>MTKY01051746.1_pt1 | contig 19542 bp, 14 predicted proteins | sample 1042731 | NCBI WGS metagenome assembly MTKY01 (sample SAMN06212206, study PRJNA360538) | anaerobic digester metagenome | biome: Wastewater treatment plant; material: sludge; isolation source: anaerobic digester fed with sludge from wastewater treatment plant | place: Denmark: WWTP Soeholt ... | reverse complement strand
TTGGCCGGTGGTTTATCAGAGAACTTGTGAATAGAGCGCGGGCTTATGCAAAAATGTAGAGTTGGCGCCTCAAATCAAATAGCCATAACCACACTGCGGGTCATCTGAAAAGATGTCACCCGCAGTGTGTGTTTATCTCAATGAGCAGCGATCTTATCACGAGGAGGTGATGTCGGTTTAGAAAGTTCTCTTACGGTTGTTGTGGCGCTGTGTCACTAAACTATACCTGTCCGTTCGGAGATTCGGAGAAAGGAAGAGACTATGTTCGATGAAAAATCGCTGAGAGAATTGGCCGCGATCGAAGCAAGTGGCCCGATTTTGAGCCTCTACTTGAATGTTGACCCCACACAGCACGCCGCCGAAGAGTACCGGTTGGCGCTGCGCGAAATGCTGAAACATGTTGAGGGCTTGGTCGATGACAGCGACATCAACGCTGTCAAGCGGTACGTTGATCTGGAGTACAACTGGTCCGGGCGTGGTCTGGTGCTGTTCTCGCGCCAAGCCGAGAAGATATGGTACGTTTTCCCGTTAGCGGTTCCAGTGCGCAACGGCATCACGGCAGCGCGCAAACCCTATATTTCGCCACTGGTGGAACTGGATGGCTTCTATGGGCGTTATGCCGTCGCTCTGGTGGACCGGCAAGGCGGACGTTTCTTCTTGTTCCATATGGGCGAGTTAGTTACCCAGGAAGGCACAGTGGGCGAAGATGTGCGCAATGTCCGCCGGGGACGTGGCTCTTCGGTGGTGGGCATGCGCGGCGGCTCACAGGCTTCGGGCCGCAAAGAGGCGGAGTTGGTGCAGCGCAACCTGCGCGACACGGCGGCGGCGTTGGCCGATTTTTGTCAAAAGCATCATCCACGGCGCTTGCTGCTGGCGGGCGCCGAGCACACCGTTGCGCAGTTCCGCGATCTTTTGCCCGTAAAACTTCAGGAAATCGTCGTGGGGACGTTCAATGCTGGTATGGAGGCCGGCGATATTGAGATTCGAGAACTTGCTTTCGCGCATCTCAAGGCTTTGGAGGATGCGCGACGGCGGGAGTTGGTGGAGGCTGTCGTCACGGCGGCAGCCAAGGGGATGAACGGCGTAATCGGGCTGGATCAAACGTTGAGCGCCACACACGAAGGCCGCACCCAGGTTCTGGTCGTCGAGCACGATTTTCACGCCTCGGGCTACCGCTGCACCGGCTGTGGATACCTGACGACGCAGCCACTCGAGAAATGCATCTTCTGCCAGGGCGCTATCGTGGAGATCCCCGACGCCGCCGAAGCCGTCATCAGCCAGGCGGTGGAGAAGGGTGGAACCGTGGAAGTCGTCGACAACGGCCTGTTGAACGGCGCGCGCATCGGCGCGTTGCTGCGCTACTAGTAGGCGCGTTTTCCATTTAAAAAACCGGGATTTTTGCAAAAATCCCGGTTTTTCAAACCTCGGAGAGGTCAATGTCTAAAGGACCGCACAAACCCACCGACATACGCGCCTATCGCCGTCAGACCGAGCGACGTCTGGCTATCGCAGTAATTCTCGCGCTGGTGCTGATTGGCAGCGTGGTGATTGGCTTGGTCTACGGCTGGCCCGCCATGTTTACCGGGCTTCTGTGTCTATTGCCCGGCGCTGGCGTCTTTTTGTTCCTGTGGATTGGGCTGTCCGTTATCGAGCGCCTGAGCCGCGATTTATAACCACCCGCGCAGCCGCATCGCCCGTTCGACGCTGGCAATCGCTACCCAGTAGGCCGCGTCGCGCATATACAGTTGTTTCTCCAGCGACATCCCCAGAACGGCTTTGAAGGCGCTCGACATCTTCTGATCCAATTTCGTCATCACTTCCTCTTCCGGCCAGTAGTAGTTCATATCGTTCTGCACCTGCTCGAAATAAGAACACGTGACGCCGCCGGAGTTGCACAAAAAGTCGGGGATGACGAAAATATTGCGCTCCTTGAGCACCGCGTCAGCTTCCAACATGGTCGGCCCATTAGCGCCTTCGGCCAGAATCTTCACCTGCTTGCTGATATTGCGCACGTTGTCGCCGGTGATGACGCCTTCCACCGCTGCCGGGATGAGGACGTCCACATCTTTGTTCAACCACGTAGCCCCATCCTCGATGCTATACCCAGCGACCTTTGCCTTCTCTTTGTCCACCGTGCCGTACTGGTCGGTGATGCTTTGCAGGAAGTAGGGATCCACGCCTTCTTCTTTGGAGAACGTGTACGACTTGCGGTCCTCGCGGTCCCAGCACGACACGCTGATCACTCGCCCGCCCAGCATCTCGATGAACGTCCTGGCCGCGTGCTGCGCGACGTTGCCAAACCCCTGGATTGCAGCCGTGCGTCCAGCCGGTTCGATCCCCAGGTGCTTCATCGCCTCGCGGACAGTGACGACCACGCCGAACCCGGTCGCAGAGGTGCGACCCAACGAACCGCCCCCGCCCACCGGTTTGCCGGTGATCACGCCCGGCACGTACTCGCCGCGCAGCTTGGAGTACTCGTCCATCATCCAACCCATCATCTGGGCGTTGGAGCCTACGTCGGGCGCAGGGACGTCGATGCGCGGGCCGAGGTTCTTCCAGACCGCGTCGACCCACACACGACACAGACGTTCCTTCTCGCCCGTCGAAAGCTTGGACGGATCCACCACCACACCGCCCTTCCCACCGCCGAGCGGGATGTCGGCCACGGCGCATTTCCACGTCATCCACGTGGCAAGCGCGCGCACCGTGTCCAACGTCTCGTTCGCCGCAAAGCGGATACCGCCTTTCGCCGGGCCGCGCGCGTCGTTGTGCTGCACGCGAAAGCCGGTGAAGACCTTGATCGAGCCGTCGTCCATCCGCACCGGCAATTGGAAGCGGAACTCGCGCAGCGGCCAGCGCAGAATCTCCCGCACTGCTGGTTCCAGCCCCATCTGCTCGGCGACCTGATCGAACTGCGCCTGTGCCAATTCGAAGGGGTTCAATTCTTCATGTTTTGCCATGACACTCTCCTTAAATGTGATATATGTTATACGCTGGAGGTTGGCGTTTTCCGATGAATTGCCAGCTTCCAGTTTTGGTCCAATATTCTGCTTGCGCGAAATTACAATCCCGCGTTCCGCTGCTCCAGCGCCTGCTGCAACAAGCGCCGCGTGTCTTGGGGGTTGGCTTTGCCCTTCGAAGCCTGCATCACCTGCCCCACCAGCCATCCCAGAAGATTCGCCTTGCCGGCGAGATACTGCTGCACCTGCGCCGGATGCGCGTTGAGCGTGGCTTCGATAAGCGCCGTGAGCGCGTTGGCGTCTGAGATCTGCGTCAGTCCTAAACGCTGTACGACATCCTCCGGCGCTTCACCCGTCTCGCACATCGCGCCGAGCGCCGTCTTCGCCGCCGTCACGCTGACCGTCCCCTGCTGTACGAGCGCGATCAGCGTTGCCAGACGTTCCGGTGTCGTCTTGCAGGCGTCGATTGGCGTACCGGCAGCGTTCAAAATGCGGAACAGTTCCCCGCCGACCCAGTTGGCAACGTCCTGTCCGGTGACACCCTGCGCGCGCGCGATCCCGGCGGCGGCTTCGAAATAGTCGGCAACCCGCGGGTCGCCCACCAATAGGGCCGCATCGTAGGGACGGATGCCGTATTCGGCCATCAGACGGCGCTTTTTTGCCAGTGGAAGTTCGGGCACGTGCGCCCGCAGCGCCTCGATCCACTCCGGCGTGATTTCCAGCGGCGGGATGTCCGGTTCGGGAAAATAGCGATAGTCGTGCGCGTATTCTTTGCTGCGTTGCAGGTACGTGTTTCCGGCAACTTCATCCCACCCCAAGGTTTGTTGAATGACAGTTTCGCCCTTTACCAACACCGCCTTCTGCCGCTCGATCTCATACGCTACACTCGCCGCCAGCGCGCGAAACGAGTTGAGGTTCTTGATCTCGGTGCGTGTGCCCAGCGTCGTCGCTCCCTTTGGGCGGATGCTGACATTGGCCTCGAAGCGCATCTCGCCTTTCTCCATGTCGCCCGCGTTGATGCCCAGGTAGATCAGCACCTCGCGCAACGTCGTCGCGTAGGCCTGCACCTCTTCGACGGTGCGCATATCCGGCTCGCTGACGATCTCGAGCAGCGGCACGCCCGCCCGGTTGAAGTCCACCAGCGCCGATCCATCGTCCTGGTGATACAACTTGGCCGTATCCTCTTCGAGATGCGCGCGCGTGATGCCGATACGCTGCGGCCCGGCTTCCGTCTCGATTTCCAACGCGCCATTCACCGCCAGCGGCAGCTCGTACTGCGAGATTTGATACCCCTTCGGCAGATCGGGGTAGAAATATGACTTGCGCGCGAACACGTTCACCGGATTGATCGTGCAGCCGAGCGCCAGCCCCGTCATCATACCCAACTCCACCGCGCGCCGGTTGACGACCGGCAGCGTTCCCGGCAGCGCCAGGCACACCGGGCAAACCCGCGTGTTGGGCGGCACGTCGCCTGTATCCGCCACCACCGGGCAAGCGCAGTACATCTTCGCGCGCGTGTGAATCTGCGCGTGGACCTCAAGGCCGATGACGGCTTCGTATTCCATAGGATTCACTTTGTGCGTTGCACAAACCTGGCAATCCGCTCCAACGCGATTTCGAGCTTTTCGTAAGCCGTCGCATACGACACCCGCACGAACCCCACGCCGGACGCCCCAAAAACTCGTCCGGGGATCACGGCAACGTGCTCTTCCTGCAGCAGCCGTTCAGCGAACACGTTATCGTCCAGCCCGGTGTTTTCGATGTTCGGGAAGGCGTAGAACGCGCCTTGCGGCTCGATACACGCCAGCCCCATCGCATTGAGACTGTCCACGACCAGTCTGCGGCGACGTTCATAGTGCGCGTGCATCTCCTGGACGAACGGCTCGCCTACTTCCAACGCCTTCGACGCCGCCCATTGCGACACCGTCGGCGCTGACATAATCAGATATTGATGCAGCTTGCGGATCTGGGCGAGCAGTGTCTTCGGCCCCATCGTATAACCCACACGCCAACCCGTCATCGCGTAGGCTTTGGAGAAGCCCTGCAAGACGACAGTGCGCTCACGCATCCCTGGCAGGCTAGCGAAGCACACGTGTTCCACGCCGTAGACCAGCCGGTCGTAGATTTCATCCGAAATCACCACCAGGTTGTGCTGTGTCGCAAGCGCGGCAATCGCGTTGAGCCGCTCGCGGTTGATAACGGCCCCGGTGGGGTTGTTGGGTGAGGCAAGAAACAACGCCTTCGTCTTGGGCGTAATCGCAGCTTCGATCATCTCCGCCGTGAGTTGAAACCCCGTCTCCGGCGTGGTGGCCACCGTCACGGGTTTCGCCCCAACCATCATCGCCGTCGGTTCGTAAGCAACGAAGCACGGCTCCGCAAGGACAACTTCGTCGCCGGGATCCAACAACGCCGCCATTGCCACGTACAGAGCCTCGGAAACGCCCACCGTCACCAGAACTTCCTGGCCTGGATCATAACTCAGCCCGTAGAGTTTCTGGACATGTGCGGCAATTGCTTGCCGCAGTTCGATCAGACCGGAGTTGGACGTGTAGTGCGTCGCGCCGCGTTGCAGCGCTGCGATCCCGGCCTCCACAATCGGCGCCGGCGTGGTGAAATCCGGCTCTCCAATCCCCAAACTGATCACATCCTCCATCGTCGCCGCAATATCGAAGAAGCGGCGAATGCCAGAAGGCGGAATGCTCCTGGCGAGTTTAGAAACAAAAGTATCAAGCTCCATTAAGTCACTCCTCAAGAACCAAGAATCAAGAATCAGCGAATCGGCGAATGAGCGAATCAGCGAATCGGCGAATCAGCGAATCGGCGAATGGCCTCTGGCTGATCGCTGACGGCTGACAGCCTATAGCTCCACCGACGAATCGCCGATATTCAACTTGCGAAAATGGCCGGCGAGATGCACCCAACGGCCGATAATGGACTCTTCCAGCATCACCGCCTCGATCTCCACGCCCTCGTCGACGATTGTGTCGCGTAGGATACTGTCGCGCACCTGCACGTTCTGGCCGATGGAGACATACGGGCCGATCACCGAGCGTTCGATGACGGCGCGCGGGTGAACGTAGACCGGCGGGATGATCGTCACGCCGGGGCGCGGCGTCTCGAAGCTGTTCTCGCAGCCGTTTTCCAAGAGATAGCGGTGCGTGATGAACGTCGTTTCCGGCTTGCCGGTGTCTTGCCACACGCCCGCCGGGCGCACCTGGATGCGCGCGCCCTGTTCGAGCATCAGATTGATCGCGTCCGCCAGGTAGTACTCGCCCTTCGTCTGGATGCGCCGCGCCATCAACTCCTCACACGCGCGCGCCAGCCGTTCCCCTTCGCGGAAGTAGTACAGGCCGATGAGGACGTTCCTGTTGTCCATCGATTCGGGTTTCTCGACTAACCGCGTTGCATACCCATCCGCCCCGGTCTCGACGACGCCAAAGCGGCGTGGGTCTTCCACTTCGTAGGTGTAGATGACGCCGTCTGGCCCGCCGGCGTCCAGACCCGAAAAATCGACGTCATCGAAAAGTGTATCCACCCACATCGTAAAAACCGGGCCGGTGAGATGCTCGCGCGCCAACCAGAAAGCATGCGCCTGTCCCAACTGCTCCTTCTGCTCGACAAAGTGCGCCGGAATGGCGTAATTTTCGTGCAGATACGCCTCCACCTGCTCGCCAAGCCACCCCACCACGAAAACGTACTCCGTAATCGGCAGATCGCGGAAGCGTTCCAAAATGTGGCCGAGCATCGGCTTGCCGGCCACCGGCAGCAGCGGTTTCGGGCGCGTCCACGTGTGCGGGCGCATCCGCGTGCCCAGACCGGCCATAGGAATAACGAGTTTCATAGTTTGTGTTCCCCCCTCATAAAAATAACCTCAACGGATTGAACGGATCGAACGGAGAAATCTCTGTTAAACTCCGTTGAATCCGTTGAGATAATCATTTTGATATTGATGGTCGCTGCATCCACCATTCTGTCGCCTGCTCATACGCGAACGCCGCGTGGAACATACGCGCTTCGTGCAGCGCGGGCGCGGCGAGTTGCAGGCCCACCGGCAAGCCGTCCGCATCGAAGCCGCACGGCAGGCTGATCGCCGGGATGCCCGCGAGCGCCTGCGACAGGGTGAAGATGTCCGCCAGATACATCTGCAACGGATCGGCAGTGCGCTCGCCCAGGCGGAAAGCCGTGACCGGCGACGTCGGCCCGGCGATAAGGTCTACATTCGTGAAGGCCGCGTCGAAATCGCCCTTGATGAGCGTGCGCACTTTCTGCGCCTTGAGATAGTAGGCGTCGTAATAACCGGCGCTTAACGCATACGTGCCGAGCATGATGCGTCGCAGCACTTCCGGGCCGAAGCCCGCGCCGCGCGTCTGCGCGTACAGGTCGCCAATCGTCTCGAAATGCCCCTCAGCCCGATAACCATAGCGGACGCCGTCGAAGCGCGCCAGATTCGCGCTGGCTTCTGCCGGAGCGACGAGATAGTACGTCGAAAGCGCGTAGTCGGTGTGCGGCAGGTGGACGTCTACCAGTTCCGCGCCCAGCTCGACGAACACCTGTAGCGCCTCGCGGATACTGCGCTCGACATCCGGTTGCAAGCCTTCGGCAAAATATTCACGCGGTATGCCGATGCGCAACCCACGCGCATCTGGCGACAGCGCCGTGCTGTAATCAGGGACCGGTTCGGGCCACGTCGTCCCGTCTTGGGGATCGTGGCCCGCCATCACTTGCAGCATCAGAGCCGCGTCGGTCACGTCGCGGGTGAGCGGCCCGGCTTGATCCAGTGACGAGGCGAACGCGACCAGCCCGTACCGCGAGCAACGCCCATAGGTAGGCCGCACGCCGACCACGCCGCATAACGCCGCCGGCTGCCGCACCGATCCGCCGGTATCCGTCCCCACCGCCGCCAACGCCTCACCCACCGCGACTGCTGCCGCGCTGCCGCCGCTGGAGCCGCCGGGCACGCGCGTCACGTCCCACGGATTGCGTGTGGGAAAGAAGGCGGAGTGCTCCGTGCTCGACCCCATCGCAAATTCGTCCAGGTTGGTCTTGCCCAGGATGATCGCGCCTGCGGCTTTGAGTTTGCGCACAATCGTCGCGTCGAAGGGCGGGACATAACCTTCGAGAATTTTGGAACCCGCAGTGGTCTCGATGCCCTGCGTGGAAATGTTGTCCTTGAGCGCAATGGGGATGCCGAGCAGCGGTGCGTCGCGGCCCTCGGCCCGCAGCACATCTGCCGCTTCTGCCTGTTCCAGCGCCGCTTCGGGCGTCAACGTCAGGTAAGCCTGAAGGGTGTTATCGACGGCGAGGATGCGGTCCAACATCGCTTGCGTCAGGGCAACCGACGTGATGTCGCCGCATCGCAGCGCGTCCAGAGCCTCGTGGATAGTCAGATCGTAGAGATCGCTCACGCTTGTTTCCTTAGCGCACCGGTGGAACGACGAAACAATTGCCCCGCGTGACCGGGGCGTTTGCCAGCGCGTCTTCGACTGGAAGCGTGGAGCCGGGTTCATCCTCACGCAGAACGGTACGCAGCGGCAGCACGCTCTCTGTCGGCGGGATGGCGTCCGTGTCCAGGGTTTGCAATTGCGCGGCGTGATCCAGAATCGCCGAAAGCTGCTCCTGGAACAACGCCAGTTCCGCCTCGCCCAAAGCGACGTGGGCCAGCGCGGCGATGTGTGCTACGTCTTCGCGGGTCAGTCGTGTAGAAATCTGCTTCATTTGCTCAATCTGCTGACAATGAATGGAACCAGGTAGAGACTTCGTGCCCGCATTATAACACCCTTTTGCGCATCCAGCGATAAGCAAAAGCGGAAGAGCATCAATCCTTCCGGGCGAAAGGATGTCGGTCCTTCCGTGCGGAAGAGCATCAATCCTTCCGGGCGAAAGGATGTCGGTCCTTCCGTGCGGAAGAACGTCAGTTCTTCCATAGCCTACTCAGGCAAGCTCCATCCTTTTGCCGTGACGTGATTCGACTAAACTTCATATTCTCTTCTACTATGCTATAATCGTTCCTTGATCGGACATAGTGAAGGCTCTCTATCTTTAGCATGACAAAAAGACCTTCACTGCGTTATGAGAAAGTGAGATTGATGAGTTTATGGTGACGTGGGCGCGCGTGCGGTATCGGGTCGCGCAGTTTTTTACGACGTTCTGGACTTCCTTTCGCCCGGTCGATGTCGCTTATGCGGCGCGCCATCTCGATCCGGCCTTGCTGCGCCTTTTCCGACGCATGTCCCGCCCCGAACAACATCACGGGATCGCCATCTGCCGGACGTTGGAGGCTCGGGGCCATAGTGACCCCGACTTGCTCGTCGCTGCGTTGCTCCACGACGTCGGCAAAATCCAGGCGCCGCCGCGTCTGTGGGATCGAGTGATCGCCGTTTTGGGAGAACATTTCGCGCCGCAACGAGCCGCCTGTTGGAGCCAGGGCGAACCGCGCGGCTTGCGCCGTGGACTCGTCGTCCGCCGGATGCATCCCGAGTGGGGCGCGCTGCTGGCAGAAGAGGCCAATGCGACACCACGCGCAGTCGCCTTGATTCGCCGACATCACGAGCTGGCGGGAGAAGACCTTGAATTGGCGGCGTTGCAAGCAATGGATAGCTACTAAAGGATAAAGCGCGCCCTCTTTGGCGTCGAACACTTATGCCTTCACAATCGCGTCGCATTTTGATGATTGCCCCCACGTCCTTTTTCCTGGACTACGGCTGCCACATTCGCATCCTGGAAGAGGCGCGTGCATTGCAGGCGCAGGGGATGCAGGTGCGCATCGTCACCTACTACCTGGGCCGGGATTTGCCTGGCCTGGACATCGCGCGTTGCGCGCCGACCCCCTGGCGCTCCGATTACGAGGTCGGCTCCTCGCGGCACAAGATCGCTTTCGACGTATTGCTCGCGTGGAAGGCGCTGTGGACGGCGCTACGCTGGCGGCCTCACATCATTCACGGGCATTTGCACGAGGGCGCGCTGATCGGCAAAGTGCTCGCCACACTGCTGCGCGTCCCGCTGGTCTTCGATTTCCAGGGCAGCCTGACGGGCGAGATGCTCGATCACGGCTTTCTGAAGAAAGACAGCGCGGGTTATTACTGGTGGCGGCGGCTGGAAGAGCGCATCGTCGAAATGCCAGATGCGATCATCACCAGTACTGTCCACAGCGCGGAATTGCTCGACGACGTTTTCAAGCGCACGGAGGCCGTGTACCCTTTGCCCGACAGCGTCAATCTGGACTTTCTGTTTCCCGCGTGCATCACGCCGGAGGAGCGGCAAGCGCGGCGCGCGGCGTTGGGCATTCCGCCGGAGCGTCAGGTCGTCGTCTACCTGGGACTGCTGGCCGACTATCAGGGCATTCCGCAACTGCTGCAAGCTGCCGCGTTGATGCGGGCGCAGAGCGAGGCTGTCTCCTTCCTGGTTATGGGCTTTCCGCAGGTGGAGCACTATCGACAAGTCGCGCACAACCTGGGTCTAACCGACCAGGACGTGATCTTCACCGGCAAGATGCCCTACGAGGACATCCCCGCACACCTGGCGCTGGGTGACGCGGCCGTCGCGCCCAAGATTTCGGCGACGGAGGGTAGTGGCAAAATCCTCAACTACATGGCTATGGCGATGCCGGTGGTGGTCTACGACACGCCCGTGAGCCGCGAATATCTCAACAATCTGGGCCTCTATGCCTCACCTGTGGGCGACGCAGAGGCATTGGCGCAGACCTTGCGCGCGATCCTGCACGATCCTGAAGGCGCAGCGCGGCTTGGCGCGCGCCTCCGCGAGCGCGCGGACAAACACTTCTCGTGGAGTCGAACCGGACGCCAGCTCTTGCGCGTCTACGAAAAACTATGGCAGAGATAACTCGTACTTCCCAACGCAGTCCGTACTGGCGCGCCTCGATTTACTACTTCAGTTTGTGGGCTTCTATGGGCGCGCAGATGCCGTTCTTCAACGTCTATTTTGCCCGGCTGGGACTCAGTGGTTGGCAAATCGGCATCCTCTCGACCGCGCTCCCACTGATGTCGTTGTTTGTCGGTCCGGCGCTTTCGCTGCTGGCCGACCGGCGACGCTGGCAGAAGCGAATGTTACTCGTTTCTATCGGAGCGACGGGGGCGCTGCTCATCCTCTTCATCTTCCCACGCACATTCGCGCCTTTGTTAGTCCTGTCGTTGTTGCGCGCATTGCTGTTCAGTCCGATGATGTCCATCGGCGATGGCATGATCGCGCGTATGGCGACCCGTCACCGCATCGACTATGGCAAGCTGCGCCTGTGGGGGTCGTTGAGTTTTGCCATTGCCGCGTTGGTTTGTGGCGCGCTGTGGGAGCGCTGGGGCTTTCAGGCGATGTTCATCGTGACGAGCGTGCTGACCTTGCCCGTGTTGTGGGCGGCGACGGGCTTGGAAGAAAGCGCTCCGGCGGATCGTCAGATGGCGGCTGCGCCTGTCGATGCGTCTGCGAACGCGCCTACCTTGCGCAATGTGCGTCGCGATCAGGGTTTGGTTGCGATTCTGGCGGCAGTCTCTTTAATCGGCGTCGCCGAAGGGATGTATGGGGCGTTTTCCGGCGTCTACATGGATCGTCTCGGCGGCAGCCAGTTCCTGGTCGGCGCACTCTTTGGTCTTTCGGCGCTTGCCGAACCGCCGGTGATGCACTACAGCGGGGCGATCTTCCGCAAACTTGGCAAACCGGTCGCTGTTTCGCTGGCTTATGGACTCGTTGGGATCGCCTTCTTGGGCTACGGGTTGGTGCGCCAGCCCTGGCTGATCCTGGCTTTTGCGATGCTCAAGGGCATGGGCTTTGCGCTCTACTTCGTGGGGAACGTCAGCCTGATCGACGAACGCGCGCCCGAATCGTGGACGTCCACCCTCCAATCGCTGATGAATGCGGCGACGCGCGGCCTCGCGCCGCTCATCACCACGCCGCTTGGTGGATTGCTCGCCGATAGCCTGGGGCTGCCGGTCATCTTCATTAGTTCGGGGGCGGCGGCCCTGCTGGCGGCAGGCGTTTTTCTCGTCGCCATTCTTCGCCGGCGGTTCGACGCGCGGCCGTTGTTGGAGCGGGACGTCCCGGAGGTGTAGGACTTTACATCCGGGTGACTTCATGTTACAGTTGACGTAGTGCAGTGAGTGGTAACTGATATCGTGGCGCCATAGCGCGGTGACTTTATGAACAGTGAAACATCACATCAACCATCTACAAAGCTAATGAAAACCGCTATGCGTGTGCTGGCGGGTTTGCTTGTCCTGATGCTCGTCATCTTCGCGGTGACGGCGTGGCTGGCATTGCGCCACCCGGCGGATACGATCTTGCCCGGCGTGCACGTGCAGACTATCGACGTGAGCGGTCTGACGGTCGATGAGGCCGTCGCGGCGCTCACACGCGGGCTGCCCGCGCCGGAGACGGCAGGCGTGGATGTACGAGTTGCCGGGCAGACGTGGCGCGTCACCTGGGCTGAGGTGGGGCAGCGTTACGACATCCGCGCGACGGCGCAGGCTGCATACAGGGTGGGCCGCGATGCCAACGGGGATGCGCCGTTGTTCGCCGGCTTGCGCCAGCACAATGAGATTGTCGCGCCGGTCATCGTCCCGGCTGACCCGGCGCGAGTGCGCGAGGCTATAGCGCGAATCGCGGCGGTAGAGCGCGCGCCGGTCGATGCCAGCCTGACGTTCGATGGTGGGCGCGTCGTTGCGACGGACGGGCAGCCGGGCCAGCGCCTCGACGTGGAGGATGCCGTCGCCCGTGTGCTGCGTGCTTTGACGGAAGGCGCGTCCTCGGTCGAGTTGTCGCTAGTCGCCGTCCCGCCGAAAGTCGCTGCCCCGGAACCGGCGCGCACGCAGGCGCAGGCGTGGCTGGCGCAGCCGTTCACTCTCGTCGTCGATGATCCGCTCACGGGAGAATTGCTGGAAAACGAGTTGCCCGGCGGATACCGGGCCGAATTTGCCGCGCCGCCAGAGCGCGTCGCCGCCTGGCTTGAATCGCGCACCGAAGGTCAGAGCATCAGGTTGTATGTGGATGCTATCTCAGTCAAGGTATGGCTGGAGGAGGTCGCGCCGCAGGTGGGCGAGGAACGATTGCTCGATATGGGTCCGACACTGAAAAACGTGTTCACGGCGCTGTACAACGGACAACATCGCGCCGAGGCGCGCGTCCGCCACCCGGATCGCATCTACGTTGTGGAACCCGGCGACACGCTCTCGCTCATTGCTTACAATCACAATATGCCTCGGTACCAACTCGAGCGTGCCAATCCCGACATCGATCCTGGCGCCATCGACATCGGACAGGAGATCGTCATTCCCTCTATCGACGCGCTGCTCCCTTATCCGCTCACGCCGGGCAAGCGCATCGAGATCGACTTGCCGAAACAACGCATGTATGTCTTCGAGTACAACACGCAAGTGTATACGTTTACCGTCTCCACTGGCATTTCGCGCACGCCGACGATCCCGGGGCAGTTCCAGATTTTGTTCAAAGAGGAAGCAGCGTTTGCCAAACGCTGGCAACTGGATATGCCGTACTTTATGGGCGTCTACGAAGAGGACGAGGGTTTCTTCAACGGCATCCACGAGTTGCCGATCACCCACTACGGGACGCGCCTCTCGCGCGGCGTATTGGGTTATCCGGCCTCGTTCGGTTGCATCATTATGGACGAAGGCGACGCCAAGACGCTGTTCGATTGGGCGGAAATCGGGACGCTGGTGCGCATCTCCGGCTACGCGCCCGGCACGCCCACCTGGCAGCAGACGCTCGCCGACCTTGCGCCGCTCACGCCGGAAGAGGGTGGGGAAGGGCCGTAAGAGCAGATTTGTGATACAATGGGTAAAAACGAGGGAGGTGAAACCTATGGAACGCCTCGTCACGTTACAGATACCCGAAAAAACCTATGATTGGCCTGAAGCAGAGGCAAAAGTTCAGGGAACTGAGCCGGCGCAAATGATCCTGAAGTGGATCGATGCGGTCGTGCAGCACGAGTTGGTTTACGATACCCTGCAAACGGACAAATCATCAGATCCCTTGCGAGCCTTGTTTGGGACATTGGAATGCGATGTGGTTGGTGTGGCCGAACATCATGATGCCTATCTGACCGAATCTCTAGACGAGGACTTGCATAGTGACTGAGGTTTTTGTTGATACCGCGGGTTGGGCCAGTCTGTTTGTCAAAACAGAGCCATATCATCTTCCGGCGCTGCATATATTCGACAACCTGGAGCGCGAAGGCGCCACGCTGATCACGACCAACTATGTCTTGGCTGAATTCATTGCGCTGTTTCACCGTCCTCTGCGTGTTCCCCGTCCAGCGCTTTTTCACTACATTGACATACTCAAAGCAGCCCCTTACGTGCATATTGTCTATGTTGATCAGACCCTTGATACTGCCGGTTGGGACCTTTTGAAAGCACGACCGGACAAGACATAGTCTTTAGTAGACGCGGTCAGTTTCGCCTTGATGCAAAAACACAAGATTACAAAGGCGCTTACAACAGATCATCATTTCGCACAGGCCGGCTTCGTGCCGTTGCTCAAGCACTGAACAGCCCTTAAGCAACATTCGTAGTTTCTTTTCGGAGGCGTGTATGAAAAAGCGGAAGTTCTCCATGCGTTGGATATCGATTGTGCTGTTGTTGGCCTTGCTATCAACGGCATGCCAGTGGATTACGAGGACTGTAGAGCCGGTTCCCCTCACGCCCGCGCCGACGGATACGCGAGAACCGGAAGCGTCGCCTACGCCCAGTGTGCCGTACCCGGCCCCACGTCTGCTCTTCCGCGCGCCGGAAACCGGCGAGGCGCAGGCGCTCGACGCGCCCATCGAACTCATCTTCGACCAGCCGATGGACGCCGGCAGCGTGGCCGCCGCGTTTGCGATTGAGCCGTCCGTCAAGGGCGAGCTGGCTTGGACCGACAGCCGCACGCTTCTCTTCGAACCGGCGGAACCGCTGGCGCGCGACGCCAGTTACCGCGTCACTGTGGACTCGACGGCGCGCAACGCCGAAGGGACAATGCTGGCCGACCCCATCGCCTTCAACTTCCAGACGGCGGGACATCTGGTGGTCAGCGAGGTGCAGCCCGCGCCCGATAGCGAGGACGTCGCGCCGGATGCGAGCGTTACCGTCGTCTTCAACCGCCCGGTCGTGCCGCTGACAGCGATTAGCGATCAGGAAGGCTTGCCTACTCCGCTGACCTTCGCACCGCCGGTGCAAGGAAAGGGCGAGTGGCTCAACACGTCGATTTACCGCTTCTACCCTGAAGGCGGCTTTCTCCCGGCGACCGCTTACACTGCGCGCGTGGCGGCGAGCCTGAGCGATACGTCCGGCTCGCCCTTGGCGGAGGATTACACGTGGACGTTCTCCACGCAACGCCCGCGGCCCCTCACCTGGACGCCGCACGCTGTGGAACAGCACGTTGCCCCCAACGCGGTCATCAGCGTGACCTTCAACCAGCCAATGGATCACGCCTCGGTCGAAGCGGCGTTTACGTTGAAGATCGCCGACCAGCCGGTTGCGGGAACGTTCCGCTGGGCCGGTGGAGAAACCGCCATTGCCGAGGAGACTATGGCCTTCGTCCCCGCTGCGCCGCTGCCGCGAAACGTCCGGCCTTCTGTCGCTATCGCCGACACAGCGCGCGCCCGCAGCAGCAGCGCAACGATACCGCAGCGGTATACGTGGAGCTTCTATACCGTCAAAGACCCGCATGTGCTTTCCACCTCGCCCCGAAACGGCCAGACGAACATCCAGCCTTACGATAGTATCCAGATAACTTTCGCCAGTCCGATGCAGAAGGAGCGTTTGATGGATTTCGTGCGCATCATCCCGGAACCGACCTCGGTGTACACGTACTGGGCAGAAGCCGATACGGAATTGCGCATCTCCGCGAGCCTGGAACCGGCGACGGTCTACAATCTCACGCTCAGCGGTGAAGCGCCGGATAAATACGGCATGCCGTTGGGCGAGGCGCTGCAACTGCGCTTTACGACCGGCGATCTACCCCCTTACGTCACGCTCAACACCATCGCCGAACTGAGCACCTTCGACGCCTACACGGATACGGCCATTTACGCGGGGTATCGCAATGTCTCCCGGCTGGATGCCGAACTCTACCGCCTCAGCGTGGAAGACTTCATCCGTTTCTACAATAACTACGATTACGATTACCGTTACAATTTCGAACCCGCTGCTGCCGACCTGGTGCGCCAGTGGTCTACCCCGGCCAATCCGCCGCGCAACGCGGACCATTTGGCCCGCTTGGATATGGTAGAAGGCGCGGACAACGAACAACTACCGCCGGGCATTTACTTGCTCAGACTAAGCGCTCCGGAGGCGCGTGCAGCCGGTAGGCCTAGACGGCCTGAGCAGCACGTTTTCATCCGCTCGCGCATCAATCTGACCCTCAAGCAGGCGCGCACCGAATCGCTCGTGTGGGCTACCGACCTGGCGACGGGCGCCCCAATTCCCAATCTGCTTCTCCGCTTCGCGGGCCCAGGCCCCGGCTGGCGCAGCGAAGGCCGGACAGACAGCGACGGCGTCTGTTTGAGCGCCGCCCATGCCAAAACAGAGTTGTGGGACAGCTACTTCGCGTTCTCTGGACAGCCCGGCGACGCGGATTTCGCCGTGGCTTTCAACGGTTGGAACAGCGGCATCACTCCGTGGGACTTCGACGTGAGCGCCGATTACGGTTCGGGCCATTACGCGGGCTATCTGTACACCGACCGGCCCATCTACCGGCCGGGCCAGACTGTCTACTTCAAGGGTATCGTCCGCGCCGACGATGACGCCAACTACACGATTCCGGCGGATCTCCGTGAATTGACCGTGCGGGTTGACGATCCCCAGGGAAAGGAGTTGTACAACGAGCGCCTGACTCTGAGCGATATGGGCACGCTCTTCGGCGAGTTGACGCTCGACGAGGCCGCGCCGTTGGGGACGTATTATATCCAGATGCAAGAACCGGAGCTGGATTTCTACACCAGCGCCAGCTTCACCCTGGCCGAGTACCGCAAGCCGGAGTTCCAGGTGGCGGTGACAACCGACCGCGACGCTTACCTCAATGGGGACACCATTCGTGCCGCCGTCGAGGCCAGCTACTACTTCGGCGGGGCGGTCGCCAACGCGCAGGTGAACTGGAACGTCCTCAGCGCCGACTATGCTTTCAACTATCGGTGTCCGCGCGGCGAAAAGTGCCCCTATTATAGTTGGACCGATTACGATTGGGAGCGCGATTGGGGCGGCTACGACAGCTACGGGCGGCTCATCGCCAGCGGCGAAACGACGACGGATGACCAGGGCCGCGCCGTGTTCGACGTCCCCGCCGACATTGCCGGGGACCTCACCAGCCGCCGCTTTACCATCGAGGCGAATGTGACGGATGTCAACGACCAGTACGTGAGCAACCGCACGACGACCATCGTGCACAAGGGGGAGTTCTACATCGGCCTGGCTCCGCAAGGACGCATTGCCAAAGCCGGCGAAGAGCGTGGCGTGGACGTCCTCACCGTGGATTGGGATAGCGCCCCTGTCGCAGCCGGGGAATTGGAAATCGTGTTCATGGAACATCGCTGGTACAACGTCCGCCAGCAGGCTGAGGACGGCAATTTCTACTGGACGTGGACTGTGGAAGACATCCCGATCTACACGACGACCGTGACGACGGGGGCGGACGGCAAGGCAGTGGCAACCTTCACACCGCCCTCATCGGGCAGCTATAAGATTCGCGCCACTGGCAAGGATGCGCGCGGCAATGTCATCCGCAGCAGCACATACGTGTGGGTGTGGGGCGGGCGCGCGGCGTACTGGCGGCAGGAGAGCAACAACCGCATCGACCTCATCACCGACAAGGATAACTACGCGGTGGGCGACGTGGCCGAAATCCTCATCCCCTCGCCGTACAGTGGCACGGTGAACGCGCTGGTGACGATCGAGCGCGGGCATATCCTTGAAACCGCCGTCATCGAACTATACAGCAACAGCGAAGTCCTGCGCATCCCCATCACCGAGGCGCACATCCCCAACATCTTCGTCTCCGTCGTCATCGTGCAGGGGGCCGCGCAGTCGCCGGACGCGCTGGCGACGTTCAAAATGGGGACGGTGCTGCTGCCGGTTTCCACCGAGGAGAAGGAACTGACGATCACGCTCACGCCCGACCGGCCGATTGAAAGCGACCAGTACTACCGGCCCCGCGAGACGGCGATCTACGACGTGCTGGTGACGGATCATGTCGGGCAGCCGGTGGAGGCGGAGCTGTCACTGCGAATGGCCGATCTGGCGGTGCTGGCGCTGGCAGACGAGACCGGCCCGACGTTGCTGGAACGCTTCTGGAGCCAGCGCGGATTGGGCGTGCGCACGTCGGCGGCGCTGGCGGTGGCCATGGAGGCGTACAACCGCGAACTCGCACCCGAAGCGAAAGGCGGCGGGGGCGGCGACGGCGACAATTTCATCCGCACTAACTTTGCCGATACCGCGTTCTGGGACCCGGTCGTGCGCACCGGCACGGACGGGCGCGCGCGCGTGGAGGTGAAGCTGCCCGACAATCTGACGACGTGGCGGATGCAGGCGCGCGGCATCACCGCCGAGACGCTGGTCGGGCGCAGCGAGGTGGACGTGTTGAGCACGCTCGACCTGCTCGTGCGTCCCGTGCTGCCGCGCTTCTTCGTCGTGGGCGACCGGGCGGAGATTGCGACCATCGTGCATAACAACACCGGCGCGACGGTCTCCGCCGTGGTGACGTTGACCGTCGAGGGATTGGCGCTGGAAAATGCCCCGGAGTCGGCAAGCCAGGCCGTGGTCGTAGACATCCCGGCGGGCGACAAGGTCAGGGTTGCGTGGCCGGTCACGGTGTTGCCGGGCGAGCAGGTCGTCGCGCGGATGGAGGCTTGGGGCGACGGTTACTACGACGGGCGCGAGGACGTCCTGCCCGTCTACCGCTATTCGACGCCGGAGGTCGTGGGGACCGCCGGGCGGCTCGCCAAACCGGAGCTGCGCCAGGAGATCGTCCCACTGCCGCGCGACTTCGACCCCACGCAGGGCGAGTTGACCGTGCAACTGGAAGGTTCGCTCACCGGCGCCACGGCGGATGCGTTGAACTACTTGCAGCATTACCCTTACGAGTGCATCGAGCAGACCGTCAGCCGCTTCCTGCCCAACGTCCTCACCTACCAGGCGTTGCAGGAGATGAATCTGGCAAAGCCCGAACTCAAAGCGCAACTCACCGAGCAGGTCGGCGTGGCGCTGCAACGCCTCTACGCGCAGCAGAAGATCGACGGCGGCTGGGGGTGGTGGCTGGCCGACGAGAGCAACCCCTATATCACCGCCTACGCGCTCCAGGGGATGCTCGAAGCGCAGCGCGCCGGTTTCACCGTGGATGACAAAGCGCTTCACGAGGCCGCCGATTACTTGCGCGACAACCTGCCCTCCATCACCGGCAAGACCACGCACTGGCAAGCCAACCGTCTGGCCTACCAGCTTTACGTATTGGGCGAATACGTCAATCTGGTGCGGGGAGCAAAAAAGGGCGGCGAGTTGAGCCGCGCCGTGCAACTGTTCGAGAAGCGGCATCTGCTGGACCACTACGGGCGGGCGATACTGGCGGTCGCTTTCGGCCTGCTCGACCCGGG
>MTKY01053296.1_pt1 | contig 19576 bp, 17 predicted proteins | sample 1042731 | NCBI WGS metagenome assembly MTKY01 (sample SAMN06212206, study PRJNA360538) | anaerobic digester metagenome | biome: Wastewater treatment plant; material: sludge; isolation source: anaerobic digester fed with sludge from wastewater treatment plant | place: Denmark: WWTP Soeholt ... | reverse complement strand
CGGCGTGCTCCAACTCGGCGCGGGCCGTCCGTCCCGCGGAGTCGTCGCCGACCCGCGCGATGAGGGTGACGTCAACCCCGGCCGAGGCCAACGCCGCGGCCGTGTTCGCGCCAGCGCCGGCCCGACGCATGGTGACCTCGGCAGGCGTGTCCGTCCCGTAGCGGATCGGACCGCTAGGTGTCGCAACGACATCCATCCCCACATCGCCGATGACGACGACCGGTCGCGCCGCTCCTGCCGCTGTGCTCACCGAGCCCACCCGGTATGCCGCCCGCTCACCTTTGCCTCACGCCGCACCTCGCCGGGCGGCCAGTTCAACCGCCACGGCACCGGCGAGCCCGGCGTTGGCCAGGACGAGCTCGACGTTGGCGCGCAACGACTCACCGCCGGAGTGCTCGTGGAAGTAGGCGAGCAGGGCCGGGGTGACGGCCTTGCCGTGGATGCCCTCGCGGTCGAGCATGGCCAACCCGTCGGCGACCAGACGGTCATGCAGCGCCGGGTCGACCTGCCGGTCGACCGGCAGCGGGTTGGCCAACACCACTCCGGCGGCCTCACCGCCGAGCACGTCCCGGGCATGGACGACTGCGGCGGCCTCGGCGGCCGACTCGACCCGCCAGGGGGCGGCATACCCGGAGTCAGAGAGGTAAAACCCCGGGAAGGCGTCGGTGCGGAAGCCAAGCACGGGGACCGACAGGGTCTCGAGGTATTCAAGGGTCCCGGCCACGTCGAGGATCGACTTGACCCCGGCGCAGACGACGAGCACCGGCGTCCGGGCGAGCACCCCGAGATCGGCAGAGATATCGAAGGTCTGGGCCGCGCCCCGGTGCACCCCACCGAGCCCGCCGGTGGCGAAGACCGAGATGCCGGCCCGGTGGGCCAGGGCACTGGTCGAGGCCACCGTCGTCGCGCCGTTGCGGCCGAGCGCCAGCGCCACTCCGACGTCGCGGATGCTGAGCTTGAGAATGTCGGCGGCCGGGTCGCACAAGCGCTGCAGCGCGGCGTCGTCCAGGCCCACCCGGACCTGCCCGTCCAGCAGCGCGATGGTGGCCGGGACCGCGCCAGCCGCACGCACGGCGGCCTCGATCTCGCGCCCGACCCGCAGGTTGTCGCCCGGGGGGAGGCCGTGGGCGAGGATCGTGCTCTCGAGGGCAACGACGGCCCTCCCGGAGGCGATCGCCTCGGCGACCTCGGGATGGACGGACAACGGACCCGGGTGGGCGGCATACCCGCGCTCGGGTCCGGCGATGTGAACGGACGATGGCATGGCGGCACATTACGCTGGCGTCCACCATGAAGACGGTGTCACCAACACTGCAGGCGACGTTGACCGAGCTCGACCCGGAGCTGATCGCGATCCGCCGCGATATCCATGCCCACCCCGAGCTGTCCTGGCATGAGGTCCGAACCACCGAATTGCTCGGTAATCGGCTCGTCGACGCGGGCCTGAGGGTCCGCCGCCTCCCCGGGACCGGTCTGCTGGCCGATCTCGGGCCCGACGACGCGGCATACCGGATCGCCCTGCGGGCCGACCTGGATGCCTTGCCGGTCGTCGAGCGGACCGGCCTGCCGTGGGCTTCCCGCACCGATGGCGTGGCCCATGCCTGCGGCCACGATGTCCACACGGCCGCCGCGCTGGGGGCGGGTCTCGCGCTCTCCCGGTATGCCGCGCAACTCACCGAAGCGGGCGCGGCCGTGCGGTTGCTCTTCCAGCCAGCTGAGGAGACCGTGCCTGGGGGTGCCTTGCGGGTCATCCAGGAGCAGGGCCTCGTAGGGGTCGACGAGATCTACGGTTTGCACTGCGAGCCCACCCTCGATGTCGGGCAGGTTGGGTTGCGGGTCGGCCCGATCACTGCGGCGACCGACGGGATCGAGGTGACCCTGCACGGCACCGGCGGGCATACCTCAAGACCGCATCTCACTCAGGACCTCACGTTCGCCTTGGCCAAGGTCATCGCCGAGGTCCCGGCCATTCTGTCCCGTCGGGTCGACCCGCGCGCCGGACTCTCGGTGGTCTGGGGATCGGTCCACGCGGGTGGCGCCCTCAACGTCATCCCGGCCAACGGGCTGGTCGGCGGCACCCTTCGGGTGCTGGACGCCGACGTGTGGGAGGACGCGGGCGCGCTCGTCAGCGAAGTGGTCCACCAGGTCGTCGCCCCGTATGCCGTGCACGTGGACATCGACTACACCCGCGGCGTGCCGCCAGTGGTCAACGCCGCGGACTCGGTCGACGTGTTGCGTGACGCGGTCCGGATGGCGGGGGCGGTCGAGACGCCGGTCCGCCAGTCGTTGGGGGGCGAGGACTTCGCCTGGTATCTCACGAAGATTCCCGGTGCGCTGGCTCGGTTGGGGACTCGTGCGCCTGAAGGACGGACCTACGACCTGCACCAAGGCGACTTCTCGATCGACGAGCGAGCCGTGATCGGTGGGGCGCGTGTGCTTGCTGGGGCTGTCGTGGCAGCGGCGACTCGTGCCCGCGGTGGGGTGCCTTCGCCTGACGTGTCGCTTCGGTAACGGTTGGCTGCGGCACGCCGCTGCAATTCGGGAGGACCGGACCGCCAGAGCTATTGTCGAAGGCGGTGAGCGCGCGTACATTTGCGCCTCTGTCCGAGATAAGGAGACCACCTTGCGTCAGGTGATGAAGATGGCAGTCGCCGCGACTGTCGCATCCCTCGCCCTTGCTGCCTGTGGGAGCAGCAGCACGGGCACCCCCGCCGCGACCGGCGGATCGACCGGCGGTGCCGCATCCGGCATCAAGGTCGGCATGGCCTACGACGTGGGCGGGCGTGGTGACCAGTCGTTCAACGACGCCGCCGCTGCCGGCCTTGACAAGGCCGCCAAGGAGCTCGGTGTGACGAGCAAGGAGGCCTCGGCCACCACTGGTGAGGCCGAATCGGCCCGCGAGGAGCGCCTCCAGCAGCTCATCGACGCCGGCTACACCAACATCGTCGCAGTCGGGTTCGCCTACGCGAAGTCGGTCGGGAAGGTCGCCAAGGCCAACCCGAATGTCAAGTTCGCGATCGTCGACGACGCGTCCCCCGACTCGACCGGCGCCAACATTGAGAACATCACGTTCGCCGAGCACGAGGGCTCGTTCCTCGTCGGTGCGGCCGCCGCGCTGAAGTCCAAGAGCGGCCACATCGGCTTCATCGGTGGCGTCGAGGTCGACCTCATCAAGAAGTTCGCTGCGGGCTACATGGCCGGCGCCAAGGCCGTCAACCCGGCCATCGTCATCGACGTCAAGTACCTCACCCAGCCGCCGGACTTCTCGGGCTTCGGCTCGGTCGACAAGGGCAAGGCTGCTGCAGAGGGCATGTACCAGGCCGGTGCCGACGTCATCTACCAGGCCGCCGGAGGTTCCGGCGGTGGCGTCTTCACCGCGGCCAAGGCTGCGGGCAAGATGGCCATCGGTGTCGACTCCGACCAGGCCAAGACCGCTGCTGCGGACGTCCGCGACGTCATCATCACCTCGATGCTCAAGAAGGTCGACGTGGGCGTCTACGACTTCATCAAGTCGATCAAGGACGGCGCCTTCAAGGCCGGCGTCAAGGTGTTCGACCTCAAGTCCGGCGGTGTCGACTACTCGACGACCGGTGGCAAGGTGGACGACATCAAGGCCAAGCTCGATGGCTACAAGGCCGACATCATCAGCGGCAAGGTTGTCGTCCCGTCCAAGTGACGGCTCGGTGATCTGAGGTCTGGAAGGCCCTGACCTCGCACAACACGCCAAGGGCCCGGGCGACACAGGTGGTGTCGCCCGGGCTTTGGCATCGCTAGGTTGATTAACACACGGAGCACCCCCGTCGATGACGACGGGGCCTGACGAGGAGCGTGCATCATCGGCAACGTCGTCGCCCCAGCATCCCCACCGGCATCCGCGCGTTCGGGCCCGATGGCCGTCGAGCTGCACGGCATCACCAAACGGTTCCCGGGGGTGGTGGCCAACAAGGACATCGAGCTCTCGGTGCGCCGCGGCACTGTTCACGCCATCGTGGGGGAGAACGGAGCGGGCAAGTCCACGCTCATGAAGATCCTCTACGGCGTCCAGCAGCCCGACGAAGGCACCATCGCCGTCAACGGGCAGCAGCTGACGCTCAAGAGCCCCACCGATGCCATCAAGGCCGGGATCGGCATGGTGTTCCAGCACTTCATGCTGGCCGACAACCTCACCGTCCGCGAGAACGTCGTCCTCGGCGCCGAGAAGCTGCACGGCATCGGGGACGCGGCCAGCGCCGAGATCCGCCGGATCTCCGACGCCTATGGCTTGGACGTCGAGCCCGATGACCTGGTGGCCGATCTCGGGGTGGGTGCGCGTCAGCGCATCGAGATCCTCAAGGTGCTCTACCGAGGGGCCAAGATCCTCATCCTCGATGAACCCACGGCAGTCCTGGTCCCTCAGGAGGTGACCGAGCTCTTCAACAACCTCCGTGAGCTCAAGGCCGAGGGCCTCACCGTCATGTTCATCTCGCACAAGCTCGACGAGGTGTTGTCGGTCGCCGACGACATCACCGTCATTCGGCGAGGGACGACCGTCGCCGAGGTTGACCCCAAGACGGTCAACGCGCGCCAACTGGCCGAGCTCATGGTCGGCTCGGCGCTTCCCTCCCCTCAGACCGAGGAATCCACGGTCACCGATCGCCCTGTGCTCACCATCAAGGGCGTGGACCTCGCGGGCGGTGCCGGGCGCCGCAAGGTGCTCGACGGCATCGACCTGACTATTCACGCAGGCGAGATCGTCGGCATCGCTGGCGTCGAGGGCAACGGCCAAGCCGAGCTTGTCGAAGTCATCATGGGGATGCGCGAGCCGACCTCAGGGCAGGTTTTCCTGGAGGGCACCGACATCTCCGACTGGCAGGTCCGCGAGATCCGGGAGGCCGGGGTCGGCTACATCCCTGAGGACCGCCACCGGCACGGTCTGTTGCTGGAGTCCCCGCTCTGGGAGAACCGCATCCTCGGCCACCAGACCCAAGCCCCCAACGTCAAGGGGCAACTCATCGACGCCAAGTCGGCCAAGGCCGACACCGAACGCATCGTCAAGGACTACGACGTGCGCACGCCGTCGATCCACGTGACCGCCGGATCGCTCTCAGGTGGCAACCAGCAGAAGCTCATCATTGGCCGCGAGATGAGTCACGCGCCCAAGGTGCTCGTCGCGGCGCACCCGACCCGTGGTGTCGACGTCGGCGCACAGTCCTCGATCTGGGACCTCATCAAGACTGCCCGGCGCAACGGCCTGGCCGTCCTGCTCATCTCCGCGGACCTTGAAGAGCTGGTCGGCCTCTCCGACACCATCCGAGTCATTCTCCGCGGCAAGTTGTCGGGTGCGTTCGATCCTGACACCGTGACCCGTGAAGAGCTGGGCTCAGCAATGACCGGTGCTGCAGGCGCGGCGAGCGCAGCCGCAGCCGGGACCACACGGCATACCGACTCCACGAGCGATGGGGGAACCCCGTGAAGCGCCTCGATCCCCGAAAGCTCGCCCTGGGCGCGGCGGCACCGCTCGTCGCGATCCTCGTCTCCCTGTTGCTGACCTCGGTCATCCTGCTGGCGGCGGGAGACCCGGTCGGCGCGGTGTGGGCGCAGTTCTTCAAAGCACCGCTGCCACGCCAGATCATCGCCATCGTCAACGAGGCGACGGTGCTCTACCTGTCAGCGATCGCGGTGGCGATCGGGTTCAAGATGAACCTGTTCAACATCGGTGTCGACGGGCAATACCGGGTGGCGTCGTTCGCCGCTGCAGTGTTCGCCGGTCAGCACTGGTTGCCCGGCTGGCTCAACATCATCGTGTCGCTGATCGTGGCGATCCTCTCCGGTGCCATCTGGGCCGGTATTGCCGGTTTCCTCAAGGTCGGCCGAGGCGTGTCCGAGGTCATCTCGACGATCATGCTCAACTACATCGCGACCTACCTGGTCGCCTACCTGCTCAAGGGCGCGGCGGTCAAGGTCGAGGGCAGCAACGCGACGAGCACGGCCATCATCAAAGAAGACTCGCGGGTCCCGGGCATCTCGCTCGACGGGATCATCGCCACGCCCAACAAGCTCTACGGCTTGATCGTGTTGGCCATCCTGGTCGGCTTCCTCTACTGGTTTGTGCTGAGCAAGACCCGCTTCGGGTTCGACCTGCGCGCAACCGGCCGTTCGGAGACCGCGGCCGTTGCCAGCGGGGTCAAGGTCAAGCGGATGGTCCTGCTGTCGATGGTCATCTCGGGTGGCGCAGCGGGGCTGGTCGGTATGCCGTTGCTGTTCGGCCAGGACTACGCCTACGGCGACACCGTGCAGTCGGGTCTGGGCTTCGCCGGCATCGCCGTCGCGCTGCTCGGTCGGAACCACCCGGTCGGCATCGCCTTCGCGGCGCTGTTGTGGGGCTACCTCAACCAGCTCTCCAACGGTCTGCAGATCGGGGCAGGCGTCTCCGATCGGCTTGTCCTCATCATTCAAGGCATCATCGTCCTCTCCGTCGTCATCGCTTACGAGCTCTCGCGTCGCGCAGGGTTGCGACTGGAGCAGAACCGGGTCGCCGCCGAGTTGGCGGCCCAGCGAGCCAAGCAGCAGCCGAAGGAGGTGGCGGCATGAGCGCCGTCGCACAGCAGGTAGCCCCCGCGGCTGAGTCGGCTCAGGCCGGTCCCCGGCGTCGACCGCGGTGGTTCTGGTATGCCGTCCTCGGCGGCGCACTCCTGGTCCTGTCGACCGTGCGAGTCCTGACCGGTGCCCATGACATCGACTCCTCGGGCGCGTTGGCGGCCGCGATCGGCTTGGCGATGCCGTTGGCCCTCGCGGGCCTCGGCGGCCTGTGGTCCGAGCGCGCTGGCGTCGTCAATATCGGACTTGAGGGGATGATGATCCTCGGGACCTGGGGTGGCGCCTTCTTCGGCTATCACTACGGCCCGTGGGCGGGCATCTTCGGTGCGGTCCTCATGGGCGTGGTCGCCGGGGCGATCCACGCCTTGGCCACCGTCATCTTCGGGGTCGACCACATCGTCAGCGGCGTGGCCGTCAACCTGCTGGGTGCGGGCGCGGGGGCCTATCTCGCGGTTCGAACCTTCAGCAACCTGCCCGACGGCGGACCCACCCAGTCGCCTCCGCTCAAACTGTTGCCATTCCTGAGCGTGCCCGGCGTCGGCGACCCATTGCTGTCGCTGGAGCAGTCCCACACGTGGCTGGTTGCCGACATCGCAGGCATCCTCCGGGCCATGACCACCAACGTCAACGTCCTGACCATCATCGCGGTCGTCCTGCTCGTCCTGTCGTGGTGGTTGCTGTGGCGCACTCCATTCGGGTTGCGCCTTCGGTCCTGTGGCGAGGCTCCGCAAGCTGCGGAGACCCTCGGCATCAACGTCATCAAGTTCAAGTTCGTGGCTGTGCTCATCTCCGGCGGGCTGGCTGGCCTTGCGGGCGGGTTCCTCGTCCTCGTGGCGTCCAACCTCTACCGCGAGGGTCAGACCGGTGGCCGCGGGTATATCGGTCTCGCCGCGATGATCTTCGGCAACTGGCGTCCAGGTGGCCTCGGTGGCGCGGCTGCCCTCTTCGGCTACGCCGACGCGATCCAGCTGCGCGGCCGCGGTGATGTCATCCACGCCTACCTGCTCCCGTTGGGCGTCTTGTTGCTCGCCTGGGGTGTGTGGCAGTTCGTCCGTCGGCGCCAGGGCAAGCCGATGGTCGGCGTGTCCCGCGTGGTCATCGGCGTCCTGGTGCTTGTGTGGTTCGCGATCACCAAGGAGGTCGCCGCGGAGTTCACCAGCATGACCCCCTACATCGTGACGCTCTTGGTGCTCGTCTTCGCCTCGCAACGGCTGCGAATGCCCGCGGCTGACGGTCAGATCTATCGAAAGGGCGAGGCCAAATAGCCATGGGTATGCCGCCCCCTCGGCCGGGCGCGGTGCCTCCCGATATCGACTGGGAGGCGCTGCGCCTGGCTGCGGGGGAGATGATCGCCCATGCCTACGCGCCGTATTCGCACTTTCCTGTCGGGGTGGCCGGGCTCGTCGACGACGGGCGGATCGTCACCGGCTGCAATGTCGAGAACGCGTCCTATGGTCTGGGCCTGTGCGCCGAGTGCGGGATGGTCTCCGCCCTGGCTGCCTCGGGAGGCGGACGTCTCGTCGCGGTCGCCTGCGTGGGCGGCGACGGGCAGCCACTGATGCCTTGTGGCCGTTGCCGACAGCTGTTGTGGGAACACGGCGGGTCGCGCTGTCTGGTCCTGATGGAGACCGGGCCGATGCCGTTGTCCGCCTTGCTCCCGCACGCGTTCGGCCCGACCGATCTGGACCTTCACCGCTGAAGATTCGCACGCGGCCGACTCAGAGATTGCCGCGTTCTGCGCTGCGTGCGTCAGGGACAGGGGCCAGCGCCGATGCTGACGGCGACCGCTTGTGCGAGTTCTGCCGCGTGGGCACCCTCCGGCGCCGAGACCCCGACGACAAAGCGTGACGGCCCGACCGGGACGAGCCAGAACCGGTTGTCACGGCGTTTGGCGTTCCGGGTCGATTCCGTGGGGTAGATCTGGTGCCCGGTCAATCCGCCTGGGACACCAGCCCAACTTTCGATGTTCTCCAGGTCCACTTTGGCAGGGCCCCATGACTGCCAGAGGAATGTGGATGCGCCGGCCGACAGCGCGTCCGCATTCGCATCGGCGGATGACGTGACGTCGTAGACAGCCACCGCTTGGAAGTCAAGGGTGCCAGCGTCCTTTACCCATTGGCCCCAGGTGTCGCCCCCCAGGGGACGAGTCGTGAGGTCCAGAACGAACCCGTTGGGTGGGCTTACGTGCACCGTGCTGCGCTCGTCCGTAGCGCGCAGGTCCCAACAGCCAGACTTCTGGTGAATGGATCTCAGCAGCGTTGACGACATGGTGGTCGTGGGCGGAGGCGTGTTGAGGGTGCAAGCGCCCAAGGCCCCGGCGATCAGTCCGACACTGGTCATGCGGACAACCCGATCTACCTGCTTGAACATTTCATTCCTGTCATTGCCGCAAGAGCCCTTCCGCTGGGTGAACTGTTCCATGAGGCATTGGGCGAGATGACCTCGCCCAATGCGCGGTGCGTAGCGAACTCAGGGGCAGGCTCCGAGGGTGATGGTGGGGGATACCTGGCCGACCAACTCCGTGATTTGAGCCCCACGTGGGGCACTCGCCGCCACGACGATCCTCGACCTACCCGCCGGAACGAGCCAGAAGACGTTGTCCCGCACGACGGCACCAGTTGAATCGGTGGTGGGGTAAATCTGCGAGCCGGTTCGGCCGCCCGGCACGCCGGACCACTCGGAGATCCCGACGACAGCGGGCTGCACGACGCCCCACGCCTGGCCGAGGAAGTCCGCGGCCCCCCACCTCAGGGCTTCCTCATCGTTGCCGCCGTTCGCCGACGCGGTGACGTCGTAGACGCCGACAGCTCGGTAGTCCGGTCTGCCCAGGCCATCGGTCCACCGCAGTGCGGGGGAGGCGCCAGGTGCCTTCAGCGGGTCGAGGTCGGGGGCGAAGGACGGCGGCACCAATAGATGCACGCGATCCTTGCCGTTGGCCGCAGTGAGCTCCCAGCAGGTCCCGGAACTGCGGACAAAGGCAGGGATCGTCCACGACGGGGAGGCTGGGGGGGCGGCCACCGTGGTGGTACACCCGGCGACCAGCCCTAGTGCTGCGCACATGACGACGAACAGGCGCCTATCGGATGCAAGAGACACGTTGTCCAACCTCACTTCTTCACCCCGTCTGAGGCCAGCGCGCCAGTGACATACGAGTCTGCCACACCCCCCTCGACCCTGTGGTTGCCGACTGGTCGTCGTGGGAGAGAGGGCGTCCCGGCGATTCTTTGCCAGCCGTTGCCGAGCTGTTGCCCGACCCTTCGGCCCGACCCATCCGGAGCAGCACCGCTGAAGGTTGGGGAGGGCTGACAATCCGGGCGTCAGCTAGGGTGAGGTCATGCCCAGGATCAGCAGGGGGGTCCTCGTCGCTGTCGCGCTCGCCATGGTCCCCGTGTCGGCGTGCACGACCACTCCTCCCGCGCCGCCCCAGACGGTCATCAGCTGGCCTGAGGGGACTACGGGCGGGTATGTCCCGCTCCTTGTGGGTTCCGGCTCCACCCTGTATGCCGTCTGGGGCAACCGGATGGCGGTCATCTCTGGGCCGCAGGGCAGCCCTGTCGTGTCCGCGGTGCCCGCGAGCCGAGACAGGTCGGCGGGGATCGGGGGGAATCCGCGTGGGCTCGCCGTCGACACGACAGGAGCCGTCTGGTTGGTCCAAGCGGACCAGCGGGTGACCACGCCGGACGGTTCCAAGCATCCAGCGGTCACCAGGCTGCTCGCGCTCGGAGAAGGGTCCGTCACTCTCTCGTCAGGGCGTGTCGTATCGGATCGACTGGTCGCCCAGGAAGGCCTGGCGGTGGTTGACGGCTCCACTGTGCTGGCGTCGACGTTCACTGGATTGCGTGCCGAGAACAACGCCGTAGATGTGTTGCTGAATCAGGTGACGGCGACGGGTCACACTGAGGTCGCCGGGCGGTGGCGGACCGAGCCGGAGCAGCCACTCGCGCGGGTCCCTGAGGGCGCCCTCGTGCCGGCTACCGCGGTCGATCTTGGCGTGGTCCGTGGCGTGGCCGCCCTGACTCAGGGCCGGGCCGTGATCACCGTCGGGAATCCGCCCGAACCCTCTAACCCACACCCCCGACTCTCGATAGCGGTCCTGGAGGGCGCAACGCTACGTCGCCTACCGCTCCTTGCCTTGTGTCCGACCGAGGGCGACGTCTCGCTAGTCCGGGTCTCCGATCGGCTCGTGCTGATCGGAGCCCCGGCACCCAAGGCAGGGGGAGAGTGCCCGCGTGTCCCGGCCATGCGAACGTGGTTGCGGATCGATGTCACCGACGGGTCAAGCACAATCCTGGCCACGGATACCGAGAACCTCGCCATCGTCGGGGATCGGATCATCACCGCGAGGACCCAGGGGTCGTCAGCCTCATGGACGACGACGATCACCTGGCTGCCGTGACCGAGATGGCCGGCGACCTCGCATAGCCATCGTCGTCCTCCGGCCGCTGCGGTGGTGTGGCTCCTTCTCACACGGGTGTCCGCTCACGGCATACCGAGGGGTGCTCGTATGCCGTGCGAAGGTGAGCCATGATGGGCGCCATGACCACCCCCGCGACCGGAACCCCCGAACCTTTCGACGCCGTTGATGTCATCGTCGCCAAGCGCAACAAGGGCGAGTTGAGCGACGGACAGATCGACTGGGTCATCGATGCCTACACCCGGGGCGTTGTCGCCGACGAGCAGATGTCCTCACTCGCGATGGCGATCCTGCTCAACGGGATGACTCGGCGTGAGATCGCTCGGTGGACCGGGGCGATGATCGCCTCGGGGGAGCGGATGGACTTCTCCTCGCTGTCAAGGCCCACCGCCGACAAGCACTCCACCGGCGGCGTGGGCGACATGATCACGCTGCCGCTGGCTCCTCTCGTTGCGGCATGTGGGGTGGCCGTCCCGCAGCTGTCGGGACGCGGGCTCGGGCACACCGGCGGCACCCTCGACAAGCTGGAGTCGATCCCGGGTTGGCAGGCGTCGGTGAGCAACGAGCAGATGCTGCGCCAGCTTGAGGAGGTCGGTGCGGTGATCTGCGCGGCCGGCGCGGGCCTGGCGCTCGCCGACAAGAAGCTCTACGCGCTGCGTGACGTCACCGGAACCGTCGAGGCCATCCCACTCATCGCGAGCTCGATCATGAGCAAGAAGATCGCCGAAGGCACGGGCGCGCTTGTCCTGGATGTCAAGGTCGGGTCGGGGGCGTTCATGAAGGATGTGGCCCAGGCTCAGGAGTTGGCCCGGACCATGGTGACCCTCGGCACCGACGCCGGGGTGAAGACGGTCGCAGTGCTCACCAACATGCAGACCCCACTGGGACTCACCGCCGGCAACGCCCTCGAAGTGCGGCAGTCCGTGGAGGTGCTCGCGGGGGGAGGCCCGCAGGACGTCGTCGAGCTGACCCTCACCCTGGCCCGCGAGATGCTCTCGGCAGCCGGGCGTGAGGACGTCGACCCCGCGGACGCCCTGGCCGACGGGCGGGCGATGGACGTCTGGCACCGGATGATCCAAGCCCAGGGCGGCGACTCCCATGCGCCACTCTCGTGGGCGCGGGAGACCCACGAGGTGCGAGCACCAGGCAGTGGCGTCTTGACCCAGCTCGATGCCCTCAAGGTCGGGATCGCCGCCTGGCGGCTTGGCGCTGGCCGGGCTCGCAAGGAGGACCCGGTGCAGGCCGGCGCCGGGGTCGTCATGCATGCCAAACCAGGCGCCTACGTCCGGGCGGGCGACCCGCTGGTCACCCTGCACACGGACACCCCGGAGCGATTCGACCGGGCCCTGGAAGCCCTCGACGGTGCCTGGTTCATCGCTCCGGAAGGCTCTCGGCCGGATCTGCTTCCGCTGGTCATCGACCGGATCAGCTGAGCGTCGTCGGGGCGAGACGGCACGGGGGCCCTCAGCCCATCCGAAGGCCCACCAGGCGCGTGGGAGTCGGCTGGGAGGCGGGCGGGCACGGCATACCGGCCGGTTATTGCTTTGCCGGGTGTCGTTGGGGTCTGTCAGGCTGACTGGTATGGGCAACCCACTCGTGCGGCGCCTGATGGTCGGCGTCGCCTGCTCCGCGTTGGGCAGCGGGTTGACCATGCCGTTCTTCTACGTCTACTTCTCCCACGTGCGCGGCATCCCCGGGCCGACCGTCGGTCTGTTGTTCGCCTGGATGGGCCTGGTCAGCTTCCTCGGGGCACCGCTGGGCGGCACCCTCATCGACCGCTTCGGGCCGCGGGTTGTCATGATCGTCGGTCTCATCGTCGAGGCCTGCGCCGTCGGCTCGATGGGCTACATCGCCACGGTCCAGCAGGCCTTCATCGTCGCAACGGCCGTGTGCCTCGGGACGGTCGGGCTCTATCCGGCGGCCACCGCAATGCTGACCCGGATGGTCCCCGAGGCGGAGCGCGAGCGGGTCTACGGCATCCAATTCATGCTGATGAACGCCGGGCTGGGCGTCGGCGGACTGATCTCCTCCGTCCTGGTCGACATGACCTCGGTCGAGTCGTTCCAGCGGATCTACCTCATCGACGCCGTGAGCTATCTGGCCTATATCGGCGTCATCGCGACACTGCCCAAGGGCACGGGTGACGCGCCCGTGACCGAAGGCGCCGACGCTGCGGCACATGTCGAGGCAGGCGGCTGGCGCGAGGTGCTGCGCGATCGCACCCTGTTGCGGGTGGTCGGCGTGTCGGTGGTCGTCATCACCTTCGGCTACGCCCAGATGGAGGCGGGTTTCACCGCCTACGCCACCGAGGTCGGGGGCGTGTCACCCAACCGGCTCGGCTGGGCGTTCGCCGCCAACACGGGGGTCATCGTCATCGGGCAACTGCTTGTGCTCCGCCGGATCGGCGGCCGCAGCCGCTCCCGGTTGCTCGCGCTCGCCGCCGCGATCTGGTCGCTGTCGTGGGTCGTCATCACCTCCTCCGGGCTCGTGGACGGCCGCGCCGCCGTGGTCTGTGCGGTGGTCGGGCTGGGGCTGTTCGGGCTCGGCGAGACGCTGTGGGCGCCGGTCGCGCCCGCGCTGGTCAACGAATTGGCCGTCGAGGAGTTACGCGGGCGCTATAACGCCCTCCAGTCGATGCTGTGGACCGTCGCCTCGATCCTCGGGCCGTCGATCGCCGGGCTGCTCATCGGCAACGGCCGCTCGGGCGTCTGGGCCGTCACCGTCATTGGCGGCACGGCGGTGGCTGCGCTGCTGTTCCTGCGATTGCGCGAGCACCTCACTCCGACCCAGGACGGGCGTGGCGTGGCCGCGCGGCATACGGAGTCTGCTGACACCCTCTAGGCTGCGAGGATGCCGCACGTCACGACCGCACCGACGCGGATCCCGGTCCCCGGGGGGAAGCTCATCGACGAACACGTGGGGATGGCCTCGACCCACACGCGGGAGGTGTCCGTCGCCCACATGGTGGCCCCACCTGGCTGGGACGAGCCCTACCAGACACCGGAGTTCGACGAGATCACCGTCGTCGTCAAGGGCTCGGTCCTCGTCGACTGCGACGGTCAGCGGCATGAGGTCCACGCGGGCCAATCGATCATCACCAAAGCCGGGGAGCGCATCCGGTATGCCGCGGGCCCCCTCGGCGCGGAGTACGTCGCCGTCTGTCTGCCCGCCTTCACCCCCGACGCTGCCCACCGAGAGGACTGACCCGTGAGCCCACGCGCCGCGGCCGCACGCCCCGATCTCGCGACGATCATCGCCGCCCCCAAGGTGCTCCTGCACGATCACCTCGACGGAGGAGTACGCGCCCAGACGGTCGTCGAGATCGCCGACGAAATCGGGTATGCCGAGCTGCCGACAAGGGACCCGGTCGAGCTCGACCGATGGTTCCGGGAGAGCGCCGACTCGGGGTCGCTGGTGCGTTATCTGCAGACTTTCGACCAGACGGTCGCGGTCATGCAGACCGAGGCTGGGCTGCATCGCATCGCTAAGGAGTGCGTGCTCGATCTGGCCGCCGACGGAGTCGTCTATGCCGAGAGCCGTTATGCCCCAGAGCAGCACATCGCTGAGGGCCTGACCATGGAGCAGGTCATCGAGGCGGTCAACGCAGGGTTCCGGGACGGCGAGCGCGAGGCCGCAGCGGCCGGTCACCCGATCAAGGTCGCCGCCCTGTTGACGGCGATGCGTCACGCCGCCAAGAGCGCCGAGATCGCCAAGCTGGCGGTGCGCTACCGCGACGATGGAGTGGCCGGGTTCGACATCGCCGGAGCCGAAGACGGTCACCCGCCGACTCGGCACCTGGACGCCTTCGAATACCTCCAGCGCGAGAACGCGCACTTCACCATCCACGCCGGTGAGGCTTTCGGGCTGCCGAGCATCTGGGAGGCGATCCAATACTGCTCGGCTGATCGGCTCGGCCACGGGGTCCGGATCGTCGATGACATCACCATCGACGGAGTCCCCGTGCCGCTGTGGGTGGCCCAGGCCCATGCCGCGCACATCGACAATTACGACGGCGTCGACCTGTCGACCGTGCGGCTGGGGCGGCTGGCGGCATACATCCGCGACTCGCGGATCCCGCTGGAAATGTGCCCGAGCAGCAACCTGCAGACCGGCGCGGCTCGGACCATCGGGTTGCACCCGATCTCGCTGCTGCTGCGATTGCGGTTCCGCGTCACCCTCAACACCGACAACCGGCTGATGAGCGGCACTCGGATGTCCCATGAGGCCGCCCTGCTTGTCGAGCACGCAGGCTGGACGCTGGGGGACTTGCGGTGGGTGACGATCAACTCCATGAAGTCGGCGTTCCTGCCTTTCGACCAGCGCCTCGCGCTCATCGACGACACGATCAAGCCGGGGTATGCCGCCCTGGGGGCACCGGCGACCTCGTCCCGCTGACCCTTGACCGGAGGGGTCAGTGCCGCGGATCAGTGCCGCGGAACGAGTGGGTCCGGCGGAATGACCCGGTCGCGGAGCGCGGCGTCGCGCATGAGGCGATCCAGGTCGCGTCGACGACGGTCGGCGACCACCGCGGCCAGAACATACTCGGGGTGGTTGCCCGGTGGCGGCAGAGGTGACACGAAGCCCATAACCTCCTCGAGGAGGGCGCGGCCGAGCTCGTCGCGGGCACCAGGGTCCATGCTGAACGCCGCAGGCAGGAACGTCCGGATCTCTGCGGCAAGCCGGTCGGGCAGTGCAGCGATGTCGGCCGACGCCGCCCAGGCCGCCAGGTGTGGGGGCATGGGCACCGGTGGGGGCAGGTTGGCCCGGGTCCGCTCGCGCACGACATAGGTGCCTGCAGCGATGTCGCCGAGTCGCTTTCCTCGCGGGTTGATGAGCGACGTGATGACGGCCGGGATGCCGAGCAAAAAGAAGACCTCGACGACCGCGATGAGACTGCGGGTGAGCGCATGCCGAAAGGTGATCGGCCCGGCATCATCACGAACGACCCGCAACCCGGCCGCGAGCTTGCCGACGGTTTTTCCGCGGGTCAGGGTCAGCATGGCCGTCGGGAAGCCCACGAGCCCCGCGACGGTGAGCAGCAGCATGATGGCGGACCCGAGCGCTTCATCAATGCTGGCCACCAGCAACGCCCCCGCGACGAGGACGACATAGAGCAGGGTTTCGATGATGACCAGGTCGAGCAGCCCGGAGAGGATCCGCAGCCCGATCGAGGCCGGTGGCAGATCGAGCGCGACGGCTTCGCCGGTGACGAGGTCGTCTTCGGTCACGCCGATCGTCGCGATCATCGGTTCGCTCACACGGCATACAGTAGCCGCGTGGACCTGGACGCCTATGTGGCCGCGCACTCCCACGAGTGGTCGCGCCTGGAAGCGCTCCTCGGTCGTCGGGGCAAGCTCGGTGGCGCCGAGGCCGACGAATTGCTCGATCTCTACCAGCGCACGGCCACCCACTTGTCCGAGATCCGTTCGACGGCACCGGAACCCTCGATCGTCGCCTACCTGTCCTCGATGCTGGCGCGGGCCCGGTCGCGATCGGTGGGGTCCCGATCCACGTCATGGAACGACGTCGTCACCTTCTTCGTCGCGACCTTCCCGGCCGCCCTCTATCGCACCCGCCGGTGGTGGCTCATCACCATGGCGATCAACGTCGCCGTGGCCTTCGTCATCGGTTGGTGGTTCTACGTCAACCCGCAGTTCGAGTCGGCCCTCGCCTCGCCCGCGGAGATCGAACAACTCGTCACCCACGATTTTCAGGACTACTACAGCGAGTATGCCGCCGGGTCGTTCGCCGCGCGGGTATGGACGAACAACGCCTGGGTGACTGCTCTGTGCATCTCGTTCGGGGTGCTCGGGGTGCCCGTTGTGTGGCTGCTGTGGAACAACATCGTCAACGTCGCGGTCATCGGGGCGATCATGTGGCGCTACGACCGGGCGGCACTGTTCTTCGGGCTGATCCTCCCGCACGGGATGCTGGAACTCACCGCCGTGTTTGTCGCTGCAGGCGTGGGCTTGCGCATCTTCTGGGCCTGGGTCGAGCCCGGTCCACGGACCCGGATGTCCGCCATCGCGCACGAGGGGCGGGCGGCCATGTCGGTCGCCTTGGGGTTGGTCGTCGTGCTGTTCATCTCGGGGGTGCTCGAGGCGTTCATCACCCCGTCACCGCTGCCGACCTGGGCCCGGATCTGCGTCGGCGCCCTCGCCGAGGCCGGGTTCTTCATCTATGTGTTCACTCTCGGCCGGTATGCCGTGCGGCGGGGCGAGACGGGTGATGTCGCCGCCGCGGACCAGGGCGACACCGCCCCGATGGTCAGCTGAGCATCGCCTCAGAGCAGGCCCTGGGCCTTGAGCATGAGGTAATGGTCGGCGAGTTTGGGCGGCAGGTCCTCGGGGGCTGCGTCGATGACGGCCACTCCCATTCCTCGCAGCATCGCTGCGGTCCGCTCCTGTAGGGCGACGGTCCGCTCGGCTGCGGCGGCGGCATACGCGTCCCTCGTGGTTTCGCGTGTGGCGGCCAGAGTGGCGAGGGCGGGATCGGCCACGGAGGCCAGGACGACCCGGTGGTGGCGGGTCAGCGACGGCAGGCTGGGCAGCAGCGACTCCTGGATGGCCGCGGGCTCCAGCGGGGTGAGCAGCACGACGAGCGCTCGGCGCCGACTGGTGTCGGCGATGGCACTGGCCAACGTGGGCCAGGAGGCCTCCAAGAGGGCGGGGTCCAGCGGCGCCATCGCCTGGACCAGATCGTTGAGCAGGGTCGTCCGGTTGGCCGCTGCGGACACCCGCGCGCGCAGCCAGCGGTCACCGGCCAGGAAGTCGACGCGGTCGCCTGCGCGAGACGCGAGGGCCGCCAGCAGCAAGGCCGCATCCATCGCGGCGTCCAGCCGCGGCTGGTCGGCGACGCGACCGGCTGAGGTGCGTGAGGTGTCCAGGACGAGGATGACCCGGCGGTCGCGCTCGGGTTGCCAGGTCCGCACGACGACATTGCGGCGGCGGGCCGTGGCTCTCCAGTCGATGGACCGGACGTCATCGCCCTCGACGTAGTCGCGCAGCGAGTCGAACTCGGTCCCCTGCCCGCGAATTCGCACGGCCGAGCGCCCGTCGAGCTGGCGCAGCGAGGCGAGCCGGGACGGCAGATGCTTGCGGGAGTCGAACGGCGGCAGGGCCCGGATCGTCCCGGGCACGTCGAAGGACCGCTGCCGAGCCGCGAGCCGCAGCGGGCCGAACGACCGGATCGTCACTCGATCGGCGGGCCGGTCGCCACGACGGGTGGGGCGCAGCGAGGTAGCGAACCGCCGCCGTTCGCCTCCGGGGATCCGCACGGTATGCCGTTCGCCCCTGGCCCCGGCCGACGGCACCCAGGCGTCGCGTAGGTGTCCGTGCAGGGTCCGACGGCTGGGATTGGTGACCAGAAGGTTCGATCGGGCCGACTCGCCGAGCCGCACTTGGGAGATGGCTTCGCGCTCGATGACCAACCGCTTGGGGGAGAGGGCGAGCGCGACGTCGAGCAAGACCAGCCCGAGGCAGACGAGGACCCACAGCAGCACGTTGCGCCGCGTGGGCTCCAGGACGATGGCGATCCCCCCGAGGAGCACGAGGATCGGAAGGCGTCCGCTGACGGTCATGGTGGGCTTGTCGAAGGACTCAGCGGGGGACCGGGACCGAGGCGATGGCGGTCGCCAGCACCGAGGCCACGCCGACGCCTTCGAGCTCTGCCTCGGGTCGCAGGCTCAGCCGGTGGGCCAGGGTGGCATGGGCGAGGGCCTTGACGTCGTCGGGGGTGACGAACGTTCGCCCGTTCATCCAGGCCCAGGCCCGTGAGGTGGCCAGCAGCGCCGTTGCACCGCGTGGAGAGACCCCGAGGGACAGCGACGGTGACTGGCGGGTCGCGCGGGCGATATCGACGATGTATGCCGCGACTTCGGGAGCGATCTGCACCTTCCGGACTTCCTCGGCCCCCGCTGCCAGATCCGCTGGGCCGGCGACGGCCCGGATCCCAGCCGCTCCGAGGTCCCGCGGGTCGAAGCCCGCCGCGTGACGGGTGACGATCGCGATCTCCTGGTCCCGGGGCGGGATGGGCAGGACCACCTTGAGCAGGAAGCGGTCGAGCTGGGCTTCTGGCAGGGGATAGGTGCCTTCGTATTCCACCGGGTTCTGGGTGGCGGCCACGAGGAACGGCGCCGGCAGTTTGCGGGGGTGCCCGTCAACGGATACCTGCCGCTCCTCCATCGCCTCGAGCAATGAGGCCTGGGTCTTGGGCGGCGTCCGGTTGATCTCGTCCGCGAGCAGAAGGTTGGTGAACACCGGCCCCTCACGGAACGAGAACTGGCTGGTGGCGGTGTCGTAGATGAGCGACCCGGTGATGTCACCCGGCATCAGGTCTGGGGTGAACTGCACCCGTTTGGTGTCCACTGACAGGGCCTGCGCCACCGCCCGCACCAAGAGGGTCTTGGCGACGCCCGGGACGCCTTCGAGCAGGACGTGGCCACGGGCCAGCAGGCAGATGAGGATGCCGGTCACCGCCGCGTCCTGCCCCACGACAGCCTTGGCAACCTCACCGCGAACGGCGAGCAGGGCCGCGCGCGCGCCGCCCGCGGCTGGGACGCTGGCAGCAGGCGCAGCAGGCGCGGCA
>MTKY01051512.1_pt1 | contig 19696 bp, 21 predicted proteins | sample 1042731 | NCBI WGS metagenome assembly MTKY01 (sample SAMN06212206, study PRJNA360538) | anaerobic digester metagenome | biome: Wastewater treatment plant; material: sludge; isolation source: anaerobic digester fed with sludge from wastewater treatment plant | place: Denmark: WWTP Soeholt ... | reverse complement strand
CCTGGAGCCGGTGGCTGGCACCCATCAACTCGGGCCACGAGTCGAGCTTGGTCCGCTCCCGGCCGAGCGCGGCGCCGCGAGCGATCTCAGCCGCATCGATGGCCCGCCAGCCGTCCAGGCTGACCACATCGTGCCCGCGCGCCGCGAGCACTGCGGCCAGGTCGGGGCGCTCCCCGCCACCAGCGCCAAAGTCGTCCGACCCCTCGGCTCGCGCGGCCACCAGGTCGGCGACGAGGTGCCGGACCGTCTGCGACGCGTCGGATTTGTTCGTCCCGATGACACCGGTCGGGCCGCGCTTGATCCACCCCACGACATACTCGCGCGGCTGCACGACCCCGGCCGCGTCCACGATCCGCCCCTCGACGTTGGAGATCACGGCGGCCCGCTCGTCGAACGGCACCCCGGGCAGCGCGACCGACCGGTAGCCGATCGAGCGCAGCACCAGCTGGGTCTCCAGCCGCTGCGTCTCGCCGGTCCCGACGACCTTGCCCGCCTCGTCCAGCCGGGTCCGCTCCAGGACGAGCGCCTCCACCCGCCCGTCGCCCTCCACGGCAATCGGCTTGCGCCAGAACGAGAAATGCAGCCGTCGCCTCGGGTTCTCGACGACCTTCGCCGCTGCTTCGCGCAGGATCTCGACATTCGCCTTGGGCCGCCGGTCCAGATCATCCGGTATGCCGTCGAACGCGTCCTCGTTGACCGTCACCTGCAACCCGGGCGTGTGCACCAACTCGCGGAGCTCAACCGTCGTGAAGGCCGCGTGGTGCGGCCCACGCCGCGCGATGACGTGAATGTCATCAGCCTCGTGTCGGTGCAGCTCGGCCAGCACGCCGGGAGGCATGTCAGTCACTTCAAGAGACTCAGCGGTCTTGGCCAGCACCCGGGCCACGTCGACCGCGACGTTGCCGACGCCGATGACCGCAGCCACCCGGACCCCGGACAGGTCCTGCTCGGGGGCGTCGGGGTGGCCGGAATACCAGGCGACGAACTCGCGCGCCGAGCGGCTGCCGGGAAGGTCCTCACCCGGGACCCCGAGCTGAGCGTCCTCACTGGCGCCCGCGGCATACACGACGGCGTCGTAGGCGGCGAGCAGGTCGGCGCGCGAGACGTCCCGCCCGAACTCGACGTTCCCCAGGAAGCGGACCCCGTCGCTGTCGAAGGTGCGGGCGAGCGCGTTGGCGACCGACTTGATGCTCGTGTGGTCGGGGGCGACGCCATAGCGCAACAGCCCATAGGGGCACGGCAGCCGGTCGATGAGGTCGACCTGGACGGGCACCTCGCTCTGGCCGACCAGCGCCTGGGCGGCGAACAGCCCCGAGGGGCCCGCCCCGACAATCGCTACCCGGGTGACGTCCCGATCCGCACTGCCCATCGCGCACCTCCGGTGACACGAGCGTCCACGTTGACGGCCCCGAGCCTAACGGGCGCGGCCTCGCCCGTCGCGTGACAGAGGTCCCCTCGGGCTCGGACCGACACCTCGCGGCTCAAGCCGCGGGGCTGGGAGCCTCCGCCTCCCACGAGTGCGTCAGCGTGCCGATAGCGGCATCTGACGAGCTTGGTGCGGCAGGGCCCCGTGGCCCGGCACTGTCGGGATGACGGCATACAGGGTTCAATAGCGCCCGTGAGCATCGTCCGCCGCCTCGTCATTGCGATCGGGTCGCTGCTTGCTGTCACCCTCTACGGGGTTTTCGGGTATCTCACCCTCGGCTACACCCCGTTGGATGCCATGTACCAGTCGGTCATGACGCTCACGACGGTCGGCTATGGCGAGCCCATGGAGCCGACGCCGGTGCGCAAGGCGTTCTCGATCAGCCTGATGATCCTCGGGGTCGGCATCGCGCTCTACAACCTCACCGTCATGGTCGGCACGATCACCGAGGGTGAGGTCCGGACGTACTTCGAAAGGCGTCGGATGGACAAGCGGATCTCCGGGATGAGCGGTCACGTCATCATCTGCGGACACGGCCGAGTGGGCCGTTCGGCGCGCGAGCACCTTAAGAACATCGGCGCCCAGGTGGTCGTCGTCGACAACGTCCCCGACCGGGTCGTCCACCTCGAAGACCCCCACCTGGTGGGCGACTGCACTCGTGACGATGTGTTGCGGGCGGCGGGGATCGATCGCGCCCGCGCGCTCATCGCCACGCTGGAGACCGATGCCGACACCGTCTATCTCACGCTCTCGGCGCGGGCCCTGCGCCCCGACCTGGTCATCATCTCCCGGGCCCGGACCGTCGATTCCAAGGAGAAGCTCGTCCTGGCCGGCGCGACCCGGGCCGTCAACCCCCAGCTCATCGGTGGCCGCCGGATGGCCGCCTTTGCGCTCAACGCCCACGTCGCCGAGTTCCTCGACGTCGTCATGCACGACGAGGAGTTCGACTTCCGGATCGAGCAAATCCGCATCCCGGTCGACTCGCCTCTGTGCAACCGCACCTTGGGTGACGTGGACCTCGAAGGGTCGTCCGGTGCGCGTCTGCTCGCCTACCGCCCAGGACCTCGTATGCCGTTCGCTCCCCACCCGGATGCGGAGACGGTGCTCGTGGCTGGGTCGGTGCTCATCGCCTTCGGGACGATGGCCCAGATCGAGCACCTCATCGCCGAAGCGGCGCCGCACTCGGGGGCGGTCGGGCCTGGGCCGACGGCCCCGGGCGGACCTGCCTCCCCGCTCATCGCCCGCACTTCGGCCTGAGGCTCCCCTGACCGTTCAGGCCCCGTCGAGCAGCCGCAGAACCAGTCCGGTCCGCAGCTTCGGGGTGAAGAAGGTCGACTTGGGCGGCATGAGCAGGCCCTCGCGAGCGGTCCGCTGGATCTGCTCCATGCTGGCTGGCCGAATGAGGATGGCGCTGGCACCAGGGTCGGACCGCAGCACGTCGAGGACTTCGCCAACCCCGTGTTGGTAGTCGATCACCCCGCCCGACTGGCCGAGCGTGTGTTCCAACCAGGCCCCGTCCAGAGCCCGCACCATGTCGAAGGCGCCCGGTTTCGGCACGAGCCAGGTGGCCGACTCCGCTGAGTCGACGAGCAGCAGCCGACCCAACCGAGTCAGCTCGGGCAGCAGCGCGGGGGTCGGCGCCGGAGCCGGGACCAGGTCGAAGTCGCGAGCGAGCGCCACACGCACGTCGTCAGGGGACAACCCCCGGACGATCCGGTGGATCGCCTCGATGGCCAGCTGGTCGGCGACGAGCTCACCGACGAAGGCGAGCGTGAGATCTGCGCCGCCAGGCGGCGCTGCGGCCGCGGCCAGCTCGCCACCCGCGGCCACTTCATCGCGATAGCGCCGCGCCACGCCGTAGCGGTGGTGACCATCCGCGATGAGGACGTCGTCCGAGCCGACAATCGCCGCGACCTCGGCGATGCGCTGTGGATCGGTGAGCCGCTCGGCGACGTGCTCGACGCCGTCGACGGTGAGCGACCCCATCGGCTCGGCCGACTCGGCGAGAGCCGCCGTCAAACCCCGGGCCAGCGACAGCCCCCAGACCGGCGACAGGTTGGCCTCGGTCGCCCGGGTGAGGTCCAGCCGGTCGGTGGATGCCTTGGGCGTGGTGCGCTCGTGTGGCAGCACGCGGCCCCCGCCCTCGTCCACCACCTCGAGCGCGCCAAGCACCCCGACCAGCTCCCGACGCGACCCCGCCTCGTCGACGAACCGCATCCGGTAGATCGTCAGCGACGGCTCCGGGTCGCGCACCACCACTCCGCTCGTCTGCCAGTCGCGCAGGAGGTGAGCGGCGGCGGCATACCGGCTCGGGCCGTCTCCCGCGGGGATGTCGACGTGGACGATGTTGTGCGGGCTACGGTCCCGCAGCGCGGCGACGTCGGCGTCGGAGAGCACGTCATAGGGCGGCGCGATGACGGCAGCCAGGTCGGCGTCCGGGGCGTAGCGCAGGGCGCGGAACGGCGCAAACCGCGGACCGGTCGTGGCTGGCTGCGGCATGCCCGAAGTCTAGGCGGGGGCGGTTCAGACGGGGTGTGCACGTTTCGAGATGCGGAACCTCTTGGCCTGGTCCACAATGACTTGCGTATGCCGCGTGTCGGCGAACGGTGTCGCTCCCCCTCGCGACCATCGCTCGGGCCATGCCCCTGGCTCTCCCTACACGCGGCATACCCATGCCCGCCGGTCGTGGGAGACTCGGGAGGGGCTCCGACCCGGGGCCGCCGGCCCAGGAGGCCACGCGCACAGGAGGCACGCGGACACCGCATGAACTTCTACTCCATCTATGACCACGGCTTCGCGCGCGTCGCGGCCTGCACCGTGCCGGTGCAGTTGGTCGACCCGGCGGCCAACGTCGCCGCCACGCTGGAGGTGGCGCGCGAGTGCCACGACGAGGGTGTCGCCGTGGCGGCCTTCCCCGAGTTGGGGCTCACGGGCTATTCCCTCGACGACCTCGTCCTGTCCGATCCGTTGCTCGATGCGGTCGAGGTGGCCCTCGGCGAATTGGTCAGCGCTTCAACGCAACTGCTGCCCGTCCTCGTCGTCGGAGCGCCGCTGCGGGCCCGGGGTCGGGTCTACAACTGCGCGGTGGTGGTGCACCGCGGACAGATCCTCGGCGTGACTCCGAAGTCCTATCTGCCGACCTATCGCGAGTTCTACGAGTCACGGACCATCGCCGCCGGTGACGACGTCCGCGGCACGATCCGGGTCGGGTTGGGGCCCGGCGAGCCGGTCGGCACCGCCCAGCCTGTCGAGGTGCCGTTCGGGCCGGACCTGCTGTTCCGGGCCGTCGACGTCCCCGACCTCGTCGTCCACGTCGAGGTGTGCGAGGACATGTGGGTGCCGATCCCGCCGTCGGCTGAGGCGGCGCTCGCGGGCGCGACCGTCCTGGTCAACGTGTCCGGCTCCCCGATCACCGTCGCCAAGGCCCGCGACCGGGCGATGCTCGCCGAATCCGCTTCCTCGCGGTGCCTCGCGGCATACGTGTATGCCGCTGCAGGAGAAGGCGAGTCGAGCACCGACCTCGCGTGGGACGGCCAGACGATGGTGTGGGAGAACGGCACCCTCCTGGCCGAGAGCGAGCGCTTCCCGGCCGGGCCGCGCAGGTCGGTCGCTGACGTCCATCTGGCCCGGTTGCGGCAGGAGCGGATGCGTCAGGGGACCTTCGACGACAACCGGCGCGCCCACGCGGCGCGGCTGGGCACCTTCCGTGAGGTGACCTTCCGGCTCGACCCGCCGCGCTCGGATCTGGGGCTGCGGCGGGCGGTCGACCGCTATCCGTTCGTGCCGGACGACGCGGCCCGACTGGCGCAGGACTGTTACGAGGCGTATTCGATCCAGGTGGCCGGGCTGGAGCAGCGGTTGCGCGCGATCGGCCGCCCGACCGTCGTCATCGGGGTGTCCGGTGGGCTGGACTCGACCCATGCGCTCATCGTCGCCTGCCGCGCGATGGACCGGTTGGGTCGGCCGCGCTCGGACGTGCTGGCCTTCACCATGCCGGGGTTCGCCACCTCCGATCACACCAAGGGCAACGCGATCCGGCTCATGGAGGCGCTCGGGGTGACCTGGGAGGAGCTGGACATCCGACCGGCGGCCACCCAGCTGTTGCGCGACCTCGGGCACCCGGTGGGGCGCGGCGAGGAGGTCTACGACGTGACCTTCGAGAACGTCCAGGCCGGGCTGCGCACCGACTACCTCTTCCGAATCGCCAATCAACGCAAGGGGATCGTGCTCGGCACCGGCGACCTGTCGGAGTTGGCGCTCGGTTGGTGCACGTATGGCGTCGGCGACCAGATGTCCCACTACGGTGTCAACGCCGGCGTGCCCAAGACGCTCATCCAGCACCTCATCCGCTGGGTCATCGCGTCGGGCCAGTTCTCCGACGAGGTCGGGGCCACCCTGCACTCGATCCTCGACACGACGATCACCCCCGAACTGGTGCCGACCCGCGAGGGCGAGGCGGCCCAGTCGACCGAGGCGACGATCGGGCCGTATGCCCTGCAGGACTTCACGCTCTACTACGTCCTGCGCCACGGCCTGCGCCCGTCGACGATTGCCTTCCTCGCCTGGCATGCCTGGCATGACGCGGCGAGTGGGCAGTGGCCCGAAGGGTTCCCCGAAGGTGCGCGGACGGCATACACCTTGGGGGAGGTTCGGCACTGGCTGGAGGTCTTCCTCCAGCGGTTCTTCGCCAACCAGTTCAAGCGCTCGGCGCTGCCCAACGGGCCCAAGGTCGTCCGCGGCGGTTCGCTGTCGCCCCGCGGCGACTGGCGTATGCCGTCCGACGCCTCCGCGCGCGTCTGGCTCGAGGAGCTGCGTCGCGGGGTCCCGCAGAGCTGACCAGCGCCCCGCCGCTTTGTTGACCGATCGTTCTTGACTGATCGGTCACCTATCTGTCACGATCGTGCCATGGGCAGGAACCGGACCTTCGACGAGGACGATGTCGTGGCGCAGTCGGCGGCCGTCTTCCTCCGACAGGGCTACGAGGGGACCTCGATCGACGACCTGCTGGCGGCCACGGGATTGCACCGTGGCAGCCTCTATAAGGCGTTCGCGAGCAAACGCGGGTTGTTCCTCGCAGCGTTGCGCCGGACCAGCGCCGACGCCGCAACCGGCCGAGACGACGCAGCCATCGACCTCTTGCTCGTCGCCCTGCTGGAACTCGCCCCGCGCGACCCCGAAGTGCGGGCGCTCTGTGCCAGCGCACTTGCTCACCTGACCCACGCCGAGGCCGTCGCCCTCGTGGGCCAGCGGTTGCTCACCCGGGCTCACCTCAGCGACCAGTGAAAGGACAGTGATCGTGAACCTCGTGACCATCAGCGATGGCTACCTCGTCGTCGAGCCCAAAGGTCTGGACAAGTTCTGGGCCCTCACCCGTCAGCTGCGCATCCCGCTGGCCCACGTCCGGGGCGCAACGGCAGACCCCGGAGCAGTCCACGACTACAAGGGACTGCGCAATCCGGGGTTGGGCATTCCCGGAGTCAAATGGACCGGGACCTTCACCCGCGATGGCGAACGGCACTTCTGGAACGTCACCGGCTCGGCGTTGACGATCGTCGTCCAGTTAGCGGATGAGGACTTCGACCGGCTCTACCTCAGCGTTCGTGAGCCCGGTGCGACCGTGGACGCGATCAACGCCGCCATCGCTGCTGCGTGAGTGTGGCGTATCGCGGCCCGTGCCGCGCGTTCGACCACGCGCACTACGTGTGCACCGGCAGTCAACCGCGGGGCGGCATACCTCAGGCGAGTGGGTTCCAGCGGACGGCGAGAACGAGTGCGCCGGCCACGACGAGAGCGGCCAGCAGCGCGAGGTATGCCGTGAGCTCGACGTCTTCTCGTTGCAGGACGACCTCACGCGGGATGCCACGCAGGACCTCCCCGAGTTGGGCGGCGTCGCTGGCCCGGTGATAGGCACCGCCCGTTGCCGTGGCCACGGCCTGCAGCGTGGGTTCGTCGACGAGGAGGAAGTTGCGCCCGCCCCCGCCTCCTCCGCCGCCTCCTCCGCCGCCGCCGGGGACCTGGTCGACCCCATTGCGCGGACCAAACTCGCCGAAGGCATCGCCACCTAACTGCTCTGCGGTGCAGACCATTTGCGCGGGCGTCGTGGTGCCGAAGCCGATGGGATAGATCCGGATCCGCCGCTCTGCCGCAATCGAGGCAGCTGCGAACGGCAGCACCCCGCGCGTGTTCGCACCGTCGGTGAGCAACACCACGATGTCCGACACGAAGCCCCCGGTCGCTCCTGGAGGCGGTTCGATGACGCTCGGCACGGGAGCCGGGACCCCACGTTGCTGGGTGTTCTCCGGACCCGAGGGCACTTCTCCGACCGGCTCGACCTGGCCGTTGATCGCGGCGATGGCGTCGACCGACGTGAGGATGGCCGATCCGATCGCCGTTCCTCGCCCGGTGCTCAGCGCGTCGAGCGACGTGAGCAGCGACTCAGAGTCTGTGGTCGGAGGCACGATGAGGGCGGCCGACCCGGAGAAGGCCACCAGCCCTAGCCGGGTATCGGCCGGTTGGGCCCGGACGAACGCCCGGACCGCTTCGCGTGCTGCCGTCAGCCGGTTGGGCACGACGTCGGTGGCGCACATCGAGCGCGAGACGTCCAGGGCCAGGATGACCGCGGTCCGCTGCGCAGGCACCTCGACCGAGGCCTGCGGGCGGGCCACTGCCAGACCCAACAGGCCGACGCCGAGCACCAGGAGGGCCACCGGCAGATGGGGGCGCCACCGCGACCGGGAAGGGAGCGCGGCCCGGACGAGCGCGAGATCCGGATGGCGGACGGCATACCGGCGCCGTCGCCGCAACGACCAGAGGTAGGCCGCAAGCAGCCCGGGCGCGAGCAACAACGCGGGCAACGCGAGAGGCCAGGCGAACGACACTCAGATCACCCTCCCGGTGCGCATGATCGAGGTGGCAGCCGCGGCGACGAGCACGAGCAGGGCAGCTGCGGCGAACAGCGCGGAGATCTCGGTGTGCACGGGTGTGCTCGTCACCGCCAGGTCGATCGACCCGTAGACGTCAGTGAGGGCTTGTTCATTGGGGGCGGCGAGATAGCGGCCACCAGTGGCATCAGCCGCCGCGGTGAGCATGGCCTCGTCCAGGCGGGTGGCCGCAGTGAAGCCGTCGACGGTGACCGTCGTGCCGGCCGGATCCCCGAGCCCCACGGTGTGGATCTTCACCCCGGCGCCAGCAGCAAGCTGGACCAGCGGCAGCGGGTCGAGCCGCGAGGTGTCCTGACCGTCGGAGAGCAGCACGATCGCTGACGATCCGTAGTAGCCGATGTCGAGATCCTCGATGTTGCCCTTCAGCTGCTCCTCGGTGATCGCCAGCTTGCCTCCGGCAATTGCCTTGAGGGAGGCGAAGATTCCCTGTCCGAGCGACGTGCCGCCTTGGGGGGTGAGCCGGTCGATCGCCGTGAGCACGTCGGCCTGGACGGCGGTCGGCGCCTGCAGCACCACTCCGTTGTCCCCGAAGGACACCACGCCGATCCGGATGGTCGGCGGCTGTCGGGCGACGAACGCTTTAGCTGCCTCGCGCGCCGCGACCATCCGGGTCGGTGCGACGTCGGTGGCCGTCATGCTCGAGGATGTGTCGACGGCGAGGATCACCGTCCCCTCGCGCCGCAGGTCAGGGACGGTCGCCTGTGGGCGGGCGGCGGCCAGGATGAGCAGCAGGAGCGTGAGCGCCAGTGCGGTGGGGACGAGGCGACCGCGCCAACGGCGCCGGATGGAGGGCTCTGGTCCGGTCGCGGCATCCGGACCGACCGGAGCGAACCCCAGGGCCGCAAGCTCAGCGCGCCGAGCGCTGCGCCGGGCTCGCACCATCCCGTATGCCGCCGCGAGACCCGGCACGAGGACCAGGCCAACCAGCGCCCACGGCGCAGCAAAGGTCACCGGCCAGGTCATCGTCGCCACCTACTCCGCAGCCGAGCCATCCGCAGCAGCGCCCCGACGAGGTCCTCGTCGGTCGACACCGGATGCAGGGCGATGCCAGCGTGGGCAACCACAGCCTCGAGCTGGCGCTGCCGCTGCACGGCCAACTCTCGGAGGCGAGAACGGAACTGCGGATCTCCCGTGTCGACCAACACTTGCTGGCCCGTCTCTGGGTCGGCCAGCGTGATGAGTCCGGCATCAGGCAGGTCGTGCTCACGAGGATCGACGAGCTGCACGGCGACGACATCGTGCCTTCGGGCGAGCAGGCCCAACGGTCCCTCCCAGCCAGGCGTCGTGACGAAGTCGGACACGATGACGACGAGAGAGCGCTGGCGGGCCATCCCACCGGCGGCACGCATGAGCGCACCGAGATCGGTCGGCTGTCCGGCCGACGGCGGGGCGGCGAGCAGTTCGCGGGCGATCAGCAGCACCTGGTCACGACCCTGGCGCGGTGGCACGGTCCGATCGACGCCGTCGCCGTAGAGGACCGCGCCGACCCGGTTGCCGCCGCGGGCCAGCAGGAGCGCGAGGGTGGTCGCCAGCTCGAGCAGGACCGCGTGTTTGGGCCGGTCGGTGGGCCCGAACCCCATCGACGCCGACCGGTCCAGCAGCAGCCAGGCGGTGAGCTCACGATCCTCGGTGTATTGCCGCACGAACGGCACGTCAGTGCGCGCCGTGACGTTCCAGTCGATGTGCCTCAGGTCGTCGCCGGGCTCGTACTCCCGCAGGTCGCGGAAGTCGACCCCGGCGCCACGGAAGATGGTCCGGTAGTCCCCCTGCAGCCGCCCGTCCAGCCGCCGCACCACCGACCACTCCAGGCGGCGCAGCAACTGTTCAGGGGCGCCTACTCCGGTCGTCGGTACCATGCCGGGTCCACGTTGGCCGGGATGGGGTCACCGCTCGCGGCGGTATGCCGCCCTCCCGGACTCTCCGGCAACGGCACCGCCGCGAGGATCGGCCCGAGCAGGTCGTCGGCGCTGACGTCATCGGCCAGCGCCTCATAGCTGAGCACCATCCGATGCCGCAGCACGTCGGGTGCCAGCTCGCGAACATCGGTCGGGATGACGTAGTCGCGGCCACGGAGATAGGCCAGGGCCCGGGAGGCGAGGATGAGGTTGATCGAGGCCCGGGGACTGGCCCCGAAGGACAGATAGCGAGCCAGTTCGGGCAAACCCACGCGCGCCGGGTCACGGGTGGCACCGGCGAGCGCGACGGCATACTGGATCACTCCCGGGTCGACGTAGACGGTGTCGACGGCGGCCTGCAACCCCCGCAGCCCGGTTGCGTCCAGGACGGCGTCGATCCGCTCAGCAGCGCGGATCATCCGCTCGACGACGACGTACTCCTCTGTGGCGGAGGGATATCCGACGAGCACTTTGAGCATGAACCGGTCGACCTGGGCCTCGGGGAGCGGATAGGTGCCCTCGGACTCGATGGGGTTCTGGGTGGCCATGACGAGGAACGGGTCCGGAGCCTGGAAGGTCTCGCGCCCGATGGTGACCTGGCGCTCCTGCATGACCTCAAGCAAGGCGCTCTGCACCTTGGCGGGCGCCCGGTTGATCTCGTCGGCCAGGACGAGGTTGGCGAAGACCGGACCCAGCGAGACCTGGAAGTCGCCGGTCTGCTGGTTGTAGATCCGCGTGCCGATGAGGTCGGCGGGGACGAGGTCGGGGGTGAACTGGATGCGCTTGAAGTCGACCCCGATCGCCTCGGCGAGGGTCTTGATGGCCATCGTCTTGGCCAGGCCGGGGACGCCTTCGACGAGCAGGTGGCCGCGAGACAGGAGGGCGACGAGCATCCGTTCGAGCAGCTGGTCCTGGCCGACGATGGTTCGTTTGACCTGGTAGAGCATCTGCTCCAGGGGGTGCGCGCCGGGGGCGGGAGTCGGCGCGGCGGCATACGGAGTCGACATGAGGCTCCTTCAGATGGACGGGCCGCCGGCGGCGCCGCCGGCTGTGGCGATGGGCACGGCGAAGCCGATGCCGACGAAGAACGGCTGCTTGGACGGGTTGGCGAGTGCGGTGACGATACCGACCACCTGGCCGGCCGAATTGAGCAGCGGCCCACCGGAATTGCCCGGGTTGACCGCCGCGTCGAACTGGATGAGGTCGGTGAGTTTGAGCCCTTGGGCCTCGATGGTCCGCCCGGTCGCGGACACCACGCCCGACGAGAAGGAGGCGGTGAGGCCGAGGGGATGGCCCACGGCATACACGGGGTCGCCGACCCGCACCCCACCCCCCAGGACCGCTGGGACGACCACCTCGGGGAGGGTGTCGGCGACAAGGACGGCGATGTCGTTCTCTGGTTGGGCCATGTCGATGCGGGCCACCGAACGGGTGCCGTCGGCGAAGGAGACCGTGATCGTGCCGCCACCCGCGACGACGTGGTTCGCCGTGAGGATCGCGCCTTCCTGGCTGACGATGACGCCGGTCCCCAGCCCCTCGGCCTTCGGGTCGCCACCGGACCCGGCCGTCTGGATGATCACGAGGCTCGGGGTGATCGCCCGGTATGCCGTGCTGGCGTCTGACGGCGCGCGCGCAGCGTCCTCAAGCGCTTTGGTGACCACTTTGCCCGCGGCCTTCTCGATCTCAGCGGTGGTGGGAGGCGCGGTGGCCCGCAGGTCGCGGACAAGCAGGGTCCCGGTGAGTCCCGCGAGCGCGGCGACAACGAGGGTGAGCGCCCACCACCGGCGGCTCCACGTCAGGGCACGCCCGGCGATCGCCCGGGCGCGCGAGGGCGGCGCCGGTTCGGGCGCCGGAGGAGGGGGCGCCGGTCGGGGTGGCAACGGGGCCATGACTGAGGGTATGCCGCTTCGTCCACCCGGGCGCCAGGTAGTTGCGGATTCATCGAATCCTCACAGGTTCGACGTCTGCCGACCTGGGTCGGCAGGAACCTGACATGACCGGTTCGGGCCACTCCGAAAGGTTCCGTCAGCCGGTTGGCGCGGAAAGACTCGACGTGGTCACTCGACCGAGCCGGCCCGCCCGGTGCACCACCACCACACAGAGAGGAAGGGGATTCCCACACTCAGAGAACCCCCATCCATCACGACGAAAAGGAACTCCGATGTCCCTCACCACCTATGCACGGTCCCGGATCAGCGCCGCGGGACTGGCCCTCGTCGCGACCGCCATCACGGTCCTCGGCCCGGGAGCGGCCTTGTGCGCGCACTTCGGGCTCTCGTGGAGCACGGCATACAAGATCGCGACGCTGCTCACCCAGGGCTCCATCTGGCTGATCGGCCTCTACTGGCCTTACCTGCTGCCGTTCCTCGCGACCTTGCGCGGACTCCTGGCCATCTTCGGCATCAGCGCCGTCGTCGGCTGGTGACGCAGGACGGCCCGCCCAAGCTCGCGACTTGGACGGGCCGAGGTCCCATCACCGAACCAACCACCACCACGTAGCGAAAGGAAAAGCGATGAACACCACGTCAAGGCTAACTGTTTCCCCTCGGACCTTCCAGGCGGCGGTTCCTGCGGCGGCCCTGGGCCTCGCATCGATCATGGCCGTTCTGCAGACGGCGGGAGCTCTCGTCTACAAGTTCGGGCTGTCCTGGCAGGTCGCCGGGTACATCGTGACGCTCGTCGTCAACGGCTCGATCTGGTACCTGTGCCTCATCTGGCCCTTCCTGGCTCCCTTCCTCGGAACCATGAAGGTGATCCTGGCGGTCTCCGGGACCGGCGCACTCGTGGGCTGGTAGCCCACCGGACCGGCCGGGCCAACCGTCCCGGCCGGTCTGCGCCCGCCCCTCACCTCACCGCACCCCAGCCGAAAGGACACTCATGCACTCCGCACTTGCCGTCGCCGCACCTGCCGCGGTCAGCGAACTGCGCGCCCAGGGCGTCCTCGGCGTAGGCCGACTGCGCAGCCTCGCGGTTGCCGTTGTTGCGATCGGAGTCTCCCTCGGCTGCCTGGTTGCCGTGCGGAGCGCAGTTGGGGGCCTGAACGCTCTTCAGCTGGCCATGTTCAGCGTCGGCGGCTGGGCTCTGCTCATCGCGAACGGCCTGTCCGGCGCCTACCTCGGCGGGACCGGCACGCGCGACGTGCACGGCATCGTCGACCACTTGCCCTTGCGACGCGTGGATCTGGCGATGCTGCCGTTCGCTCTTGGTGGGCTGCGCAGCGGCATACTCAGCGCGCTGTTGTGCGGCATCGCGCTGGTGGCCCCTCGGTCGGCGAACACACCGACACCTCTGTGGCTCAGCCTGGTCGTCGCGGCCACCCTGCCGATCCTGCCCGCGACGATCGTGTGGGCCAGCACGCGCAGGCAGCGCCCCTACGCGCCGGCGTGGATCCTGCTCCCCCTGACGGTCCTCATCAGCGTCCCGATGGTCGCGGAGGTGCGTCTCGACGGCCTGGCCCGCGGCTGCGCTGACGTGCTGGCCGTTCCGAGTCGCGCGCTTATCGGGACGGCTGACCCTCGCTCGGCCGGTGTTCTTGTCGTTCTTGGTCTGCTGGGCTCGTTGGCGCTGCGACTACGTCCAGAACCTCTCGCCGACGACGGCCGGGGGCAACGACCGTTGCTCGCCACCCTGCCCCTTCGTCGGACTCGCTCAAGTGCAGGGGGACCCGCGCGAGGCTCGCAGTCCGGTGCGGAACGCGCGCGGTTGGGTGCGGAACTCGTCCTGTCCACCGCGGCTTGGGGCCGGCTGACCAGCACGGCACTGTGCCTGGTGGCGTTGGTCGGTGTCGGAGTCGTCGGTGCATCGGGGATGGAAGATCCGACCGTTGCCGTGCTCGTTGGCCTGGGCTCTGCCTCCTTGCTCACCGTCGGAGGGTCGGTCGCCGTGGGACTGACCCCGCCGAGCCTGCTGTCGTGGATCGCCGCCCTCCCCGTCGACTCGGCCGACCTTCGCCGCGGCAACGCCATCGTGTCGGGGTCGGTCGGCGCTGGCCTGGTCGCCCTCGGTGCCCTCGTGACCCAGCTTGCGGGTCGTCCCCTGCTCAGCTGCGCGGTCGCCTCCCTGATGCTCCCGTTGTGCTTTGCGCTCACCGCTGAAGCCGCCCGGCATCACCTCGGTGGAGCGGCCCGGCTCCTCATTCCTTCGGTCACCAGTCCGTGGCTGCTCACCCGGCCAGTGGCCGGCGTCCTGCTCGCCACCGCGTTCGGCCCAGCGGCCCTGACCTGGCTACTGGGGGTTGACCTGCTTCTCGCTGCAGTCGCCTGGCGACTGTTGGCACTCCCCGCACTCATCCCCGGAGGCCCCCGATGACTGAAACCGCTCACCACGGCCCTTCGAAGGAGCGGCTGGCCGTCGGACTTGCCGCGGCGACGTTGACGGTCGCCATGCTGGCCGGTGCGCTCGCGGCATACGCCAGTGATGCCGGACTCGCACCGACGCGGGTCGACGTGAGCGCCCTGGAGGTGTTCCGCACCAACATCACGGTCCTCGGTGGACTGGCCCTGGGACTCTTCACGGGCGGGCTGGCCACCGTGGTGGGGCTGCTGCAGAACGGGCTGGTATTCGGCTACGCCATCGCCGCGGCGACGCTCTCCGGGCATGGTGGAGCTGTGGCCACCGGTGTTGGGCCACACCTGCTGCCCGAGCTCGGGGGCTTCGTCGTGGGCGCCGGGGCCGACCTCTGGCTCGGCGCCACCCTGGCCGGCCGCTTCCTGCGAAGGCGAGCGCTCCTGGCGCGGGGTGACCTGCGGACCTGGCTCCGGTTCCAGGGCGCGGCGGTCCTCCTGCTGGCGATCGGCGCGATCATCGAAGCGGTGGTCTCCCATGTCTGACCACGCGCTGCACGTCGTGGACCTGTCCGTCGGGTATGGCACCCAGCGTCTCGTGGAGCATCTGGACCTCACGATCGCTCCCGGCGAGATCGTCCGACTGGCCGGCCACAACGGCTCCGGCAAGTCGACCGTGCTGCGCACCGTTGTCGGTCGTCAACCGGCCCTGGCCGGTGAGGTGTGGGTCTGCGGTGTCCGCTTGGAGCCGGCGCTCGGCGCCGCCAAGAAGGAACTCGGGTATGCAGGTGACGACGGCTTGGCCTTTCCTTACCTCACCGTTGCGGAGCACTTGCGCCTCATCGCCCGAGTCCACGGCCGCCCGCCGACCAGTGTCGACCGCCTCCTGAACGAGCTCGATGGGACGGCGTTGCCCACTCACCGTGACGTCCTCGTCCGGCGATGCTCGCGCGGGACTCGGCGGCAGCTGGACCTTGCCGCCGCCTCGTTGCACCAGCCTCGCCTATTCGTGCTGGACGAAGCCCTCGACGGGTTGGACGAGGACACCGTCACTCGGTGGTGCGAGCGGTTGAGGCACGCCTGCGCGCAAGGAGCGGCGATCCTCCTCACCAGTCACTCACCCAACCAGGTCGAGGCGCTGCGCCCCGACTCCGTCGTCGACCTGTCCGTCACCGATCACACCCAGATGGGAGCCCGCTCATGAGCAGCGACCTGCACGTCCACAGCCTGTGGCCCGCCACCCGCCCCGGAGACACCGACATCGGGTATGCCGTCGACGCCGCCCGCCGCCGCACGGCGCTCATCGTCCTGCCGCTGGGTTTCGGTGCTGCGGCCCTGGCGTTCCTCCTGCCGCATCCGATCGGACTGGTCCTGGCGAGCCTCGCCGTGCTGACCGGTCTCTGGGCGGGAATGCAGATGGGTTCGCGAGGCGGGTTCTATGAAATCGACCCTGGCGGTCGCCCGTCGACCTTCCTCGGCCAGCAGCCGCCAGACCTCTCCGGTCGGACCCGGGTCCGACCCCGGTGACGCCCGTCCCCCGACACGATCCCCCACCCGACCGTCATTGCCACCCGGCCGTCATTCCCACCCGACCGTCATTCCCACCCGACCGCCATTCCCATCAGAAAGGGACAACCCTCATGACCAAGCGTTCCTACCTCGCTATCGGAGTGCTCACCCTCATCGCGGTGGTTTGCCTCGTCCTGGCCATGCCGGACCAGATTGCCGCCCTTCGGGCTGCTGCCGCCGGCAGTGCTGTGGCGGCTCCCCCGATGTCGCCCGTGTTGTCCATCGGCTCGGCGGCAGGGTTCATCGCCTGGCTGTGGGCCGTCGTGGCGATGGTTCGGGGGCGCGAGTTCGGCTGGGCGCTGGCGTCCGTGGTGTTGAGCTATCTCGCCGTCGGGGCCTGGGTCATCCGCGGGCTGGCGAGCCGGGCCCCCCGAGTCGCATGAGCTCCCCCAGCGCGACGCTGACAGGGGTGTGCAAGGCCTTCGGCGGGCGACGGGTCCTCGACTCGGTGTCCCTCTCGCTCGCGCCCGGCACGTGCTATGGCCTGGTCGGCCCCAACGGCACCGGCAAGACAACGACGCTGCGCATCCTGCTCGGGCTGGTCCGCCCAGACGCCGGGACGGCGCACGTCTTCGGTCTGCCCTATCGGCACCTGCCGGATGCGGCTCGTCGCGTCGGCGCCTCACTCGATCCTCGTTCGGTCCCCCGGGATGTCTCGGCCAAGACGTGGCTTCGCTATCGGGGCCGCCTGGTCGGGCTGTCGGCGGCGCAGGCCGATGCGGCCCTGGATCGCGCCGGCCTCACGGACAGCGCTGACCGCCGGTGCACGAGCCTGTCGATGGGCCAACACCAGCGGCTCGCTGTCGCGATCGCACTGCTGGCCGATCCGGACCTGGTCGTGCTCGATGAGCCCACCGTTGGGTTGGACATCGACGCCGTCGACTGGCTGCGCCGCACCGTCCGGGACATCGTCGCCCGCGGCGGGACCGTGGTCATGTCGTCGCATGACCTCGGCGAACTGGCCGAGACCGCCGATCGAGTCATCGTCATGGATCGCGGTCGGGTCCTCAGCGATGAACCCACCAGGTTGCTCATGGTGTCGGACACCGTCCGCGTGGATGCCACCGACCGCGTCCTTCTCGACCACGTGCTCACGCAGGCGGGTTACGTCGCCACCCCGACCCCTACTGGCGCACGGGATGTTCGGGGAGTTACTGCAGACCGCCTCGGCCCGATGCTCATCTCCCGAGGCGTGCTGCTCACCGAGCTGAGCTCCGCCCCCGGAGACCTCCGAATGGGCGTCACCCGCCGACGAGAGGAAGCGCGAAGCGATGACCCGGCATACGTCTGACCCCACCATCGCGCTTGCGCGACTGGGCCCCCAACATCGGCGCGGCCTGGTCCTGTGGCTGGCGGTCGCCGCACTCCTGTCCGCGAGCGCGGTCGGCATCGCCGCCTGGGCCGGCGGCGAGGGTCCCGGAGCGGCAGACCTGCGGGTTTCGCTGGCAACGCTCGGGTGGCCGGTGGCCGCCCTTGCTGGGGCCGCCATGGCCGCTGCGGACTATCGGGACCGGCTGCTGTGGTCGAACGCCTTGCTTCAGCCCAACCGACGCCTTCTCGTCGCTGTCCGAGTCGGCCAGGGCGCCCTGGCTGGGGCCCTCACCGGTGCCGTCATGGCCGCCGCCCCGATCGTGGGGCACCTGGTCACCGCAGCGACGCCCGTCCCCACGGCCCGCGAGTTGGCACTCGTGATCGGCTTCAGCGCGCTGGCTGGCGGCGTCGGGTCAGCGCTGGTCATCGCGTGCGCGGATCATGTTGCCGCGATCGTCATCATCGCGGCATACGCCATGCTCGGGGAGGGCCTGCTGGGAGGATTCCTGGGTCCGACTCTGGAGGCCTACCTGCCCGGGTCGGCCCTGCGCGATGCGCTCACCGGCCAGGGTGGGATGGCCACCTGGCTCATCTGGCCGACCCTCACCGCGATCGCCGTCGCCGCGGCTGCCACGCGGTTGGCGCGGGACGACATCTGTTGACCCACTCGCCCGCAGCGCCGCGCCAGGCGACCGTCAGCGGTTGCCGTCGGTCTCCGGCTCGGGCGGGGTGGCGGCCCCGTCGCGCTCGTCCCGATCAGCCCACTCCAGGACGTGTCGAGCCGGTATGCCGTGTCGTCGATTCGCGCGTGCAGGTCACCGAGGGCGGCATACCGTGCGGGAACCGTTGCGAGAGTAAGGGATCGGGGGTCAACGTCGGCGATTTCGTCCCACCGGATCGGCGTCGAGACCGTGCCGTCGGGGACACCACGGACCGAGTATGCCGCCGCGATGGTGTGGTCGCGCGCGTTCTGGTTGTAGTCGATGAAGACATGCCGCGGGTCGCGGTCCTTGCGCCACCACGTGGTCGTCGCGTCGCCGGGCAACCGCCGCTCCACCTCCCGGGCGAAGGCCAGCGCCGCTCGGCGCACGTCGGCGAACTCCCACTCCGGCACGATCCTGACGTAGATGTGTAAGCCGTTGCCGCCTGACGTCTTGGGGTAGCCGACGATGCCCAACTCGTCGAGCACCTCGCGAGCCACTCCGGCGACGACCCGCACCCGGTCGAAGCCCGCCTCCGGCATCGGGTCGAGGTCGATCCGCCACTCGTCGGGCCGGTCGACATCAGCCCGCCGGACGTTCCAGGGATGGAACTCCACGGTCGACATCTGGACCGCCCAGATGACCGACGCGAGTTCAGTGACGCACAGTTCATCGGCGGTGCGGTTCCACCGCGGGAAGTGCAGCCGCACCGTCTGCAGCCACGGTGGTGCTCCGTGCGGGATCCGCTTCTGGTGGACCTTCTCGCCGGCCAGCCCCTCGGGGAAACGGTGCAGCATGCAGGGCCGCTCCCGCAGCGCGCGCACGATCCCGTCGCCGACTGCGAGGTAGTAGGTGGCCAGGTCGAGTTTGGTCCACCCGTGCGCCGGGAAGTAGACCCGGTCCGGGTTGCTCACCCGCACCGTCCGCTCGCCGACCGTGAGGTCGATTGCTGGAGTCGTCGCCTTCGCGCCCATCACCGCACGCTAGCCGGTATGCCGCCCGCCTGCGGTCCGCCCCCAGCCGCCGGTCCGCACTGGCCCGGAAACACTGACCCCGGAAACACAAACACGAGCGGCCGCCAGCAGGGGGTCCGGCAGCCGCTCGTGGGTCTGTGTTGGTGTCTTACGACAACCCTACTACAGGAACTTCACTCAAGCGAAGTTACCTCGTCGGTGATTGCGGAGACCGCGTCGGAGCCGATCATCCCGCCGGCCATGGCGACCGCCTGGGCGGCCGGCATACCGGCGGCCATGCCGATCATCGGGTTGCTGGTGATGCCGGGGGCGTGCTTTTCCATGATGGCGACGACCTCGGGGTCTTCCAGCAACGTCCCCAGCGTGGTGCTCGTGATGTCGTACCTGGCCATGATCCTGCCTCCCGCAACGTGTGGGCCGGGTGGGTTACCCGTCGGTAGATCTTCCCTCACGGTTGGGCTGCATGCAAACGCGCTCTGACCCGCCCGTCTCCGGCCGGGCCGGCGCGGCAACCAGGAGCTCGAGAACGAAGGGGTCTTCCGCCGGATGGTCGAGGAAGGCCTGGTGGAGAAGTGCGAGCTGGTGCGCGAGGTCTC
>MTKY01051913.1_pt1 | contig 19712 bp, 22 predicted proteins | sample 1042731 | NCBI WGS metagenome assembly MTKY01 (sample SAMN06212206, study PRJNA360538) | anaerobic digester metagenome | biome: Wastewater treatment plant; material: sludge; isolation source: anaerobic digester fed with sludge from wastewater treatment plant | place: Denmark: WWTP Soeholt ... | reverse complement strand
GTCCTCATCCTCGCCGATGATGACGCTCACCTGCTTCCCCTCTGTGACGCGATCTATCCCCTGGACAAGGGACGCATCAGCCAAGTCATCAATCCACATGACGCGCAGCACAACACGCTACCCTTCAAAATCCCGGTCAAGCTGGAAGACAAGGTGGCGCTGGTCAACCCCGGCGATATTTTATACGCCATGGCCCAAGAAGGGCGGGCCGTGCTGCACACACACACCGGCAGCCTACCCACTCAATTCACATTGGCCGAACTCGAGGAACGGCTGGCGCGCAGCGGCTTTTTTCGCGCGCATCGCGGTTACCTGGTCAACTTGCAGCACGTCAAAGAAATCATCCCTTACACTCGTAACACCTTTACCCTGATCCTCGATGACGCCGGCCAGACTGAAATCCCACTCAGCAAGACGGCTGCCAGCGAACTGCGCGAACTGCTCGGCTATTGAGCCATTCAACCACCGACTGACGCCATTCATCCTACCATAGCGCCGTTCGGCGCTTTTTTGTTGCAACCCGCCCTGTGATGTCGTATACTGAAGTCAAAAGCAACCTAAGCAGAAAGGGGAATAGAGGCAGTGAACGCAATTGAAGTGCAAAACCTGACCCGCGACTTCAACGGCTTGCGGGCTGTGGACGGCATCAGTTTCGAGGTGCAACCCGGCGAGGTGTTCGGCTTTCTGGGACCTAACGGCGCGGGCAAGACGACGACGATTCGCATGCTCACCGGACAACTGCGCCCTACGGCGGGCACGGCGCGGGTCATGGGCTGCGACGTGGTCACACAACGCGACGCGCTCAAGCCGCAGATCGGCGTCGTGTTCGAGTACCAGAACATCTACGAGCGTCTGTCGGCCCGCGATAACTTGCTCTTTGCCGCACGGTTGTACGGTGTACCGAAAGCGCGTATAGACGCAGTGCTGAAGCAGGTGGGGCTGGATGAGCGCGCCAACGATCGGAGCAAGAACTACTCGAACGGCCTGAAGCAACGGTTGCTGATCGCCCGCGCGCTGCTGCACGAGCCGAAGGTGCTCTTTCTCGACGAGCCGACGCGTGGCCTGGACCCGAACGTCGCCCGCGACATCCGCGCCTTCGTCACCGATCTCGCCAGGCAAGGCGTGACCGTCTTCCTCACCACGCACTATATGGAAGAGGCCGACCGGCTCTCCGACCGGGTAGCGATCCTCCACAAGGGCAAAATCGTCGCGTTGGACACACCCGCGCGGCTCAAAGCAGCGCACGGCGGCGAACAGACGACGGTTGCTTTCAGCAGCTTGGAGGATGTGTTCGTTGCTCTGACCGGCAGCAGCTTGCGGCAGACATTCGAAGAGTGAAACATAGGCCATAACGAAAGGAATTCAACCGATGAGCACACACTTGCGCATTATCTGGGCCATTACGCTCAAGGACATCACCGACGCGATCAAGAACCGCACGATCCTGACCGCGCTGTTATCTATGTTCTTTCTGATTGGCATGTACCGGGTACTGCCGCTCCTGGAAAGCATAGGCGAAGCGCCAAACATCCTCGTTTATGATGCCGGGAACTCGATCCTCGTGGCGCTGATGGAAAACAGCCGTACTTTCAAGGCATGGACTGGATACCAGTCCGAAGCGCACATGAAGGAGAAATTGGCCAACGGGCAGGCGCCGGAGTTGGGTTTGGTGATTCCGGCGGACTTCGACGCCGGCAACGGAACCGTGCTACAGGGATATGTACTGTATTGGGTGAATGAGAAAGATGCCGTCGCGTTAAAACAGCGCGTCGAGGCAGAGATCTCCCGGTTGGCAGGACGGTCTATATCGATCCAGTTGGAAGGAAATACGATCTATATGCAGCCGGATTCGAGCGGTTTTGGTCTGCTGGCCGGTCTGGGCATGAGCTTTACCATTCTGATGATCGGTGTCTCGCTGGTGCCGAACCTGATGTTGGATGAGAAGCAGGGCAAAACGATAGACGCGCTGCTGGTCTCACCTGCTGGTCCCGTCCACGTGACCCTCGCCAAAGCCCTGGCCGGGTTGTTCTACGCGGCAGTCACCATCGCGGTGGCGCTGGCCCTCTACAACCGGCTGATCACGCACGGGTGGCTGACGCTCGGCGTTATGCTTTGCGGCGCATTGTTCGCTGTCGCGCTGGGTTTGCTCCTGGGATCGCTGACCGAATCGCGGCAGCAGTTGACGGTCTTGGGCTGGGGCGTCGTCATCCTGCTGTTTCTGCCGATGATGCTGGTAATGGTGAGGAATCTGCTGCCAACCTGGCTATACGCCATCTTGCGGTGGACACCCTCAGTGGCCCTGCTCGAAGCGCTGCGGATCTCATTTTCGCATCAACCGACGTTCGCGCTCTATAGACTGCCGCTGGCGCTGATCCTGGCCTGGACAGCAGTGCTCCTGGTGTCAGTTGCCTGGCGCGTGCGGCAAGCGGATCGGTAGCTGGAAGTAAGGAGTAAAAGATGGATCTCAGAGAAAACATACGCATTATCTGGGCCGTCGCGGCGAAAGACATCGGCGACGCCCTCAAGAACAAAACCACCCTCTCCATCATGTTGGGCGTCGGCGTGATGATGTTGACAGGGCTGGCGCTGCCACTATTGTTCGGGCCGCCCCGCGTCCCGACCGCCGTCGAAGGACACGTCGTCTATCCGTCATCAGAACTGGGCTTGCAGCCATCTCTACTGGCAATGAACCTGACTATCTTGCTGCTGGTCATCGGCCTGGCCCTGGCGCCACACCTGATGATCGAGGAAAAGGAAACCCATACCTTCGATGCGCTGCTGGTGTCGCCGGCGCGCTTTAGCCATGTGGTGGCCGGCAAAGCACTGGCCGGGCTGTTCTACTGTCTGTGCGCCGCGGTGGTTGTTTTCCTCTTCAACACCCGCTGGATCGTACACTGGGAGATCGCAGCGCTGGCGTTCCTGCTGGGCGCGGCATTTGCCGTGGCGGCCGGACTGCTGCTGGGCATCGTGTCCGAGAACCCCGCAACGATCAACCTGTGGATCGTGCTGTTGCTCATGCTTTTGTTGGTCCCGATGCTCCTGGAAGAACTCGCCAGCGCGAAGCTGCCGGAGGCCGCGCAGGCCATTCTGCCGTGGATGCCCTCGGTGGCGATAGGCAAACTCGTCGGGTTTTCTATGGTCGGGGTCGTTCCGGCGATGGACATCTGGTCGAACGTGGGTATTCTGGCCATTGAATCGCTCATCTTTTATGCCCTGGTGATATGGCGCGTGCATCGGTTGGACCGCTGAGTTGGTGAGGAGTGCTACAGAGCCAAGTATTAATATTTCATTAGATTTTAGCACTCTCCCCTCGAGAGTGCTTGACAAACCTCATGAACCGTGTTATTATTGTAACTGAGTTAGCACTCGAAGTCTTAGAGTGCTAAAAATCAAACACGAAAAACCTAAATTCATCAAGTGGAGGTAAGTCATGAGCGTTAAGATTCGACCCTTGAACGACCGTGTAGTTGTGGAACCCGTCGAGGAAAATGAGATGACCTTCGCCGGTGGGCAGTTGGTGCTCCCCGACACGGCCAAAGAAAAGCCCCAGCAGGGCAAAGTCCTGGCGGTTGGTCCCGAAGTGGAAGTGGAAAACGAGGACGGCAAAGTCGTCGGCCCGCAGGTGGGCGACCTGGTGATCTACGCGAAGTACGCCGGTACGACGTTCAAGACCCGCGACGGCAAGGAAATGCTGATCCTGCGCGTGGACGACATCCTGGGTGTCGTTGAGGAATAGTTCCTCACAACCTTCTCAGTAAATAAAAAACCTCTTTAGGATAAGGAGCTAAACATGGCTAAGCAATTACAATTCGGTAGTGAAGCGCGCTCGGGATTGAAGCGCGGTATGGACGTTTTGGCGAACGCCGTTGTGACCACCCTGGGTCCCAAGGGCCGCAACGTGGCGTTGGACAAGAAATGGGGTTCCCCCACCATCACCCACGACGGTGTGACCGTCGCCAAGGAAATCGAGCTGCAAGACGCTTTCGAGAATATGGGCGCGCAACTGTTGAAAGAAGCCGCCACCAAAACCAACGACATCGCCGGTGACGGCACCACCACCGCCACCCTCCTGGCGCATATCCTCATCGAAGAAGGTATGAAGAATGTGGCCGCTGGCGCGAATCCGATGCTCCTCAAGAAGGGCATCCTCGCCGCCGCCGAGAAGGTCGCCGAGGCGATCAAGGGCGCTGCGGTCGAAGTCAACACCAAAGAAAACATCGCCAACGTGGCCGCCATCTCCGCGCAGGAGCGCGCGATTGGCGATCTGATCGCCGATGTGATGGACAAAGTCGGCAAAGATGGCGTCATCACCGTCGAAGAATCCAAGGGCCTCGAGTTCGAGACGGAATACGTCGAGGGTATGCAGTTCGATCGCGGCTACATCAGCCCGTACTTCATCACCCACCCCGACAGTATGGAAGCCATCATCGATGATGCCTATATCCTTATTCACGACAAGAAAGTTTCCGCCGCCCAAGACTTGGTCCCCATTCTGGAGAAACTGGTGCAGAAGGGGGCGCGCAATCTCGTTATTATTGCAGAAGACGTCGACGGCGAAGCGTTGGCGACCCTGGTGGTCAACAAGCTGCGCGGCCTGCTGACCGCGCTGGCGATCAAGGCCCCTGGCTTTGGCGACCGCCGCAAGGCCATGCTGCAAGACATTGCCACCCTCACCGGCGGGCACGTCATCACCGAGGAAGAAGGTCGCAAGCTGGATAGCGCCACCCTCGCCGACCTGGGCCGCGCCGACAAAGTCATCTCCACCAAGGACGAAACGACCATCGTGGGTGGACACGGCGAGGACGCGCAAATCCAGGGCCGCATCGAGCAGATCAAGAACGAGATGGAGCACTCCACCTCCGATTACGACCGCGAGAAGCTGCAAGAGCGGCTGGCGAAGTTGGCCGGCGGCGTCGCTATCATCCGTGTGGGCGCGGCGACCGAGACCGAGCTGAAGGAAAAGAAGCACCGCGTCGAGGATGCGCTCAGCGCGACCCGCGCCGCCGTCGAAGAGGGCATCGTCCCCGGTGGTGGTGTGGCGCTGCTGAACGCGATGGGCGTCCTGGACAGCATCAAGATGGAGTATGCTGACGAACAGACCGGCGTGACTATCCTCAAGAAGGCGCTGGAAATGCCGGTTCGCAAGATTTCGGAGAACGCCGGTGAAGACGGCGCCGTCATCCTGGCCGAGGTGCGCCGCAAGCAAGCCTCCAAGAAGAACCACCATATTGGCTACGACGTGATGAACGGCGAGTACGTGGACATGCTCGAAGCCGGCATCATCGACCCTGCCAAGGTGACCAAGGGTGCGCTGCTCAATGCCGCCTCTGTCGCCGCGATGGTGCTCAGCACCGAGGCGCTCATCACCGACATCCCCGAGCCGAAGTCCCCGGCCCCCGCTGGCGGTCCTGGCGGCGGCATGGGCGATATGTACTAAATCGCTACACAAGTTCACAAAATCAAGAGGGCGCGAAATTCGCGCCCTCTTTTTGTTATGCCCCACGGCAACCTACACACAGGCGCTAACCCCTTTAGCCGTCAACGTCCAAAAACGCAATCCGCCACCAGGACGTGCGCCACACGCCTGCGCCAGCGAACAGCCGCTGCACCCGTCAGCGCACGTTTCCGGCACGGCGAGGTAGCCGCCCTCGACCAATTGCGCGAGCATCTGCTCGACGAGCGGCGCGGAGACGGACAGCGCTTCCGCCAGCTCGTGCGGGGTACGGTAGGCATCGTCGCGGATCAAGGCCAGCAACGTCTTGAGCATCTCAGCCTCCCGCCAAAAGTGTGCCCACCTGGTAGACGAGGATGCCCGCCCCGAGCGAGATCACGAGCATCAGCCCCAAGCTGAGCAACGTCCACGCCCAGGAGCGCGTCTCCTGTTTGACCGCCGCCACCGTCGCCACACAGGGGATGAAGAGCATCTGCACGACGAGGAAGCCCAGCGCGGCCGGCGGCGTGATCAGCGCGGGCAGCACGATTTCGAAGTTGCCGTAGAGCACACCGAGCGTGGCGATGGTGTTCTCTTTCGCCACGAAACTGGTGAGCAGCGCCACCATAAGCGTCCAGGGCAGACCCATCAGCGTGCCCACCGGGGCGAGGCCGCGCCCGATCCACGCCAGGTAGCTCTGCGTCACATCACCGCCGGCGGGGAAGTACGAGAGCACCCACACCACCACCGCCGCCGCCAGGATCACCGTCCCGGCCTTCTGCAGGAACGCGACCACGTTCTGCCAGACGTACAGGCCAATGGTGCGCGCGTTGGGCAGATGATAGAGAGGCAGTTCCATGATGAACATCGCCTGTTCGCCCTTGAGCACGAAGCGGTGGAACACGATGCCGAGCACCGCCAGCACGCCCAGATTGACCGCCACCAGTCCCCAGGCCACCCACACCGCCGCCCTGCCGAAGAAAACCGGCGCGAGCACGGCGACCACGGCCATACGCGCCGTGCAGGGGATCAGCGGGGCCAGCAGAATGGTGAGCCAGCGCGCGCGCTTCGTCTCGATGATGCGTGATCCCAGAATCGCCGGGACGTTGCAGCCGAAGCCGAGCAGCAACGGCAGAAAGCTCTTGCCATGCAGCCCCATCGTGTGCATAAAGCGGTCTGTGATGTAGGCCGCGCGGGCCATGTAACCGGTGTCTTCGAGGAAGCCCAGCACGGCGAAGAAGATCACCAGGATCGGCAGGAACGTCACCACCATTCCCGCGCCGCCAATAAGGCCATCGGTGAGCAAATCGACCGTCCAGTGCGGAAGCGTGCCTTGCAGCGCGTCGTGGAGCGCCTCCGCGCCTTGCCGGATCAGTGCATCCAGCCCGCTCTGTAACGGCGAGCCGATAGCGTACGTCAGCCAGAAGACGAGCGCCAGCACGCCCAACAAGGCCAGCGTCCCCCACAGTGGATGCGTCAGCACCCGGTCCAAGCGCGCCGTCAGCCCCATCTGGCCGACCTTCGGGCGGACGACTGCCGCGCGGATCATGCGCGCAATCCAGGCATAGCGCGCCCCGGCAATGTCGAGGATCGCGTCTTCGTGTTGAAGCAGGGTGTCGTGGACGCGCATCCACACGTCAGCGGGCAATGCAGACTGCATCAGCGCCACCACCTCGTCGTCGCCTTCCAGCAGTTTCAACGCGACCCAATCCGCCGGATAGGGTTTGGGGACATCGGTAGCGACCCACGTGATCAGTTCCTCCAACACCGTCTGGTGCGCGGGCAGAATCACGGGACGGTGCGGATTGTAGGGATACGCGCCTTCCCACACCGCGACCACGGCCTCCAACAGCGCCTCGAAGCCCTGACTCTTCGTTGCCGCCATCGGCACCACGGGGATGCCGAGCGCGGCTTCCAGCACGCGCGGCTCCACCTGGATGCCCTCCTGCGCGGCGACGTCCATCATATTCAACACCAACACTACCGGCGCGGGCAGGAGCAGCAATTCGGCCAGCAGATACAGGCTGCGTTCCGGGATCGCCGCATCGACGACCGCTACCACCACGTCGGGGCGCTCGTGGAGAATGTAATCGCGGGCCACGCGCTCCTCCACCGAATTCGCCGTCAGGCTGTACGTCCCCGGCAAATCGACGAAATCGAACTGCTTATCGCCGCGCAGACAACCGCCGGTTTTCTGCTCCACTGTCTTGCCGGGCCAGTTGCCAACGTGCTGGTTCATTCCGGTCAGCCCGTTGAAGATGGTGGATTTCCCCACATTCGGCTGCCCCGCCAGCGCCACCTTGAGGGTGACACATTCGCCAACATGCGGCGCTGCTGTTTCGGTCTCAACCCTGGCTAACCGCTGCATCGTCGTCCTCCAGATAGACCAAAACGTGGCTGGCTTCGCCGCGTCCAAGCGCCACCTGGGTCTCCCGCACTGCGACGATCAACGGGCCGATGCCGTGATTGCGCGTGACCATCACCGGCGCACCCGGCGTGAACCCGAGCGCCGCCAACCGTGAAACAAAGCGATGTCCACCGCGTAATTGGTGGATCAAGCCGGTTTGCCCCGGCTGTAATGCTGTTAGTGGAACCATAAACAATACCCCCAGCGAAAAGATAAATGCCACGACTAAACTAAAGAACCTCAATCCAAATCACATTCGCGCTTTCCAACGGGATGCTCACTAGCCGCTCCTCCACCTGGACGACAATCTCGGCCGCCTGCTGTTCGATCACGGTGATCTGACACCCTGGCAGCAGCCCCCACGCTTGTACATCGCGCAAAACGTCCCCAGATTCCGGCGCGATGCGCGTCACCCGGCCACGCGCGCCCACCGGCACCTGGCGCAAACAGGTGTCGATATACGTACGTTTGCTCGGCGGGATCGGCACGCCATGAGGACAGCTCACCGGGTCGCCCAACAGTGTGGACAAACGCTCCGTCACCGACTCAGGCGCCGCATGTTCCAGCGCGCCTGCGATCTCGTGAGCCTCAGCCCAGGGCACGTCGAGCATGTCCGTGAGAAAACGTTCCCACAGGCGATGCCGGCGCAACAGAGCCAGCGCCACCGCCTCGCCTTGCGCGCTCAACGTGACGCCGCGATAGGGATAATAGTGAATCCAGCCCTGTTGCGACAGCTTGAGGATCATCTCGTGGATGGAAACTGGCGAAAAACCAAAGTATTCCCCTAACGCTGTCAAGGACAGGGGTAACTCAGGACCGCCCCGCAGTCTGTAAATGGCTGCCAGGTAATCCTCCACTCGTTCCCGAATTCCGCCGCTGCTTTCCATAGTTGTCCTCTGTAAAAATTATAAGGTACACCTTATAAAAATTATAACACCGGTGCCAACCACGTCAAGCACAACGGCCATTTGCTCGAACAGGGATATCGAGGGATGTATACTGTTTTGGATTTCTTGCTCTTTCAGCTATCGGTGTTATCATAAAATTCAAGATTATGGAAAGCGAAGACATACTCGAAACTTTGCCGAAGCGTCCGGCGCGCCACTGCCCGGTGTGTGGCGCGCGCGTCGCCGAGGAGGCCAAAGTCTGCCTGATGTGCGGCGCGACCCTGGAGGAAGAAACCAAAGTCGAAGCGCCGCCACCAAGCGCTGCCCCACCACGGATGAAAGTGGTACAAATCATCGTCATGGCCGTCGTGGCCGTGATTATCCTGGGAGGGTCGGTGATGTTGGGACTGCGACTGACGCAAGGTGATCTCTTTGCACCGGCCGAACTGCCCACCTTTACCCCAACCCAGACAAGTGTGCCCACCTTCACTCCTGTGCCCACGCGGACGGCGACGCCCACCCTGACCCCCACACCGCTCCCGACGCCTACCCCGCTGCCGCCACAAACCTACACCGTACAGCCAGGGGATACCTTGATCGACATAGCAGCAGAGTTCGACATCACCGTTGAAGAACTGAAAGCTTTCAACAACCTGGAGTCCGACGACATTGGGGCGGGGGACAGCTTGCGTATCCCACCTCCCACACCCACGCCCGGCCCCACGCCCACCCTCGATCCCGGTGAGCCAACCGCTACATACGCACCCTATCTCCTGCACACTGTACGTACTGGCGAAACCCTCTCGACCATCGCCCAACATTATGGCGTGCGTGTCGCCGACATCCTGCTGGCGAGTAATCTTCCCGAAAACACGGAAACGATCCGCCCTGAGCAAGTGCTCGTTATCCCGCAGTCTACACTGACGCCGCAACCCGATACCGCGGCCATCGTCAGCAGCGCGCCCACCCCCGTGCTGAATTACGCCGCCCCGGAGATGCTCTTCCCGCCGGATGCAGCGACGTTCAGCGGGCCGGAGGCCAACATCACCCTGCAGTGGGCCTCTATCGGTATCCTCTCTGGCAAGGAGTTCTACAAGCTTGAGTTCATTGTCCCGGCGGCGGAAGGGAAGACCACAATCAATGTTTACCAGCGTTCGACTGCCTGGCGGGTGCCGATAGACCTCTTTCCACCGGCAGACAGCGAGGATCGCACCTGCGCGTGGCGCGTCAGCGTCGTGCGCCAGGTTACCAGCGGCAACGACCCCACGTACAAAGTCATCAGCCTGACAGGGAGACGGCGCACATTTGTTTGGGACGTTGCCGCGCCGTGACCCACCATCGAACTAAAATAAAGGGAGAAAACTATGCAGAGGACGAACAAAGTGGTTGCCGATTTTTTCGCACAAGGGTATCGTATGTCGGGAACTTATGTCGTCACTAAGCGCCCCCTGGCCGACGAGATCTACGACCCGACAACCAATTACCTGCAATTGGAGGAGGCCTACCTCTCACCGATTATGGACCCTGCCAAAATCAGCGCCTACTACGCCCTCACTCTCTTCGATAAATCCAACCTGGATTTCGTGCTGACGCTCGACAAGAAAGACGGCTTACGCCGCGATCAAACCTACGGCATGGGCACATTCCAGCTATCGATCTGTCTCACTGTCCCGTTTTTTGAGATCACCGGACAGTTGTATTTGGTCAACAGGAATTTCAATCCGCGGATTTATCTTAGCTCGGATGCCGGTATTTTCATTACCCTGCTCGATGTCACTGCGCACTCCACCTTCAATCCTGACATCAGCTACCAGGGCGGCGCCGCATTGATCAACCGCGCACACATCAGTTTCTTCGGCGAAACCACCAGTTAATCACGAGGAGGCGCATCATGTCCCGAGTCCTGATCATTGATGACAACTACGATATGCTCAGTATGCTCAAAATGATCCTGGAAAGGCAGGGGAAGCACGAAGTCATCGCCTGTACCAATGGACAAGAAGGTCTCGAAGCAGCATTCAAGGAAACCCCTGAGGTCGCCCTGGTCGATGTGATGATGCCGGGGATGAGCGGCTACGATGTGGTCAAACGCCTCCGCGCCGACCCACGCACCGAACGCATGGGGGTCATCATCCTGACCGCGCGCGGTCAGAACGTCGATCGCGACGCGGCTTTGGCAGCTGGGGCAGACGAGCATATGACCAAACCCGCCAACGTCGAAGATTTGCTCAAACGCATCGATGAGCTTCTGAACCGGGATAAAGCCAAGGCGCAAGCGACCAATGTCATGATCGTGCCGGTTATGAGTGTGAAAGGCGGCGTAGGCGTGACGACCCTCGCCATCAATCTGGCGAACGTCCTGCAGCAAGTCGCTCCAACTGTGTTACTCGACCTGGCGCCGGCTATCGGACAATGCGCGTTCTTTTTGGGGATGCGTCCGGAAAAACACTGGGGGCATTTTCTGGAAAACCGCAACACGCCAATCCCCTCTTTGGTGCAGAAACATCCTGCCGGCCTGCAGACACTCTTTGCGCCGCTGCTACCCGGGCAAACTAGTTGGCTGAACGCAGACGCGGCGGCGGCCATCCTCGCGCAGCTCACGGGGATGGCGCGCTTCGTCGTTGTTGATATGCCGCCGCTGCTCGATCCGACAGTACAAACTATCCTGGCCCAGGCACAGCGTATCCTCCTCGTCAGCGGCGACGATGCGCTGGCTATTCAAGTGACGCGGGCCACCTTACAAGCCCTCCAGGAATGGAAAGAACGCCTGCTGGTCATCCGCAACGCTGTCGCGCCAGGGCCACGTCCACCGGCAGAGGCCATCCAGAAGGTGCTACGTGTTCCGTTGGCCGTTGACATCGCATACGACCCGGCGCAAGTCACAGTGGCGGCCAAAGGCTTGCCGTTAGCGGCTGTGCAACCCAAAACACCCCTGGTGCTGGGAGTAAAGCGCATCGCACAACTGTTGTTAGCACGGTAATCACACGGTGCTCTAGCCAAAACAAAACGCGAGGCCAAGTGCCCCGCGTTGTTTTTTGCGATAATAGCCTTAGAAAGGCAGGACGATTCGGCCTAACATCACCAGAAACAACAGCCCAATCACAGCCACATCCAGAAACATCAGCACGGAGAGGAAGAAAATCTGCTGGGGTAATAGCCCAAACACGTAACGCGAGCGCGAGCGCTTGCGCCTGGTCGATGGTGCAGGGGCAGGTTCCTCTTCAGCAACCTGACTGCGCAGACCGGCCATGAGATCTTCCTCTTCGAACACAGATGCTGTAGGGCGCGCCGTCGTCTGGGGTTGCGGGGCTGCAACTTGGGGCTGCACCGCCCTGGCCTGGGGCGGCGCTACGGCAGCGATCAAGGGTTGATCTTCGTCCTCGTCCTCCGGCGCGGATACCAAACCCGCCAACCAATCAGGCATTTCACTGCTCATCTGTCGGCCTCCTTGTGAACAGTCTGGTAGTCTTTAGTCAACAGTCTAGCCATGACCGGTTTCCAGACCACGCCACCCCGCAGGGCTTGTCCCGTGTCAAGGCTGTGTTACAATCAGGATACCGCAGAAGGAGACAATGTCAACTTGGCTGCCAGATTGCCCCGTGAATTCTATGCCCGCGATACGCTCACCGTCGCCCGCAACCTGCTCGGCAAGCGTCTGGTTCGGATGGATGACGGTGTGCGCCTGGCCGGGTGCATCACCGAAGTCGAAGCCTACATCGGCGAGAATGACCGCGCCAGTCACGCCAGCCCCGGCCCCACGGCGCGCAACGCCCCGATGTACGGTCCGCCGGGCTACACCTACGTCTACCTGATCTACGGGGTGCACCACTGCCTGAACATCGTCACCGAGCGTGAGGGATTCCCTGCAGCAATCCTCATCCGCGCGCTGGAACCGCTGGGGGGCCTGGCAATCCTTCAGAAACGACGTGGACTGCAATACCCATCACCCCATCTGACCTGCGGCCCCGGACGGCTCTGCGCCGCCCTGAACATCGACCGCGGCCTCAACGCCTGTGATCTCTGCGCGCCGGATGCGCTGTTGTGGATCGAAGACACCGCCACCGTGCCCGAGAACCAGATTGTACGCAGTCCCCGCATCGGCGTGCGTGGTGATCAGGCGGCGTTGGAAGCACGCTGGCGGTTCTACATCAAGAACAGCGCGTGGGTCAGTGGCCCACGCGCCTTCAACCATCGTTGGAAGACAGAGTAAACCTTGTCGCGATTTCAGCCGAGCCGCGTGCGAATAATCTCTTCCACCGTCGGGCGGCCGATCACCTGTAGCTCGTAGCGCACGCGCTCCATCGGATGATCGATCTTGAGCAGGCGCGTCAGGTCGATCGGCGTGCCGACGACGACCAGATCGCATGGCGTGTTGTTGATCGTCACTTCCAGGTCGCGCATCTGCTCGTGACCGTAGCCCATCGCCGGCAAAATCGCGCCTGTGTTCGGGTATTTCTGATACGTGGCGGTGATCGATTCGACCGCGTACGGCCGTGGATCGATGATCTCCGCCGCGCCGAACCGCTGCGCCGCCACATAACCAGCGCCGTAAGCCATCTCGCCATGCGTCAGCGTGGGGCCATCCTCCACCACCAACACACGTTTGCCGCGGATCGCCTCCGAATTCTCGACAAACAATGGCGAGGCAGCCTCCACAATAATTGCGCCGGGGTTGACCGCGCTCGCGTGCTGCCGCACACAACGCACACTCGCATAGTCCGCCGTGTCAATCTTGTTCAGCACGATCACATCGGCGGCGCGCAGGTTCGTTTCGCCGGGGTAGTAGGCTATCTCGTGCCCCGCCCGGTGCGGATCGGCCACCGTGATCCACAGATCGGGTTTGAAGAAGGGAATGTCGTTGTTGCCGCCATCCCACACCACAACGTCGGCCTCTTTTTCCACCTCGCGCAAAATGGCCTCGTAATCCACGCCAGCATACACAATCACACCGCGGTCGATGTGCGGTTCGTACTCCTCACGCTCCTCGATTGTGCAGTCGTGAGCATCCAGATCCGCGTAGGTGGCGAAACGCTGTACCGCCTGCTTCACCAAATCACCATAAGGCATCGGGTGGCGCACGGCGACGACCTTCTTGCCCATCCCCTGCAACACATCGCACACGTGGCGTGTCGTTTGCGACTTGCCAGAGCCGGTGCGCACAGCGCAAACGGCAACCACCGGTTTTGTGCTTGGCAGCATCGTCTTGTTGCCACCCAAGAGCACAAAATCAGCACCCAACGCATTGACCAATGAAGCCTTGTGCATCACGTATTCGTGCGGCACATCCGAATAAGAAAAGACGACTTGATCGACGTTATAGTGATGAATGAGCGTCGCCAAATCGGTCTCCGGATAAATGGGAATACCCTCAGGATACAGACTCCCAGCCAACTCGGCAGGATAGCGACGACCCTCAATATTCGGAATCTGCGTCGCGGTGAAAGCCACCACCGTGTACTTAGCGTTATCGCGGAAATAAGTGTTGAAGTTGTGAAAATCACGCCCGGCGGCACCCATGATCAGCACTCGGATTCTATCCATACCAAAACTCCTTTTAGAAATGACGTTGCAGACATCTGCGGACTCGTCTGCATCTTTCAAATGTACCGCACCCTGTCCCCGACAACAAGTGAAATTCGAGAAAAAAGGGGCGCAATTCCTCACATCGGAATTACGCCCCTCCGCTTATACAGAAAATATTCGGGCTATATCAAGATTTCTCGTCGACGGACGCCCTGAGAGCCTGCGCGATTTCGGTCTGCATCGGCACCAGTGCACCCAGCACGCCATTGACGAAACGCGGCGCGCTATCAGAACCATATCGCTTGGCCAACTCCACCGCCTCGTTGATCGCCACCTTGACGGGCACTTCACCGAGGGTGAATTCATAGAGCGCTATACGCAACAGATTGCGATCGATGATCGCCACTTGATCGAGCGGCCACTCCGGCGCGTGGGACTGGATGTAGTGATCCAGCAAATCACGACAGCCCGCCACCCCCACAACCAGACGTCGGGTGTAGGATTCTACGCGCGGCAGCGCCTCGGTATCGGCAAAACGCTGAGTCAACACTTCGCCGATTGGATGCGCCACAAGATCGACTTCGTAAAGAACCTGGAGCGCTAACTGGCGGGCCAAGCGACGCTCACCTTTCATACCTTCAATCCTCTCAATGTACGAAAATACACGCAGATGCGAAAATCCGTCTTAATTATCCAGTCCCTCGGGCTGTTTCTCCGACTGCGGATAAACCACGTCCTCAATGTGAACGTTGACCGCATCGACAGGCATACCGATCATGTTCTGAATCGCGCGGGTGACCTCGTACTGCACGGCGCGCCCCAGGCGCAGCAGGCTGATGTCGGGACCAGCGACAATAGACAAGTCCACTGTGACCTTGTCCGCATCGATGCGCACGCCAACCGACTTGCCCTGAAGTCCCAAAATGCGATCCACGTCCTTCTCGACGAGACGCACCACACCGGGCACGCTCAACGCCGAGAACCGCGCAATCGTTTCGAGCACTTCGGTTTCTACCGTGACCATACCGGGAATGATTCCTGTTTCCATGCCAACCTCCTACATACTCAAGCCGCCATCAACCGGTACTACCGCGCCGGTGATGTAGGCCGCCGCATCCGAGGCCAAAAACGCCACAACACCCGCGATGTCTTCGGCAGCGCCAAACCGCCCCATCGGGATCAGCATGCGCATCTTCTCGGCCAGGTCCTCGGGCAATGCGGCGGTCATATCGGTCGTGACGAATCCCGGCGCAACCACGTTGACCGTGATGCCCCGTCCGGCTAACTCGCGCGCCATGCTTTTGGTCAAACCGATCAGGCCAGCTTTCGCCGCCGAGTAGTTGGCCTGCCCCACCTGCCCCATCAGGCCGGAAATCGAGCTGACGTTGATGATGCGCCCCGCGCGCTGTCGCGCCATCACACGCGCGGCTGCCTTGCCGACGTTGAACGCGCTCTTGAGGTCTACACGCAACACCTCGTCCCAGTCCGCTTCCTGCATCCGCAACAGCAGAGCGTCGCGCACGATGCCGGCATTGTTGACCAGAATATCGAGCCGACCAAGCGCGCTCACCGTAGTTTCTACCAGCGCCGCCGCCTGTGCGAAATCGCCCACATCGGCAGGCAGGGCCACGGCGCGCCGCCCCAATGCCTCGATCTCGGCCACAACTTGTGTAGCCGCTTCAGCATTGCGCGCATAGTTGACGGCAACATCCGCACCTTGCCGCGCCAGTTCCAACGCAATCGCGCGACCAATCCCACGCGAAGCGCCGGTCACCAACGCCGTCTTACCTTCCAAAGTCAACATCGCCCCGGTCTCCTACCCTGCGTCGCCAAGCGCGACACAGGGCGCTAACGCTTCCAACGCCTCGGCACGCGCATCGGGCAACGTCCGCTGCACCATGCCGGTGAGGACGTCCTTCGGCCCGACTTCGATGAAATGGTCCACGCCTTGCGTTGCCATCCACAACAGGCTCTCACGCCAGCGCACCGGCAAGGTGAGTTGGCGCAGCAACGCCTGGCGAATCTCGTCCGGTGTCGAGACCGGCGCAGCCGTCGCGTTCAAAACTACGGGGACCTCCGGCGCCCGCAACTGCACCGCGGCCAAAGTTTCGGCGAACGCTGCCTGCGCCTCACGCATCAGGCTGCTATGGGGTGCGACGCTGACCGCCAACCGCTGCATCCGCCGCACGCCATGCTCGGTCGCCAGCATGGTCGCCGCATCCAGCGCGGCGAGCGCACCAGAGATGACTACCTGGCCCGGACAGTTATCGTTGGCGATCACGAGTGGCTGTCCTGATGCCGCCGTCGCCGCGTCGCAGAGTGATTGCGCTGCCGCCAACGTCGCACCCAGGAGCACGGCCATGCCGCCCGGTGCGTTGTCGCCTGCGCGCGCCATAAGCCGCCCGCGTTCAGCAACCAAGCGCAAACCGGCCTCGAAATCGAACGCTCCGGCAGCGGCCAACGCGCTGAATTCCCCCAGGCTGTGCCCGGCCACAAAAACCGGTGACGACAACATCGTTCTGGCTGCCTGCCACGTCGCCAGGGCGATCACGAACAGCGCGGGCTGCGTGTACTCGGTCTGGTTCAGCTGCGCTTCTGGTCCGGAAAAACACAACTCGGTCAGCGCGTAACCCAGCACCGCATCCGCCCTATCACAAAATATCCGGGCCTCTGACGAGGCCCGGTACCAGGCTAAACCCATGCCTACATATTGCGAACCCTGTCCAGGGAAAAGAAAGGCAGCACTCATCCCAACGCTCCAGGGCCGGCGGCGCTCAGGTTAATCCTCCTTAACCTGCATGACCTTTTTGCCACGGTAAGCGCCGCAGTGCGGGCACACTTGATAAGGCCGCACAAGCTCGCCACACTGACAGGTCACCAGGGCCGGCAAAAGCGGCGAACGATAGCTGTTGGCGCGCCGGCGATCACGACGGCTGCGCGGGGTACGTCTCTTCGGTACTGCTGGCATTTTCTAACTCCCTTTTCTCATTATAAGATCGCCCTTTATAAGGACGGACACAGTGACGCCTATTATACAAAAAAGAGGGCGCATGTCAAACTGGATTCGAGGCATAGTTTCTGATATGCTATGCGCCCTCCGCCTTCATCTGCAAGGTTTGCTCACGATCGGCCTCGAGCTTCTGCAGCCCATTGTCGACGATGTGCAAGAGGCGGTTCAACTCGGCCTGCAACTGGCTCAGTGCATTGAATACGTATTCGTCAGCATCCGAGCGCAACACGACAGCGTCACGTTTGGCCCGCTTGGCGATGATTTCGGCTTGCTGGCGTGCTTCTTGCACCAGGCGATGTTCCGTCACCATCTGCTCGGCTTTCGTCCGTGCCGCGGCCAGGACCTGCTGCGCCTCCTGGTGTGCCGCGTTGAGCAAGGCATCCCGCTGCGCTACGATTTCCCGGGCCTGCGGTATCTCATCCGGTATCGCCGCACGTAACTGCGTCAGATGCGTGCGGACTTCATCCTCATTGACTGCACGCACTCCAAACAGCTTGGGGGATTCCTCCAGGATATAGCGTTCCAGTCGTTCGATCAGAAATTCGACGTCCATCGATACCTCCTGATTTCCTAAACGCGCGTTACAACGAGAGCTTGGGGATTTCACCTACACCATCTGCACGGCGTTGTTCATACTTGCGCAGCAGCATTTCCAAAACTACAGGGGGAGCCATTTGTGAGATGTCACCGCCGGCCAGAAACACTTCCTTGAGCAGACTGGCGCTGAGAAAGGCGTATTCGTAGCGGGTCATCAGACAGATCGTGTCGATCTCGGCCCAGAGTTGCTGGTTGGTGAGCGCCATCTGGTACTCCATCTCGAAATCGGAGATGACGCGCAAACCGCGCACCAACACCTGTGCGCCCACAGAGCGGGCCAGATTCACGGTCAGGCCGGTATACGCGCAAATGGTCACATTCTCCAGGTGAGTCAACGCCGTCCGCAGCATCTCCACCCGTTCCGCGGCAGAAAAGCACAGGGGCTTCTTTGGATTTTCGTACACAGCCACGATCAGTTGATCGAAGATTTTGGCTGCCCGCTGGGCGATATCCATATGACCAAAGTGCACCGGATCGAACGAACCAGGATAAACAGCGACTTTCTGCGTCAACTTAAATCTCCTCCGCCGCGCCAAAACTCGGCCACACGTTCTGCCAGAGATTGGTTTTCCGGCTGACTTAGATCGGGATCGGCTTGCAACAGGCTCTCGGCGATCATTCGTACTTGATGCAGCAAGCGGGTATCGGCCAACGCTGTCATCGGCAATTCGGGGAAGCCGCTCTGCTGCGTGCCCAGGAATTCGCCGGGGCCGCGCATCTCCAGGTCTTTCTGTGCCAGCACAAAACCGTCGGGGGTCGCGGCTACGGCTTTGAGGCGCTCGTTGGCGTCTTCGGAGGCGCTGTCGGCCAACAGCAGACAGTAGGATTGATGCGCACCGCGGCCCACACGCCCGCGAAACTGGTGCAGTTGCGCCAGGCCGAAGCGGTCCGCGCCGTCGATGAGCATCACTGTGGCGTTTGGCACATCGATGCCCACCTCGACGACCGAGGTGGCGACCAGCACGTCGAGTTCGCCACGCGCAAACTGCCCCATCACAGCCTCTTTATCGGCGGAACGAAGTCGCCCGTGCAACAAGCCAAGTCGCAGATCGGGCAACACTTCCTTGCGCAAGCGGTCATATTCGGCGACCGCAGCTTTGGCGTCGATCTTCTCCGAGACTTCCACCAGGGGATAGATGATGAAGGCCTGCCGTCCTTGCTGTACCTGGGCGCGGATGAAGGCATAAGCACGCTCGCGCTCGCGGGGGAACAACACGCGCGTCTCGATAGGTTGCCGGCCCGGCGGCATCTCGTCCAACACGGAGACATCGAGATGTCCCCACACAGTCAATTCCAGCGAGCGCGGAATGGGCGTAGCCGTCATCATCAACAAATGTGGCGAGAATCGCCCATTGTAGCCCTTTTGGCGCAGCGCGCCGCGTTGTTCGACGCCGAAACGATGTTGCTCATCGACCACCACGAACGCGAGGTCTTGGAAAGCCACCGCTTCCTGAATCAGTGCGTGCGTGCCGACCACGACCTGCAAGGAGCCGTCTGCCAGCCCGGCGTAGACCGCTTCACGCTCCTCGCCGCTGGTACTACCGGTGAGCAGACCAAGGGTTGGACGTGGTTCTGGAAAGACCTCAAACAATTTGGAAAGACTCTTGTAGTGCTGCTCGGCGAGGATTTCCGTAGGGGCCATCAACGCGGCCTGAGCGCCGCTCGCCGCCGGCACCGCCATCGCCAACCCTGCAACCACCGTCTTACCCGCGCCAACATCGCCCTGCAAGAGGCGGTTCATCGGCTGACCGGAACTTAAATCGCGCAGGATCTCCTCGAGGGAGCGTTGCTGCGCGGCGGTCAGTATATAAGGCAAACTGGCTTGTAATGCCGCCACGTAAGCGGCATCAACCTGGA
>MTKY01056903.1_pt1 | contig 19735 bp, 16 predicted proteins | sample 1042731 | NCBI WGS metagenome assembly MTKY01 (sample SAMN06212206, study PRJNA360538) | anaerobic digester metagenome | biome: Wastewater treatment plant; material: sludge; isolation source: anaerobic digester fed with sludge from wastewater treatment plant | place: Denmark: WWTP Soeholt ... | reverse complement strand
CGAGCCGCCGCTGAATTTCAACAGCCGACGGGACATCGCCTCCAGGCCGGTTCAGCCCATTTACGCTCTCGATCATCTCCGCCAGTCCTCGCTCCACGAGCTGGCAGCGATGCTGGCTGTGCGAGACGCAGTAGCCGCCAGGCACCCGGCGGCGGTTGGCCTCCTGCGACCGACACAGCTCTATCTGGTGTCGGAGATCCCGGTACTGGAGGAGGTTACGGCTAGGTACCGGTCTCTGTCCTCGCGTTTCCGTCTGGGGGGCCAGTTCGAGTGGCTTCCCCGCCTCGCCGCCACGAGCGGCATGACCGGCCTCGAGCTCGCCATCGAGAGGAACGAGTATCGCCCAAGGGACCCCGTGTTCGCCTATCTCGGCAGATGGCTGGTAGAGCGAGGCGGTGCCCTCGAGCTCGACGAACGCGTGCCGGACGCGGACCTGCTGCTCTTCAGGCACTTCCGTTTCCCGTTGTACCACCAGACCAAGCGCCAGATGCTCGACGCGTCCCGGCGCCACGGGTTCTGCGACATTCTTCTGCGGTCGTGGTTCTGTCACCGTCCGCGTCGCGGGAAGCCCTGCGGCACCTGCCACCCGTGCATAGATGCGATGGAAGAAGGATTCGCATTCCGCGTGCCGGCGGCCTCTCGCGCGCGATATCACGCGTACGCCGCGAAACGAGCGCTGAAGAGGCTGCTGCGCCGAGCCGGCGCGGCGCGCCTTCCGCGAATGGGGAACTAACGACGACTGATGCCTGACAGCGGGTCGAATCGGTTGGGCCGCCTCCGAGAAGCTTGGCGAACGCTGGCTTCGGTCCACGGCAGGACACAGGGCGGCGTGCGCTTCGTGCGCTTCTTCACGCTCAAGGTTCTCCGAAGGACTATTGGCTTCGAGGTGCTCTGCCTCTATCGGGGCGACGTGGAGTCCGGACCTCACGCCGCCGCGGACGGCAATATCGGCGTGCGCACGGCCTCGAACGACGACCTTCGGGAGATCGAGAGTCTGCGATCCGAGCGGCCATCGGGTTGGGTGAAGGATCGGATCTCGCTTGGCGAATCCTGCTTCGTTGCCCGGACGCGAGGCGGCGACCTGTGCGGATACCTGTGGGCGGCGCCCGGCCCAAGGATATTTCGCCACCGGGGCAAAGAGATCAGGATCGCCCAGGGTGACGTCTACGTCCGCGACGGTCAGACGCTTCCTGCCTACCGCGGCCGTGGCATCATGCCGCAGTTGATCGCGTCCGCGCGAGCCACGCTGCTCGGTCAGGAGAAACGATGGATGTGGGCGGCAATCTACGACTTCAACGACTCTCCGAAACGGTCCGTTGAGAAGGCGGGGTTTCAACTGCATGAGAAGATCTGCTACGTGTCCGTCCCGTTTGCGGGCAGGGCCCTGTTCTGCTCGAGAAAGCAGAAACCGGCTGTGTGATCGGCGCTGACATGGCAGCGAGGGTTGCCGCAGGCGAGCCAGGGACCTTGTGACCCGCAGTCTCTACAGCACGGTGAGGACGTGCTTCTCCTGGGGGAATTCGTGCACAGCCCTGCCGACCGCCAGCACCGCCTCGTGGCAGCGCTGATCCTCTGCTTCCGAGGGCGGCACCGAGTAGGCGCCCAGGCGCACGTTGACCACGTAGGGGCTCTTGTCTTGCACTTCGCCGAGCGGTAGCGACGCCGGGATAGGAACCGACGAGACGTCTTTCCTGGCTCCCAGGTACACGGGACCTCGTGGCGTGACGAGCAGGTAAGCGCGGAAGATGTGGGCGCAGCCGAGTCTAGTGCCCTGAGCCCCGGTGGCCACGAGATCAGGAGGGATGTATTCGTAAGCGATGTTCGACCACGCATTGGCGCGCTCTGGAAGTCGCGGCGTTCGGTACAGGGAAACGCCCTTGGCCTAGTCAAGGTCGGCGCGCTTGATGATCAGGTTGGGGAAGGGCGACTGCTCGTCGAGTGGGCGAAGGTCCGCGTCGCGCCGAACGAGACCCGGGAGCGCAAGGCAGCCCGTGGTTATCGAGGGCCCCCAAAACCGCCGAATCGCTGCTTCCATGAGACCCTTCCGCGAGACCAGCCTCGGCAGCGGGCCCGGCAGGTGCCTGCCGTTGACGTAGAGAGTTCCTCTCGCGTGCGGATCCATCAGGACGCGGCGGGAGCGGCGCCACGGGGACGCGAATGCCGGATCGTCCACGATCTCGATGCGGATTCCATTCCGCTTCCCGACCGTCTGCCACGCTTCCTCCATCGACTGCTCGAAGACGGCGGGATAGTTGTAGGAGAAGAAGACGAGCTTCGTGAAGCCCTGGCCTGAGGCCCACGCTGCGAGATAGTTGCACACGGTGTCGTCGGCAGGCGAGATCCGATCCCGCTGCGGGCTGTGGCCTGGAGTGAAGTTGCTCTCGGGGAAATACAGACTGCCACGAGAGGGGAGCAGGTCGATTCCGACGAGGCCGCAGCTCATCACGCCGTGAGGCGCCTCGAACACCGGGCTCAGGCGAGGTTCCAGAAGTATTCCACTGATGTAGTCCTGGATCAGCCCTGACGAGTCGAAGCCGGCGAGAGTCCAGAGGAAACTGGGAAACGGCCCTGGGTACAAGGGGTGTGCTCTATCCCCGTCGTTGCAGTCAGGCCGGCCTTGCGGCCCAAGCCGACGAGCCTCTTGGCCACCCGCGTGGGCAGTGTACTGGAGGACGGGCTTCCCTCGTCACCGTGTTTCGCGGCCAAGTGCGTCAGCGCCCCGCCGACCGCGCTGACGGGCCGTACGTGAGTACCCCCGCGATCGGATTCGTGAGGCCTGCAACCTCCCGGAGGTGGAAGGACGCTGCCGCCGCGAGGCTTAGTCGGACCTCCCGTGAAAGAGCCTCAAAGGGGCCCCACGATCGGAGAGGATGCGACAGCGTCTCTCGGGCGTCTGCCAGGTTCGCCTGGTGAACACCCAGAAACGCGGCGATAGTCCCTGCCGCCTGCCCACGCGTCACGTCGCGAGCTGCCTGTTGCAGGATCAACTGCAGAAGAGCCGGTCCAATGCGCTCGGCGATGCCGGGCGTTCCGCCCGTGCCCCCGCGCGCGGCAGGGGCCTTGAGCGCGCCATCTTCACGCAGACGCACCATGTCCCGGGTACGGTGGCGGCAGCAGCAAGCGCCCACCCATCTCGAGCTGGTCGTAGTCTACGTTGATGCAGCCATTCGGGGTGAAAGTCAACTCGCCGAGGACAACGCGCTTCCCGATGGAGTAGAAGTCGATCCGCACAAACGGAAATGGCGACGCCAGCACCTCGGCGGCAGTCAGGATCTCCGGTAGAGTTCGCAGCCGAGGTGGCGGAGCCTGAGCGTCCGGACTTCGCAGAACGGCGGAGGGCTGCCAATCGATGTCCACCAGGCTTCGCTGTCCCTTGCCGTTGGGGTCGCGACCGCTGTAACAGAGGATCCAAGTCGGCCGCCCGCCGAAGCAGAACACCTTGTAGTCGGTCGGGAGCCGCCCATTGCCTTCGTCCAGGTACTCTTCGCAGATGATGCGCGGCTTCATGTTCCGATAGTGCAGCTCGCCAAGCATGTGGGAGTAGTCCGTGCGAAGCCACCGCTCAAGTGACCGCCGCGCAACAGCTACGTCGACGCCATTCTCGCCTAAGCAGAACAGGTTGCACTTGCAGCCGTGTGAGCACTTCAAGACGTACCGTTCCGGCAGCGACCCGAAGTCGATGGCTTGAGCGGAATCGTAGACTCCATACAAACGCGGCAGCAAAGCGCCAAGGCCGAGCCGGTCGGCGTATCCTCTGACCGCGTACTTGTCGGCACACTCCGTCTTCAGGGGATGGCGCCAGTAGAGGTTGAGCCAGAGGAGCTTCTCATCGAAGGTCGTCGGGTTCTCGAAGTCCGGCCACCGCCCCCAGGCGGCGCGAAATCGGAGTCGGCCCAGCAGTTCAGGGGAGGCCCTAGCCAGAATGCTGAATGCGCACCCTCGCGCGATGTGCCACGCAGAGACTAATCGGCGGTATTGCGCAAGCCTCGCTCGGGTGGCGACGGGTACTGCACCTACCGACTGGGACGACGAGGACCGGATCAATGGCTTTTCGGGTGGCCTCAGTAACCGACGTCAATCGACCTGAGGGCGTGACGGTGTGAGGAGGCACAGAACCGCCGACGACGGCGCCTCCTGGGAGGGCCAAGGATGCCCCCTTTCAGTGTCGCATTGCTCAACGTGCGTAAACAGACGGCAACAGAATGAGCCGCCCCATTTCTCTTTGCGCGTCGGCCGTGTAGTCTCTGTTGATGCACGCGTCCGGTGTGAACGTCATTTCGCCCACTACCAGTCGGTCACGAATGCTGTAGAAGTCGATCCGCACAAATGGAAACGGCGCGGCCAGATCCATCGCCGCCTCAAGCATCTGAGGCATCGTTTGAGGGGGAGAAATGGGATCGTTCTCAACGGGCTGGTTTCGATCCACAACTACTGGATTCCAGTCGACGTCCACAACCACAGACCGGCTCTTGCCGTTAGCGTCCCGATCGTAACAGCATCGAATGTACAACGGCCGTCCGTTGAAGCAATAGACCTTGTAGTCTCGAGGGAACCGCGCGGTGTGATCATTGAGCAACTCTTCACATAGGATGCGAGGCTTCATCCGAGCGTAATGCAACTCGCCGTACAGGAGAGAGTAGTCAGTGTCCATCCACCGTCGTAGCCTACGCTGCGCCACGGCAGTATCGAAATCCCTCTTGTCGAAGCAGAACACGTTGCATTTACAACCGTGCGAGCACTTCAACACGAAGCGGTCGGGTAGCTGGGCGAAGTCGATCTCGTCTGCCGACAAGTACACCGCGAAGAGGGTTGGCAACAAACGGTGAAGCCCCTGGCGCGTGACGTAGTCTCGGAGAGTGTACTTGTCTGCGCATTCGGTCTTCATGGGATGCTGCCAGAATAGGTTCAGCCAGAGGAGCTTCTCATCGAAGGTCGTCGGGTTCTCGAAATCCGGCCATCGCCCCCAGGCCATCCGGTAGCGCAGCCTGGACAGCAATCCGGGCGCGAAGCGAGCGAGCGCACTCATCCAGGCGCGCCGAAGTGCGTGGTACCCGCTCTTGACGAGAGGCACGCCGCCTAAGGCCCCCCTCAGCTTAATAAGAAGTGCTCCCGCCTGTCTGTCGCGCATGGGTTCAATCCAACTGGGACTAGTGCTGCCCGGTGTGCGGAGTATCAGGGTCGCCAGGCGCCTCTTGGCTCTTGTTGCAGTACTCAGCGCGTGCGGACGGAAGCGCCCCGCAATTCGCCTAGATAGGCGAAGGCCTGGAGGATCCCGTCGGCTGCGCGGTCGTAGTTGAACGACCGCACGTCTTGGCGGGCGCACGACGAGAACCGCCGCCATCGCGCCTCGTCCTCGAGCAGGCTGCAGGCAGCCTCGGCCCAAGCATCCGCGTCGAACGGCAGGACGAAGCCGTTGCGTTCGTGCACGACCAGCTCGCCCGCGGCGGCCGTCCACTTGGTGGTGATCACGGGCGTTCCGGCCATCATCGCCTCATTGATGACAACGCCCCAGCAGTCACCGGACGTCGGAAGCAGCAGGAGACGAGCCTGGGCGTAGTACTCGGGCAATGCCGCATGAGAAATGAAGCCGGCGAAATCAACCGAGACGCCATTACGATCGAAGATCCCCCGCATCTCCGTCTTGAGGTCCTCCTTGCCTTCGCCAATGATCAGGACCCGGCAGCGGCCGCGCCTCGCTTTGATGGCGCCGCACACGTTCGCAAAGAACGCGGGGTTCTTGACCTCCACGATGCGTCCCGAGAACATGACATCGTAAGGCCGATCGTCTTCGCGTCCAGCGAGCCGCTGTTCGAAGTAGTCGTTGTCCGCCACGAGGTGGCTGAGAAAACACTGCTCGTCGCGGATGCGGGGGTTGTACGAGCGGAAGAGCGAGAGCGTCTCCAGGCTGGAGCCGACAAAGGCATCGCCGAAGCGGTTGTATACGATGCGCCGCGCCCAACGCTGGGCGCGGTTGATGTGCTGCTCGCGCCCGTGCCAGCTGTCGTCCAGCAGAGCCATCTTCGTGCCGATCACCCGGGACAGGGCCATGGCGAGCCAGCCGCTCGGATCCTTGATCGAGGCGACCACGAGCGCGCACCGAGCTCGCCGGCGAATCAGGTAGGGCACAATTCCGGGGTTGAAGAACCGCTCGGTTTCACTCCTGGTGACTCGTATGGCCTTGAGCACCGTTCTTGGGTAGTCGCCGGCCTTGAATGTCCACAGACGCCTGGATTCGTTGTCTTTGAAGAAGACGACGTCGACCGCTCCATTGAGCCGGCGCCAGACCCTCTCGAAGACCGGCTCCCTCCAGGGTGTGGGGATGTCGCTGATGATGAGATGCTTCATCGTCGGATGACTCGCGCCGCCGATCCGAGCGGCTGCTGCAGATTGGCGTGGCAAGGGAGGCAGACGGGCGAGAGAAAGAGGCTAAGAGCGAGGGAACTGGCTGAAGATCGCGTCCATGATCCTGGCGGTGCGTCGAATCTCGGCGTGAGAAATGGGGTCCGGCGCTCCCTGGCGGATAGCGTCGTAGAAGAGCTCCATCAGCTTCCTCATGCCGAAGTCCATCTGGAGCTGCTTGCGCAGGAACTGCCGCACGTTGATGCGCGCGTTCCGGGCCTCCTCGCGGGCCAGCGTGAGCGGGGCCAGGAAGTAACGGAGGTAGCTCTTGTGCCGCGACGGCGACACGCGCCGGACGGTCCGGTAGGTGTTGTCGAGCACCAAGTTGCCGCTCGTTCCGAAGAGGCGCAGTTCCTGCGACGCCGCGCCGAACTGCGTGGTGAACAGGAAGAAGGCGGTCGTCCCCCGTTCGTCGCGAATGACGGCGCGGACCTCGTCGACGATGTCGCCCAATCCGTGCCGCACGAGGTAGGGGCTCGGAAAGCTGATGGAAACCAGTTCGGGCGAGTCTCCCTCGAGAAACTCGGCGATCTTGGACACGCCGTGGCTGATGAGATTGTGAAGCAGCGAACCAGGCAGCGTGCGTACCCAGTGCGTCGGATCGGCCAGCACAGCGCGGCCGTACGTCGGATCGGCGTGGGAGTAACACTGGACGCTTTCCACGTGGACCGGCGGTCCGCCCAAGAAGCCCTCTCGAACCAGCTTCCGCAAGCGCAGCGCTTCGGGGCTGAACTGCAGGTTGTGGCCGACCGTGATGCGAAGCCCTGCCTTTGCGGCAAGATCCAGCAGTCCGTCGGCTTCTGCCGCGTTCAACGTGAACGGCTTCTCAACGTAGACGTGGCAGCCGGCTGCAAGGGCCATTGCGGCGAGCGGGTAGTGCGACTGGGCCGGCGTCGTGACGTGCACGGCGTCCAGCCCGCCGGACCGGAGCATCTCCTCCGCGCTGGTGAACACAGCCGGCACGCGAAACCGCTCTGCGAGCTGCCGGGCCATCAACTCGTCCGTGTCGCAGACCGCGGCGAGCTCGCAGCCGGGCACGTACAGCAGTTGATCGGCATGCTGATCGGCGATCATGCCGCAGCCGACGATGCCGACGCGGAGTTTCTTGATTTCAGCCATTCTTCTGGTACTCGAAGTAGCGCCGCAGGGCTTCCTTCATCGGGACCCGGCACTCCCAGCCGAGCCGTTCCTTCAACTTCCGGTTCGGGTAGGTATGGCCCTTCCACGCGAAGGCGCACATTCGCCGGTTGAAAACGGGCGGGAGCTGTCCCTGTGACCGCTTCGCGTACCACTCCCAGAGGGCACACAGCCCGTACGCAGCGGGATAGGGCACGGGGAGAGACCAGAACCCGCGCACGTGCTTCTTGTAGGACCTCAGGAATGCCCGGCTCGTAGGCGAATCATCGTCCACCACGTTGAACACCTCCCCCTCGACGCCCTCGACCAGCCCCGCGAGGACGATGGCTTCGGCGCAATTGTCCACGTAGGTGAGAGGAAGCGGTTTGCCCCCGCCGAGATGCATGAAGAAGCCGAAGGTGTCCATGCCAACGAAGCCCGGGATGGCTTTCTTGCCGGGTCCGATGACAATACCCGGTCGAACGATCGAATAGGGGACGCCATGACGTTCGTGGTACTCCTGGACAAGCTCATCCTGCTTGACTTTGCCGTACGCGTAGGCGTCATGCCTCTCGCCGAGATTGTCCTCGAGGGGGCAGCTCTCGTCCCATGGGGATCCCCGCTTGAGACGGTAGTTCGAGTACACCGCAAAGGAACTCACGTTCACGAAGCGTCTCGGGCCTCCGCGCTCGAGCAAGGCGTCCAGGACGTTCCGCGTCGAAACGACCGAGCCTTGGAAGCACGCGGGGAACGACTTCCCGCGGCCCGCGACCAGGTGGTACACGACCTGAGCGTCTGCGACCACCCGCCGGCAGTCGGCTCGTGACAGCAGGTTGGCTTCGCGGACCTCGCATCGCCCAGCGAAGCCGTCAGGGACAGCCGCCTGGAGGAGCGCGAGGTCGCTGGCAGGCCGCACGCTGCAGATCACGTGCTCGAAGCCATTTCGCAGCAGCGTGCCGGCTACCCTGGAGCCAACGAACCCAGCGGCGCCCGTTACCAGCACGGGTGTGGTTCGGTCCGCAATGCACGCGCGTCGCGGGAAGAGGTCCTCATCGGGTGTGGTCATTTGGGAAAGCTCATGCTGGCGCCCGACCCGCCGTCTGATGATCCTCGCGGTACGGGGCGCACTTCGGGGAGTTGGAAGCCGCCGCCGGTGCGGGGGCCACGCACCACCGCGGAACGACGGGCGCACAATTGCCGCGTCCGTGAGGCGCGCGAGAACCAGAAGCGCGCGTCAGCGTCCGATGCGGATGTTCAGGGGAGGGGCTAAGGCACCGAACTCGCTCGCGCCGAAATCCGGCGCACTGCCCCGCAGCACTACGGTTCCGTCGGACTTGCGGTAGAGCCAGATCGGTGCTCCGTCGGACCAGGATTTCGGGGCAGCGAGGGTAATCGTGTTTGATTCGTAGTCGATGGAGCGAATCGCGACGATGTTCTCGACGTTCCCGATGGCGATCCAGTCGGGGAACAGACTGACCCCGCGCGCCAGGTCGGAACCCCACGTTCCGTCCTGGAAGTAGAGGGCATCACTTACCGCCAACACGATGGAGTTGGCTTTCGCCCCCACCGCCTTAGTCAGGAACGTTCCGCCGTCTATAGCCCCGGACGAGCGCTGGAGTGCGAGGTTCGGCAGCGTCGTGCTCATCGGGTCGGTCATGTCTGGATTGACGAACCGCGGGTCTCCGCTTGAGCTGAGCCAGTTGTGCGCGATGACACTGTCCTGCCCAACGCCCGAGTTGTGCGCGCCGAAGCCGATGTCGAACCCGCTGAGGGCGTAACGCCGTGAATCGTAGATCAAGTTGTTCTTGAGGACATTGCCCTTCGCTTCGGCCCAGTAGAACTGCACCGCCAGAAGGCCCTCGGGCGACGTGTTCTGGCGGGGTTGGTGATTCGCTTCGTACCAGGGATTGCCATACCCGCAGTGATACAGCGTGTTGTTGTAAGCGCGATTGTAGGAACCCCCATTCCCGCCGGCACCGTCGACCCAGCCGTACTTGAACAGCAAGCAGGAGTTCATCGCACCAAAGATCGTGTTGTACCTGACAATATTTCGCGGGGCGGCGATGGCCATGCCGTCGGCGCCGTTGTTCTCGGGGTTGGGGGAGCCATAACCAGAGCGATTGCCCTCGATGAGTGCATAAGTCCCGTCACGATGGCCTCCATCGGTGATCTGGAACGTTCGATGTCCGTACTTGCCAAGGTACGCCGGATTGGCATAGCCATCATTGGCGTAGCGACATCCCACGCCCGAGGATGACCACCACGGTTCATTGTGCATGACGTTGTTGCGGAAGACCGTGTACAGACCGTACCCGTCGAATGTCGAGTGACCGGCGTGGTACATGACATTGTCTTCCACCGTGTTGTAGTCGTTTCCGAACTGGCTGTCCCCGGTGCCGTTGGAATACCCGATCCGGACAAGGTCGGTGCCTTCGGAGCAGGTGCCAGGATTCGTCGTCTTCATCCGCGCAAACGTGTTGTGGTGCAACCAGTTGTGTGTGGCCGGACATCTGAAACTCGTTCCCCCAGGACACAACTCGACGATCCAGAATCCCTGGAAGCCCTCCTCGCCCGTGTCTCCGATGAACGTGTTCCTCGCAATCTCGTTATGATGAGACGAGCCGTCGATCTGGCCAAACCGCTGGAAGTTCCTGAAGGTGAATCCTTCGAGCTTGAAATAGGAGACGCCTCGCAACCACACTCCCGCACCATCGATGCCTCGCCCTCGGAGAAACACTGGAGCTTCGCCCGGGTACGCCATGAAGGTGATCATGTTGCTGGCGTCGATGCCCGACCGCCTTGGAGAAATGGCCCAGACGTAGTCGCCATCAATAACGTACGTTCCGCCGCGGAAATACACGAGGTCTCCGGCAGCGGCGCTGCTGTTGGCGGTCCGGACAGAACATGCGGCTGATCCATCTCTAGGAGCAGGACCAGAGCACTCTGTCCAGGCCGAGGCGCCAGTGGGACTCACCCAGTGGGTCTCCGCGCTGGCTGAGGCCGCGCCAGCGGCAACCAGCCATACACCCGTTGCAATAAGGAGTCGCACGGAAGTAATGCGAGCTGTAGTGCGTACTTGTGGTCGATAGAACATGGGTTTCGTGTCCTCACAAGCTACGGGCGATCCGTTGTCCCCTGCTCCAAGCCGGCTTCGACTTCGGGCGAAGCAAAACTCGCGCCAGCGTCTCAACGGTATCGATTACTCGCAATTTCGCCACTAGGATGGGACGAGGAAGACTCTCGGTATCGTACAGACACCAACAGACCCCCGCGGCATCGGGAACTCGCGCACGGTTCTGTGCGTTCGCTGCCAACCCCGTTCTAAAGAGGCTCGGCCGGTGTCGGTGGCCTGCCTCGTCAAATGGTCGTTGAACGGTTCCTGAAGCTGGCTTTCGGTAATCACGGCCAGCGAGCAACATTGAACTGGAAGCGCCTGGTTACCGGTGCAGGGATTTTACGTCGTTCGCTCTCATATCGCGTTCCTGGCAACCAGCTGACTGCGGCGGAGACGCCGCGCGAACTGAATCCCCAACACCTGTCGTGCTGTCAAGTCGGTGCGCTCCATCGAGAATCGCTCGAGGTTGAAGCGGAAGGGATGGGTCAAGATGCCTCCCGTTCCAAACGACAGCTTCAGCCCGGACTTCGCGAAAACTTCATCAAAGAACGTCAAAGGGATTCCCGTGTCGCGATACGGAAACGCAAACGATCGACAGTCGACTCCGATGGTCTCCGAAACCCATCGCACGCTGTCTAGAACCTGGTACGCTTTTTCCGTAGCACTCAGCTCCCGGAAGTCCGGATGGTCAACACTATGGGCACCGGCTGAGAATCCTTGGCGAATGAGGCTTCTAACCTGGTCCGTCGTTACATAGGGTCGATGAACCTGCAGGTACCCGTCGAAGTCACACCCCAAGACTCGGGCGAGGTGGTCCAACACCCCGCGCTGCTGCCAGGTGACAGACCGGATGCGGCCGGGCAGGCTTACGTCCAGAGGCACGCCTGCCTCTGTGAGCAGACGATGGAGTTCTTGAGTCACTGCCGCGGACTGGCTTCCCTCCAGGTGGTTCAGGAGGAGGCTCGCTTTCTGTGGATGGCACAAGCGCTGGTTGTCGACGGCCGACGCGATCAGGAAGAAGACCGCTGGCACTCCTTTCGCCCGTAGGAGTGGCGCCACGACATCGTACATCTCCCGGAAACCGTCGTCGAACGTCAACAGTACCGAGCGCGAGGGAATTGGGTACCCCTCGTGCAGATGCGCAATCACCTCCTCCTCCGTCACCGGCCTGTAGTGCCGGAGGAAGAACTCGACGTCGGCCGTGAACTCGGTTAGGGTCCTGAAACGATACAGTCCGCTCACGTGAGGAATCGGAGCGTCACCCACGATGTGCCAGTGCGGCACAACTAGGTTCACCCCGCATATTCGGTGCCAGGCGCCGGGCGGAATGGCTCCAAGCACGCCCGGAAGCCACCGCTCCCGAAAGCGATCCAGCAGCAGACCACGGTCTAGAAGTCCCGCTTGTCCCACAGTTGGACACCGAAGGTAGCGAGTGTGCGGCTGAGGTGGTATGACGCTCTCTCCATGCACAACACTAGGCGGTGAGGGCCGGCACACGCGCAGGCCGGCAGCGCAGCGAACCAGATGACGCCGGCGAACGCGGACCTCACGCAAAGCCAGGTGCGCCGCAGGATGCCCTGAGTCGCAGCAGCGTACCGCTCGGCATTGTAGCCGTTGACGAGCGCACGCCGGACCCAGTAACTGCGGGTCCAACGAGCCGGAGGAACGGCTTCATACACCGGAGCCTCTCTGACCGCTACGAAACGATAACCCTTGCCGGCGGCCCTCCTGAAGAAGTCCTGGTCTGACCCGCCAGTCCGGAAGGTCGAATCGAAGCTCAACCCGTGCGCGTCAAATACGTCCTTCTTCAGCAGCACATTGCCCGTCTTCGTCTGGCTCCAGTGCAGAAGAGCGCCCGTGTCGTGGCTTGGGAGTTCGCAAATGCCAGACTTCACGAGCCATCGTGGAGTCCCATCGGGGTAGAACGGAACCACGGGACCGAGAGCTCCGTCGACATCGAACGTGCGAACAGCCTCGTACATGCGAAGCAGCCACTCCGGAGGTGGAAACTCGTCGTCATCGATGATGCCGATGAGGTTGCCTCGAGCCAGTCGAAGCGCATGGTTCCGCGCTGCGGGGATGGTACGCTCGGGTTCGATGTCATAGGCGATATCAAGCTGGAGTTCGGCTTGGAGTCTGGCCACCTTGTCTTGAGCGTGACCAGTTGCGTCGTTGTCCACGACGACGACTGAATACTCGAAGAGTCCCTCCGTCCGCTGGCGTGCTAGGTTGCGGAGAAGACGTTCCAACATCTCGTTTCGGCGATACGTGCACACGCACACCGAAATGTGGTCCCTTCGCCTCTCGGACGGATTCATGCTGCACCACCAGGCACGAGCAGATGACGACGGCCGTGAAGAACTCGGAGGGATCGTTGAGGGAGGACTCCGTGTAGTTGTATACGAGAGCCATCATCAGATATCCGAGCCCAAGCGTTGTCCAGTATTCTTTCACGGGCGGATTGCGTCCCAACCTCCAGGCGCACGACAGGAGCCAGATGGTATATAGCCCCAGCCCAACCGTTCCAAGCTCCAGGAGAATATCGAGGTATCCGTTGTGTCCGTGACTCATCTGGTAGTATGCACGTCGCTGCGTCGTCCAGAAACTGCCGAACCCCTCGCCCAGTAGTGCATGGGCTGCCACCACGGGCGTGAGTTGGGTCCAGGTTTCGGTGCGGCCCGTCAGCGTCTCGGTGCGTCCGAAGCTGGAAGTAAAGCCTGCAAGGTTGGAACCGCCCAAGAAAGGCGAGGCGGTGCCGAATCCGATCAGGAACACGGCAAAGCCCATGACCGCTGGTCTCGGGACACCAGGCCGCCCCTTTTGAAACCAGAGGATTGTGAGCGCGAAAGCCACCCCGAAAATGAGCGTCCCGATGGACGTTGCGGAAAACGCGTTTTCGGCGCCTCGGAGGATGTGGAGCGTAACAACAAGGATCAGCCCGTCCGGCCACCAGGGCTGCGCTTGCGCAACACTCCGGCGGGCTCGCCAGCGACGATAGAGCGCCCCAAGAAGGAAGAATCCCACCACGACGCACAGGCGCCCGAGCGTATTCTTGTGCGGCGTCACTCCGACCCACATCTGGTTTCCCGACCAGCGCGCGTAGTCCACCCCCAGGCGCGGGTAGTACTTGATCAGCATCAACGAGAAGGGGATGAGGAGGTAAGCGGTGCGCCGCAGGAGGCTCTCCATGGCCCTGCGAGGTTCGTCCTCCGATAGCACCACCATGGCCATCGGCAGGACGACTATGGCCCGCATCCAACGCCTAGCAGCAATGGCCGCGATGTCCGACCACAGCGTACTGAGGAGCATGTATGCCAACAGAAGCAGAAGCCACGGGTGTCGCCTGAGTACGCCTGCCCAGTCGAACTGTCGCCGGAGCAGAACCGCAATCGCAGCAGCGGCCAATCCCGTTAGGACCAGACGGTCTAGAATGCTGCCCGACTCCGCATCCCCCACATTGCCGAACCAGACGCCCAGAGGTTTACTCGCGATCGCCAGCATCCAGAGAGTAGGAATCCACGATGCCGCCGAAACCCCTGCAGACTGGCGCCTCTCCAGCCGCAGCAGGTACAGGACGAACCCCGTGCACAGGAGCAGGGCTAGCTGGCGTGGCATGACGTCATGCGCGCTTCCATAAGCGCGAGTTGAACGAAGAGGCGTCTGCGCTCAAACTGAAACTGCCTGGGGTAGCCCCGTGCACAGCGAATCGAGAACCGCGAACGTGGCCGCACTGGTGAGCGCGAGAGACCGCAGCGGTATCGGGGAGGGCTCCCCGTCCCGAACGGCGCGAAGAAAAACGTCTACTTCTTCCTGATGACCTTTGCCGGGCATCTTCAGCTTGCGAGGAGAGCCGCGCGAGAAATGCTCGCCGGAGCGGAAGTCGTCGATGACGAAGCTTTGGCCGCCGCCGAAGACCTCAACCAGCTCCTTGCTCATCGACTTTGCCCCGCACGCGACGTACGTGATCTGACCGGCAGAACCGTTCCGAAAGGCGATCGAGATAACGACGTTGTCTTGATCCGGTACCTGGTCATTGTCCGCCCTGACGGACGTCGCGTGAACGGTTGCCGGCTCGGAGCCGGTCAGGTACTGCATCAAGTCCACGAAATGACACACCTCACCCAGGATGCGTCCGCCGCCCTGCGTGGTCTGCGTCCAGTGCTCCTTGGGGAGATAGCCCGCGTTCACGCGGTAGTTGACGACGAGCGGCCCAGCGACACGCGCAAGCGCGGCGCTGGCGTACCGCGCGAGAGGAGAGAACCGCCGGTTGTACCCGACCATGAGGCGGCACTGCGGATGCCGCTCAGCGACTTCGAGAACGCGCTGTAGTTCGTCCTCGCGGATGGCAAGGGGTTTCTCGACGAAGACGTGCTTGCCGGCCTCGAGAGCCGCGATCGCCAGCGTGGCATGCGTGTCGTGGCGCGTAGCTATGAAGACCGTACTGACGGCCGGGTTCTTGATGACATCGGCCGGATCGGCCGAAAACGACCCAAACCCGAACTTCTCGCCGGCGCTCTTTGCCGTAAAGCCTCGGGACGTGGCGACGGCGACCAGGTTCCCGCGCTCGCGCGCGAACGGGATCAGGAACTTCTGCGCGAAGCTGCCAGCCCCGACGAACCCTATGCCCTTCCTGGCGGTGCTGTCCGAAGGGAGAGCCTCGGCTGCCTTGGGCCGACTGTCTCGCACGGCTTCTCCGTACTTGAGGAGAATGCCAAGATGACGTTCTTTCACCTTGCCGGTGACGATGTCGTAGGCTTTCCCGGCTTCCTCGACGTCGAAGACGTGGGTGACCAGCGGCGTCACGTTCATGGCGCGGTCTTCGAGCAGCTTCACGAAGGCCGCCATGTTGCGGTTCTCGGTCCACCGGACGTACCCGTACGGATAGTCCTGTCCGCCTTCCTCGTAACTCGAGTCGTACCGGCCGGGTCCGTAGGAGCACGAGATCTTGAGTTCCAGTTCCTTCTTGTAGAAGTGCGGTTCGCGGGGCACGTTCATCGGGACCGCGCCGACAATGACGATCACGCCCTTCTTGCGCAGGACTGCCGTGGCCAGTTCCACCGGATCAGCCGACTGCGCGGCGGCGGTGATGATGACCGAGTCGAAGCCTCGCCCCCCGGTGAAGGCCGTGAACGCCGACTCCAGGCCGGGATCGGTTCGCACGCGCGCTGCGTGGCAGCTGCTTCCGGCGGCCAGGCTGACGACGGACTCGGACGTGTCGATGCCGAACACCTGGCAGCCGTTCGCCCGGAGGATCTGCCCGGTGATCTGCCCGAGCAGGCCGAGACCGATAACGCACACGAAGTCGCCGAGCTTGGGGTCGGCCTGCCGGACCCCCTGCATCGCGATGGCGCCCAGGGTCGTAAACGCCGCAGCGTCGAGGCCAACCGTCTCGGGCACCTTGACGACGAGGTTCTGGGGGACCGTGACGATGCCCGCGTGCGACGCGTATCCGCCGCCACCGCACGCCACCCGATCACCGGGCTTGAAGCGGCCCTCGGTGTCCAGCGAGGCCAGTACAGTGCCCGCGGAGCTGTACCCCAGCTCCTTGAGCGTTTCCAGCTTTGTCCGCACCCGGGTGAGCGTGTCTGCCAGCCCGTCTCGCTTGAGGCTGTCGAGGACCTGCTTGACCAGATCCGGGCGCTGCCTGGCCTTGCCGAGAAGCGATGCCTGGGCGGTGGTCACCGTGGAGCGCTCGGTCCCGGCGCTGATTAGGGAGAAGTGGTTGCGAACCAGGACGAAGCCCTCCGCGAGCGCGGGAGGCGGCACGTCGGCCACCGTGAGTTCGCCGGTCTTGAAGTTCTGGATGACCTGTTTCATGAAGAACTGCTTTCGCCGGAGGCGGCGACGGGAGCCGGATCAGTGAGCGAGTGGTCTCCGACCGCTGCCCAGCCGCGGTTCAGATGGAGCGCGACGCGCTCGACATCGCTCGTGGAGAGCGCATGATTGCAGGGTATGACGAACACGTTGCTGGCGACCCGTTCTGCCCCGGGGCAGTCGCCCTGGTACCCATAGTGCGTTGCGGCGACCGCTGCGATGCTGCTGTACGGCCTGGCCGTGCTGATACGGTGTTCGCGGAGATAGGCCACCAGGCGTGCACACTGTTCCCGTGAGGACGCGAGGATGGGGAACTGAAGCCGGTTGTAGAACATGCCTGCCGGCTCTGCACAGAGCATGCCTGGAGGGATCGAGAGCACGCTGCCGTAGTACGCCGCAATCGAGCGCTGCCGGCTGATCCACTCGTCTAGACGGGGAAGCCGTCGTGCGGTTGCGGCGCGGTCCGTCTCGTACACCTGGGCCATCACGAGCGGGGACTGCGATGTGTACGTTACGCGCTTGCCGTAGACGTCCCAGACACGCTCGCCCAGGATTCCCCAGAACGGTCGAGTGCGCAGTATGGATCTCGCGAACGTATCCACCACGTGGAGGCATTCCTCACAGCGACGTGGCACCGGAAGTTCGCCCGCCAATTCGTGGAGGCGGGAGTACAGCACGGGTTGGGCCGAGTAGAGGGCTCCGCCCTCACCCACGGAAACGTACTTGCCTGAATGGAAGCTGAAGGCGGCCATGTCGCCGAGCAAGCCGGCCGGCGTCCCGTCGAGCCGAGAGCCAAGGCCCTGCGCACAGTCCTCGATGAAGGGCACGTTCGGCGCAGCGGCCCTCAGCCGGGGCACATCGCACACGTTGCCGAACATGTGCACGGCGATGACCGCGTCCAAGTCGACGCGCTTGGCAGCGAGATCGTCTGCTGACAGGCAGTACGTGGCAGGATCGACGTCCAGAAAGCGGGCGGTGCAGCCAGCGGCTTTGATGGCCTTGAAGACCACTGGGCAACAGTACAGCGGTACGCCGATGTGACCGCCCGGCGCAACCCCAAGGGCCTTGAGAGCCAGCACGATGCCAACTCGGGCGGTTCTCACGCCGATGCCGGGCCCGATCCCGGGCAACTCGATCACCGCTGGGATCCCGCCGCGTCTGGCCCCAAGAGCCGCAGCCAAGCCTCGCAGGGCATCGAGTGGACCAAAGTCCCAGAGTTCGCTGGGCAGAAGACCGGCCATCCTGACCAATCCTTTCGCCGGCGATCAACCAGCGAGAGGCTTCGCAGAAGCGCTGTCGTGAATCGTGAGGGCCCCGCTCAATGCCGGCGCGTAGTCTTTGAGCTTGTGCCGCTCCTGATCCACGATGTCGCCGCCCCTCAGGAGACGCACGCCTACCGCATACACGGACGCCCGCCAGGGCCGGAGGGCGAGTTTCCACATGTAGCCCTGGATAAGGCCGGCTCCGAGCCTTCTCTTGAACGCGTTGATCCCGTCCTGTTTGGAGCCCTTGTCCGCCCGGATCCTGGCACCGGCAAAGTCCAGAGCCGCCACTCCAAGTTCGCGGAACCGTCGCGCAGCCTCCCAGTACAAGAGCTTGTTCGAGCCCTGATGTTGGCGGGAGACGTTCCCGGCATAGATGGCGTACGCACTGTGTGTGCTGAATCCGAACAGACAATAGCTCTGTGGCTCGCCCTTGTAGTGCGCCGCGAACAGTCTGCCCTGCTCGCCGAGGCCTTCGGCGAAGCGAATGAACGAGGCGCGGCTCATGAATCCCATCTTGGAACGTGAAAATGTCTCCCGAACGAGATCGTACGCTGGCTCGAGGAATTCAAGCCCCTCCCGAATCGACACGCCGTCTCGCTGCGCGGTTGTGATGTTCTGCCTGGTGATGCGATCGACCCTCCTCCAAATCACCTCTTCCGGCTGCCGGAGATCGATGACGTAGGTGCCGTAGGGTGCGGCATCGGCGCCGTCGGGGTACGTGCGGAAGATGGCGTTGTTGGCTCCGGGAATAATGATGTCGGCGCGCTGTCTGCGAAAGTGGTCAACCACACCGTTGAGGAAGGCCCGCTCTTCCTCCACGGCGAGGCCCCCAGCGCAGGGGATCGTCTCGACTCGGAAGCGAACGAGCCGCAAGGTGCCCTTGCGGATGATTGTGTACGGCAGGAAACACCGCAAGCTGCCTGGTTCGTCGAAGCCGCCAAGCCAGCCGTACTCGTCGCCCACCGCACGAAGGAACTCCTCCTTGGCGAACACCGGCAGTTCCGGGTTCCACCGGATCTCGATCGGTGCGACATGCATCGCCGCTGGGGTTGCCGCAGACGTCAAGTTGGCGCGGGGCGCAGTATGCATACGGGGCTTCAAGAGCCTGTCGGCGACTGGCTGGAGAGATAGCTGGCGAAGGTGACGACGGCAATGTCGTGCTGCCTGAGATAGTTGAGAAATCGGTCAATAGCCGCGAAGTCGACCAGATCCTTGGAGTGCCCGATTACGACCACTGGAACGGCACGGTACGGCGCCGCCGTGGGCGTCCGGAGCATTCGCTCGACCACTGCCCGCATCTCCTCGAAGGTCATGCGACAGAAGTCGAGCTTGCGGGGATAGCGAAAACGGGCGAAGTCCGCCCAGCGGCGAGGCAGCGGCGTGCCCCCGGCAGCGCCCGGCACCTTTTTCTGAAGGCCCAACCGCTTCCGGCCCAGCATCCGCCAGAAGGGCACCATCTCGGTGTGGATGGGCACTTCCCAGAGGGAACCGTTCGCGTCTGGAACGGTCACATCGTTCGAGAACCGCCAGGCTCTCAGATCGGCGGGTGCGGAACGGTAGTCCAGGCCCAGCTCCCCGACTCTTCCGCCTCTGAACACTGACGAGTCGAGCCTGACGCCGTGGCGTGCGAGGACGGCCGAAATCGTCGCGGTGGGCTGCATCACCCACAGGCCGCTTCGGAAAGACAGCGGGACGAAGGCCGGGTCTTGAAGCGCGGCGCGCAGGTAGTCCACGGCCCGGGACACGATGGTGTCAACCCGGTCAAGCGGCAATGAGCAGATGTTTCGCTCGGACCAGTCGAGCAGCCACTCTCCGCGTTCAAACCTGGCGTTCGCCCACCAGGGATGGAGGTGCAGGCCGATCTCATGCCCGGCCGACCGGAGTTCTCGCAACTGGGCCCGCACGCCGCCGCTGTCCGGGTCGCTGCCTGCTTCCTCGATCCTCTGGAACTCAACTGCCTCCGGAAACACGACGAAGGGCATGCCGAAGCGGCGGAAGATTTCCGCGAGCTTCTTCGTTGGCTGGA
>MTKY01050080.1_pt1 | contig 19744 bp, 15 predicted proteins | sample 1042731 | NCBI WGS metagenome assembly MTKY01 (sample SAMN06212206, study PRJNA360538) | anaerobic digester metagenome | biome: Wastewater treatment plant; material: sludge; isolation source: anaerobic digester fed with sludge from wastewater treatment plant | place: Denmark: WWTP Soeholt ... | reverse complement strand
AGCGGCAAGTTCCTCGGCTTCACCAACTTCGCAACGGCAGGGGCGGCCGCCATCAGCCGGCTGGGCGGGCCACTGATTGATGGCATCAATGCCATGTGGCCCGGGTCCTTCATCGGCTATCCAGTCGCGTTCGGCATCGCCGCGCTGGCGACGCTCGCGGGCGCATTGCTGCTGGTGCGCGTTCGGCGGCGGGCAGCCGCCGGCGGACGGTCCGCAGGCGACTAGCTCGCCAGCACGTTCCTTCTACGCCCCCAGGTAGCGCCTGAAGAACGCCTCCGACTTGTTGCCCGCCCAGCCGTGTTCGCCGGGATGGAGATCAAGCTCCAACCGGTGGCTGGCCTCCGCTGACTGGTAAATCGTCGCAAGTTGTTGGTAGCACTGCATCGCGGTGTCGACCTTGAAGCAGGTATCGTTGGCACCGATCGTGATCAAGAGCGGGCGCGGCGCGATGAGCCCCTGGAGCTCCGGCAGGTCCACGAGCTTGTACAACCCCGGCGCCACCTGCATACCACAATAGTTAATGTCGCGCATGCCGAAGGCCCACCAGAGGTCGCTATAGCAGATGATCTCGCTGGCCTTGATTCGCTCGTCGCACAGCGTCATCCAGAGCGTCATCGTCCCCCCGCCGCTCAGACCCATCACCCCCAGGCGTTCGGAATCAACGTTGGGGAACGTGCTGATAACGTCGGTGGCAACCTTGCCGTGAGCCACGTTGATCGAGAGCGAGGTCATCCCAAACATCGTGGCGTGCAGGTAGTAAAGGTTGCACCAGTCCCGATTTCTGGCGACGTCGAGATGGTTGGGCTTCTGGCTGTCGTTGCGTTCCCCGAACCCGATCCAGTCGATCGCATAGGTGATGAAGCCCTTCTGCGCCATCACCTCGCCGTAGTTGTAGCCGTGGTCAGCGATCTCTTGCCGCAACGCAGAGGTAGTCTGGTTGCCCATCACGGGCTCCTTGCCATAAGGACCATGTCCGTGGCAACAAAGGATCGCGGGGCGCTGCTCCTTGGCGCCGAGCCCCTTCGGCAGGTTAACGAGCATCGTCGCCGACAGATACGGCTGCACGTCGATGATCCAGCGCTGGCGCACCAGATCGCGCTCCTCCCACTCAGCCAGCAATTGCGGATTGGGATCGACCTTGACAGGAAAGTCGCCCAGAGTAGCCAGGACCTTGGGCAAGGCCTCCAACTTCCATGCGGCAAAGTCCGCTTGAGTTGTCCCCGTAAAACGGTATTGAGGTCGATGGGCCTTTGCCATCTCCACGAACATCTGATTGGGACTCAGGTTTCTTATGGTCATGGCTACGCCTCCTCTTCTTAGATGATGCTACTCTCATCATACAACAACTGTTTGACAGTTGCATGTGCAGCTTCTACAATGGACCCCAGCTACCTATCCTTCTCCGGTCTTGACCGGAGGCCCATAGCACGGAAATCTTTGCAGGAGGCGCCAGGATGAAGATCACGGCAGTCCGGCTGTTCGAAGTGCGGGGCAGGATGGCGTTTGCAGGTGAGTTCTGGGAGGAACGCCTCATCCGCCCCATCGACATCTACCCCGAGCACAAGGTCGAGGGCCCCGGCTGGCTCTCCAGGATCGAGGACGGACTCTACGAGATGCGCTCGCAGTTCTGCGAGATCGAAACGGACGAGGGCGTGACCGGTCTGGGGGGTCCCATCACTGCCGATCAGGCTTTCATCATCCGCCACCAGCTTGCCCCACTGCTGATCGGGCATGACCCGCTGGCCACCGAGCGCATCTGGGACCGGCTCTACCGCTCGATGGTTCACGGGCGCAAGGGGACCCCGATGATGGCCTTAAGCGTCATCGACTGCGCGCTCTGGGACCTGAAGGGCAAATGGGCCGGCGTACCGGTCTACCGCCTGCTCGGCGGCCCGGTCCGTGACACGATCCCCGCCTACGCTAGCATGTTGGGCTATTCGTTGGAGCCCGAATTGGTCGCGCAGCGGGCGGAAGCAATGGTAGCACGTGGCTACCAAGCTATGAAGTGGTTCTTCCGCGAGGGGCCGACCGATGGCCAGGCCGGTATTGCCAGAAACGTCGAGCTCGTGCGCACCCTCCGCGAGGCGGCGGGACCGGGCATCGACATTATGCTCGACTGTTGGATGAGCTGGGACGTCCCCTATACCATCGAGATGGCACGCCGCCTTGCTCCCTATGAGCCCCGTTGGCTGGAGGAACCCGTGCTGCCCGACAAAATCCCCCAGTACGCCGAGATCCGCTGCGCCGTCACGACCCCGATCGCCGGTGGCGAGCACGAATACACCCGTTGGGGACTCAAGGCCCTGATGGACGCAGGCGCCGTCGACGTGCTGCAACCCGACATCTACTGGGCTGGCGGCATCTCCGAGATGCTCAAGATCTGTGCCCTGGCCTCGGCCTATGACCTGCCCGTCATCCCCCACGGCCATTCGGTGCCGGCAACGATCCACCTCATCGCCTCGCAGCCGGTCACCACCTGCCCGGTCCTGGAATACCTGGACAAGTGGAACACCATCCACCAGTTCTTCCTGAAAGACCGCATCGAGCCCATCGACGGCAAGGTCGGCCTCTCCACCCAGCCCGGCATCGGCATGGCGCTGGACGAGGGTCGGATCGAGGTCATGGAGGACCTGCAATTCTGAGGCATCTCAAGACAGAATGTAAGAATCCAAGAATCACGGAATCGGAGAAACAGAGAGTGATAGCGTCAGGAAAGGGCAGATACGCGGGCTTGCGGTCCCGTTTTGCCCAGCACTTTCTGGTCCGATGGTTCTTGATTCTGTGATTCTTGATTCTGTGATTTTCTGATTCCCGACACAGGAGGTACCATGATCGAAATCGCCGAAGTCTTCAATCCGACGCAGCGGGAACTCTGGCTGCCCATCAAACAGTGTGGGGTCGACGCCGTGGTCGGCGGATTCAGTCTGCAGCCGATCCCCAACGCATCACCCGATATGCAGCCGTGGAGCTATATGTCGCTGATGCGCACAAAGACGGCGTATGCCGATGCCGGCTTCGAACTGGCCGTCATCGAGGACCGGCCCCCGATGCACAAGATCAAGTTAGGCCTGCCCGGGCGCGATGAGGAGATCGCCGTCATCCAGGAATTCATCCGGAACATGGGCCGACTGGGCATCCCGGTCTGGTGCTATGAGTTCATGCCCTACGTCCACGTCGTGCGCACCTCGAGCACCATTCCCAGCCGCGGGGGTGCCCTCGTCACGGGCTACGACCACGCCCTGATGAAGAACGCGCCGCTGACGGAGTATGGCGAGATCTCCGACGACCAAATTTGGGACAACCTTAAGTACTTCCTGGAGGCAGTGGTGCCAGTCGCAGAGGAGGCCAACGTGAAGCTGGCAGCGCACCCCGATGACCCGCCCCTCTCGCCCCTCCGCGGTATCGCCCGGGTGCTGCGCAGCATCGAGAACTACCAGAAGCTGCTGGACCTGGTGCCCAGCCCGGTCAATGGCATCGCGCTTTGCCAGGGCAACTTCACGCTGATGACCGATGACCTACCCGGCGTCATCCGGCACTTCGGCAGCCAGAAGAAGATCTTCTTCGTCCACTTCCGCGACGTGCGTGGCACGGCGGAGAACTTCGCAGAGACCTTCCACGACGACGGCAAGACCGACATGCTCGAATGCCTCCGCGCCTACCGCGACATCGGCTTTGAGGGTGTCTGCCGTCCTGACCATGTGCCCACGATGGCCGGCGACGACTACGGTCATCCTGGCTACACCCGCATCGGGCGGCTGTTCGCGATTGGCTACATCAAGGGGCTGCGCGAGGCGGTCTATCGGGAGTAACCGGAAACTGGGGATTGGTGATAGGGAGTCCCGGTTGTCTCGGCCTCACCCTCACCAGTCCCATTGCCGTACCTGGTGGTCAGCCAAGTGGGTTCGTAGTAACGACTTCAGTCGTTCTGGCGCCTCAGCAGGCGGCTGCGGAACCGATAGACCAGTTATTACGAACCCCAAACATCAGCTTAACCAAGCATTAGGGCCGCTGCCCACCCGGTCGCCCCGGGCGGACGCCCGGCCCGCCGCCGGGGAACCCACCACGGTAGGATCCGGCAAACGTCGTCACACTGGTGACGGTGAACTCCGTCGACAGCGTCCCTGCCGTGGTCGTGCCATCGATAGTGAGACCATCCACAGCTGTGCCCGTGGCGCTGCCACCAGTATAGACGGTGTAGGTCGCCCCATGAACCAGGTCAGGCGAGGAGAGAACGACGGACTGATAGGTCTTGCTGGGCAGGAAGGTGAGCACGGCGTCTCCGTTTTCGCTCGCGATGTGGACGAGCGTGCCTGCGGGCAGGCTCGTCGGGAAGACCACCAGGACGGAGTTCTGCGTCGATGAAGCGCTGGGAGCCTGGGCCATGCCAGCGCTCCCTGCCGCCACGAGGAACCCACCTGTGATCCTGAACTCCCCCATGAAGTCGATGGGGCCGTTCCCGTTGTCGGTCGGGCCGTTGATGATCACGGTGCCCCCCGTCATATCGATGGGGCTGTTGGCGTCGATGCCATCGCCATCCGCATCGACGGTGATGGCCCCGCCGTTAACGTAAAGATGGTCGGTCCCGGAGAACGCGGCAAACGTGTTCTGCCCCGGCCGCCCCGCCACCGCTGAGCCATCACTGCCTCCCGAGACATTGATGCCGTCGTCGCTGGCGACGAGGCGCACGGCACCGTCGTTGATCGTGATCACGGCGCTCTCGATGCCTTCATAGGACTTGGTGATCTCTAGCGTACCGCCGTCGATCGTCAGGGTCACGTCCGCGTGGATCCCATCATCGCCCGAGGCCAGCCGGATCTCACCACCAGCGACTGTCAGGCTGCCATTCGAGTGCAGGGCATCGTCGGACGCATCGACGGTCAGGGTCCCGTTCGTGATCGTGAGGTCTGTGCCGGCCTTCAGCCCCTTGGCGCTGTCCGCCCCATCGTCGCCGGCACCGCTCCCCCAGGTGCCCCAGCCCGCCCGGTTGCTGGCGTTAGCGCTGCCGCCACCCGAGGTAATCGTGAGAGTGCCGCCGTCGACCTGCAGCCGGGTCGCCGCCTGAATCCCGTCCAATCCCGCCACGACCGTGAGCGCCCCGCCTTCGATGACGATCATGCCCTCCTCTGCTTCCTCGTCATTGCTGGCCTCCAGACCATCGCCCTCCGCATTCACGGTGATCACGCCATCCTTGACGACTAGCGAGTCACGGCCCTTGATGCCATCGTTGAGGGCGTTCACGGTCAGCGTTCCCCCCGTGATCTTGAGGTCGTCTTTGCTGACGATGCCGGCGTGGTAGCGCGCGTTGACCGTCAGCGCACCATCGCCGTTGATCGTCAGGTCATCGTGGCTAAAGATCGCGGCATTGGGCTCGTCGGAGCCCTCTTCCAGGACAAAGCCATCACCGTCCGTGACGGTGTTCTCGGTTCCGCTCGCCAGGGTGATGATCGTCTTCTCCGCGTTGATCACGTAGATGGGCGCACCGGTTGAACACGTGATCTCCACCCCATTGAGCAGGAGCACAACCTCGTCTTCGTCCCCCGCATCGACCACGATCTGCCCCTCATTGAGCGCGCCGCGGAGACTGTAGGTCCCTGCTGCGCTGATCGTGACGCGGCTGCCGTCGACTTCGACACCTGGGCCTTCCACCGTGACCGTGTCGTCGTCCAGCACGATCGTGGCGGTCACCGCGCCCTCGGTACCCGCCTGAAGATCCTTGGCATCGTACACCACGTCGATGGGCTCAGGAGTGGCCTCGGGCAAAGGGTCCGTTGCCTCAGCGATTGGCTGCGCCACGCTCGACGGCGCCCCGTTCACCTCTCCCCCCTCGTCCGCCGCCAGCGGTGTGGACGGGGCCCCGCCCGGGCCGGCATTGGGGACCGAGCAAGCAGTGAGAACAAACACCAACGTAAACAGGACCAAACCTATCCTTTTCACCTTCTATCCCCCTCGTTTTGTCGAGAACAACGGCGCATAGTCCGCCGGCACGCCAGACACCCCCGCCGGCTGTCCCGGTTGGGGCTCAACGTACGTGATGGTGATCTCCGCCGTGTCGTGCAGGAAGTCTACCTTCCCCACCTCACAATGGGTAATGTCCAGGCCGGTTCGCGCGCGTAGGTCAGCCAACAGGGACTGCGCATATTCCGGCTTGATCCATTCGATGCGTTCATAGATGACGGACTTCCGCCCGACATTGCGCAAGCCCCACTCCTTTTCGATCAGGATCAGTGCCCCGGCGACGGCCAGATCCGCCATGACGAGGCTCGCATACGCCTCCTGGGCCATCAGGAGGGCATTGACCACAGGAAGCGCCATCATCGCAAACAGATACGTCATCTCGCGGATCGGGATGGGGTCGGTTCTGAACCGCAGGATCGAGAAGATGGCGAAGAGGCTGAGCCCCAGGCCCACCCCGAGCTCCACGTCATTGAGCAAGCCCGCCATAAGGAAGGCCAGTGTGTTGAAGGTCAGGAACATCAGAACATAATCTTTGTCCCGCCTGGTGGGTGCATAGAGGGTCCGCAGGATCAGCAGGGCGATGCCCGCATTGACCAGAAAACCGATACCAAAGACTAAGGATTCATCCATGAGCGTTCTCCTTCTCGTATCATCCGTCCCAGCAGCATGTGCTGGGGCTTGAAGCGATTGGCCTTGATGTGCGGCGCAAGCAGGGACACGCCAAAGCAGTACTTGCTGAAGCTGATAGGCCGGGCACCCAACGCCCGTAGATGCGCCACGAACTCGGAGCGCCCGGCATGGTCCGACCGCTTCACCTCGGCGATCGCAATCCCGGGCAACGTGATCTCGTCCCTCCCAAGCCTGAGGACGAGATCCGTATCCAGCGTCACCCGCTCCGCGCGCTGTGTGCTGACCAACGTGGTCCGCTGGAACTGGGTCCAAAGCGTGGGATGCAGCGACTCCGCTGGATACGGGAAGGTCGAAGCCAGAAACGCGTTCCCTTCAGCGCCGATGCCTGTCGCGACATCCGGGACCTGCAGACGTTCTTTAAGCGTAATATCCTGATTCGACTTGCGTTTCACCTCTAGGAACGCCCCTCCAGCATCCTGATAGGCCCGGATTCGCACCTTGTAGCGCGGCCTCAGACCGTTGTGATGCTGCAGGTAGAGGACATAGTCAGGGGTGTCGAAGTACTGCGTCTGATAGCGGTGGCACCGGCGTCCATCGATCTCCAGGACCTTGTAGTCGTTTTCGAAGGCCTGCAAGGCCTCAGCAAGAAGCGGCTCCGGCACAGCCAGCTTGGTGGTCACGCGCTGCAGCAGGGCAGCGTTGCCGAGATCCCCAAGCTCGATAGGCGCGAAGTCGGCGATGGCGTCATCCAGCGACGGGAAGGCCGGGGAGCGGCGAGTGAGATCGGATAGGTGCGACCGGGCGCCAATCCTTCGCCTCAGGGCCTCTTTGGCTGTCATAGATCACCTCTCTCTGACCTCATATACTGATAACTCTAGCCTCTCGGCCTGAGAACAGACTGAGGAAAGGCTTGGAGTTTGCGGAGAGGTCCCTTGGGGGCGATAATGCCCCATAGGCACAAAGGGCGAGAAGGCCATCGGATGAAGCACCGGTGAGGCGCCCATCGCGCCCCGGATCGATCGTTACGAAAAGGAGATGCCTATGCGACCCCTGAGCAAAGTGGCACCAGCCTGGTGGGATTACACGACGCTCGACAGAGCCACCCTGGATGAGGCCGCGCGACTGAAACCGGAGGACCTCCTCGCGCTGAGCCGGCCCGGGTTCCGCGTAGTCTTCTACGACACGCTGGAGGACTTCTACCTTGCCGAGGCGCTGGAGTACATCGACGCCTGGCGCCAGGCAACGCCGGACGCGCCTGCGGGCATCTGCGGGCCTATTGGGCCGACCGAGCAACTACCCCTCGTCGCTCGCCTGGTCAACGCGCTTGACCTTGACCTGCGCCATGCCCACTTCTGGGCGATGGACGAGTGGGTGATCGAGGGCAAGGAGGTGACTCCCGACCATCCCCTCAGCTTCCGGCGCGCCGACATGGCCCTCTGCTTCGACCGCATCCGGCCCGAGTTGCGGATGCCGCCGGAGAACCTGCATTTTCCCACCGTCGACCTGACCGACTACAAGGCAAGCTGGAACGCTGCGCGCTGTGTCGTCATGCAGGGCGGGCAGGGCGAGGTGAAGCACTGGGCCTTCAACGACCCGTTGCGGCGCGAAGATCCCTACAGGGACGCGCCGCCCACACCCGAGGAATATCGCAGACTGGAGACCCGCATCGTCGACCTGCACCCCATCACCCTGATCCAAAACGCGCGCACCTCCGGCGGCGGTGTGGTGCAGAACGTGCCGGGGCAGGCGCTCACCGTAGGCCCCGCCGAAACGTGGAAGGCGGAGAAGGTCTCGATTTGGCAGGCCGGCACGCACGATACCCCCTTCGGCATGCGGCTGACGACGCTGATGATCTCCAAGCACTGGCCCGACAGCGCCGTGCCAATGTCGTTATTAGCAGACCACCCGAATGTCCAGTTCAACTTCTACCGGGGCGGCCTCGGTAGCTGCGAAGCGGAGATGCACTGATGACCAAGCGAGTCTTTGCGGTTTCAGCACACCCCGACGACATCGAGTTCTATATGGCCGGCACCATGATCCTCTTGGGCCGTGCCGGCTACGAGCTGCACCTCATGACGATTGCCAACGGCTCCTGCGGGACGCTGCACCACACCCGCGAGGAGATCATCCGCATCCGGCGCGAGGAGTCGCGCGCAGCGGCAGCCTTCATCGGTGCCATTCACCACGAGAGCCTTGTCGAGGATATGTCGATCTTCTTCGAGCCGGCCACGCTCGCCAAGCTCACCGCCGTGATGCGCGAGGTAGCCCCCGAGATCCTGCTCACGCTCTCGCCGGTCGACTATATGGAAGACCACCAGAACGCGGCGCGCCTTGCGGCAACCGCCGCCTTCGCCCGTGGTATGCCCAACTTCCCCACCACCCCACCGGTCACTGCGGTCGACCAGGAGGTCACCGTCTACCACGCCCAACCGCACGGCAACTGCGATCCCCTGGGGCAGCCCATCGCCCCCGGAATTTACGTCAACATCACGGACGTGTTGCCGCAGAAGCGCACGATGCTTGCCCACCATCAGAGCCAGAAGCTCTGGCTCGATGAGAGCCAGGGAATAGACTCTTATCTGGACATGATGGAGGCCCTCTCCGGCGAGATAGGGGCGATGTCGGGGCGCTTTGCCTACGCCGAGGGCTGGCGCCGCCGGCTGCACCTCGGCTACTGTGCAGCGGACGCCGACCCGCTCACCGCAGCCCTGGGCGACCTCGTGTTAAAGGCCGGTTGATCGTTCCCAAGTGCCGGGGAGGAGTGATTTCTATGGACTTCGCATATCTGAAGCACCTGATGGCAATGCAGGCTGATATGATCAGGGCTCTGCTGGCCGATGTGTCATATGACCAGGCACGATGGAAGCCCGATCCGGAGCGCTGGTCGATCCTGGAGGTTATCAACCATCTCTACGATGAGGAACGTGAGGACTTCCGCGAGCACCTCGATATGATCCTCCACCGCCCCGGTGACGATTGGCATCCGATCCAGCCCTTTGAGTGGATCACCGAGCGCGAGTATAACGTGCGGGACCTGGCGTCCTCGCTGCAGAGCTTCCTGGCTGAGCGTCAGGCCTCACTGACCTGGCTGGATGGGTTGGGCACACCCGACTGGGACAGGAGCATCCCGGCACCCTGGGGGGGCCAGCTGCGCGCCGGTGACATGGCCGCATCGTGGGTCGTGCACGGCCAGTGGCACATCGAGCAGCTCATCCGCCTGCGCCGCGACTACACGATCGAACAGGTAAAACCCTACAGCGTCGAGTACGCCGGAACGCTGTAGCGGATGAGCCCGGGTAGTCTGTGCCGGCCCTCCGGCTGTAGGGGCGCAGCGGCCCAAACCGGACCGCTGCGCCCCCACACACAAGGAAGACCTCTGATGTAGGTTGGCTCTCCAGAGCCGACCTTCCGGAGGGTCGCCTCTGGAGACGGTTCCGACCGCGCCGGCCTACACCAGACGCACCCCGGCGTCCCTTTACTCACCGAGACGCCTTAGCCCGATCCCTATCCCTTCGTCATCGACGGCGGGGCCGCCTCCGGCGCACTGCCCCACGCCTTGTTCGGGCGCGGTCCCATCACCAGCTCCAGCGTGCCCCCCTCGACTACCTCGCGGTGCCAGAGCCACGGCCGGTCCAGCGGTTTGCCGTTCAGCGTCGCGGACTGGATGTACTTGTTGCGGTCCGAGACGCCCTTCGCGTGAACCGTGAAGGCCTTGCCCTCCGGCAGGCTGAGCGTGACCTTCTCGAAGAGTGGGCTGCCGAGGTCATAGACCGGGCGTCCCGGGCTCACCGGGTAGAAGCCCATCGCGCTGAAGACGTACCACGACGAGAGTGAGCCGATGTCGTCGTCGCCGCAGAGCCCCATCGGCCCCGCACCGTACCAGATCTTCATGATGTCGCGGACCCGCCGCTGCGTCTTCCACGGCTCTCCGGCGTAGTTGTAGAGGTAGGGGACGTGGAAGCTCGGCTCGTTGCCGTGGGCATACTGCCCAATCAGGCCCGACATATCCGGGAACTGGCCCCAGAACGCGGGCTTGTCCATGATGTACTGCTCCACGAAAAGCGCATCGAGCTTCGTCACGAAGGCCTCGCGCCCGCCCATCAGGTCGATCAGCCCCTGCACGTCGTGCTGCACGTGGAACGTGTAGGTCCACGCGTTCATCTCCGCATAGTACCCCTCGCCGGCAAAGCCGCCCGACAACGTCGGGTGGAACGGCTCGACCCACGTGCCCTCGGCGGTCTTGGGCGCCATGAACCCGATGGCCGGGTTGAACAGATGGCGGTAGTTTGCCGCCCGGCGCATGAAGTGCGCCGCGTCGTCGGTCTTACCCAGCGCATCGGCAAGCTGCGCCAGGCACCAGTCATCGTAGGCGTTCTCCAGCGTCACCGACACCGACTGCCGGCGATGCCAGCGATCGACCTCCGGCACCCACTCGTCGACGCCCACCTCGGGCAGCCACGTGATCTGGTGCGGCAACTGCGAGCCCACGATGCTCCGGACATTGGCACGCCACGCGTCGGGGTCGTCCACCTGCGCCTCGGGTCGCGTCGGCAGCGCCGGGATGTAGCCCTGCTCGTCGTAGGCGCGATCGAGTTCTGTCGCCGGCCCCTTGATCCACGGCAAGATCGTGCGCTCCAGCGCGCTCACGCGCATCCCCGCATAAGCCGCTTCCAGGTCGAAGGCGCGGTACCCCTTGGCATAGCCATCGGCGATGATCGCGACGATATGCCGCCCGATCATGGACGCGTGCTCGCCCCCGATATGGGGCGTCATCGGCATCCAGCCCAACTGCTGGGCCATCCGCGCATAGGACTGCAGCATCGCATCGATCCGCTCGGGTTCGAGCAGCATCTGCAGCGGGCGAGCACAGCGGTATGTATCCCACGGCTGGTCGACGTTGTAGAAATCGACGCCGCCATCGTCGTGGATCTGCCCATCGAATCCGCTGTAGTACTTACCGTCCTCAGTGATATTCTTCATCCGCTGCACGTCGCGATAGATGGCGGTGTAGAAGATGGTCTTCTGATCCTCCGTGCCGCCCTCGAGCTGGATGCGGCTGAGCAGCGCGTTCCACCGGGCACGTCCGTCTGCCTTGATGCGCTCGAAGTCCCAGTCCGTGATCTCCCGATACAAGTTCGCCCGCGCCTGCTCCACGCTGATGTAGGAGATGCCCGCGCGAACTCGGACCTCCTTACTGCCGGCGGTGTCGAACGTCGCCGACGCAACCATCGTGGGCGTCAGTTGCCGTCGTCCACGACCGGGAGCCGCTTCTGTGTCGAGCTTGACGATCTCTGTCGAAACAGGAGCCCGGTCGAACTCGAGATAGAAATACGTCTTGACCCGCCAGAAGGTTTGGCTACCTGCCAACGCCTGGCCGTCCACGAACGTTGCCTCGGCATCGCCAGCCAGGTAGAACACGACGTTGCCCTTGGCCACATCCGGATAGGCGAACCGGAAGATGCCCGCACGTTCCGTAGCCACAGCCGCCACCTCGATCTCGCTGTCCTCGAGCAGCGCCGCGTAGCAGTAGGGCATGGCCAGCTCCAGGTCGTGATCGAAGGCCGAGGCGTTCTCCGCAGGTGAGAGCTTGACCGGCCCGACCGTGGGCATGGCCACAAACGCGCCCGCCATAAACCCGTAGATCTTGTCTGCAAGATATTTGTCGCCGATGCCGGGCGTGGTGTAGGGGTCGATCTCCATCATCCCGTGGGGCAGTTGTACCGTGGGAGACGTGGACCACGTCTTATAGGAAAGCGTGCCGATGTTGGTGTCGACGTAGTCGACGGGATCCCGGCGGCCTGGGGTGCCGGGTCGATCGTAGGTGAATCGCATAGGGAGCCTCCAGTGTTTTGCTGTGACGTTGCAATGCATGTTCTGACGCACGCGTTCTAACGCGCACGTTCTGTCACTGACGGCGGAATGGTGATGCAGCCAGCAGTCCCCTCTTATCCTATCCCATCCCCCGTGAACACAAGTCACGCCGTCTCCGTAGCGCAAGCCTCCGGCTTACACCAAGAACAGTGAAAGCGTGAGCGGTCACCGGGTGGATGTCGAGGGGCACCTAGTGGCGGGCCTGTCCGTCGAATCGTAACTGAGGTTGGGGAATGGAGTAGAGCCTCTGCCCCATTCCCCATCGCTAGTCCCCGAGCACTCGCGGCAGCCGCACCGTAAATGTGGTGCCCACCCCGACGTGGCTCTCCATCGTCAGCGTCCCCTGCTGCGCCTCGGTCAACGTCCGTGCGATCGATAGGCCCAGCCCAAAGCCCGGCGTAGAGCGTGAGGAATCCCCGCGGTAGAATCGGTCGAAGGCCCGTGCCCGCAGATCCTCGGGCATCCCCGGCCCGCTATCCCGGACGGTGAGCACCACGTGACGACCGTCCGGGCACGCCGCGATGTGAATCGTCCCCTCGCCGTGTTTCGCCGCGTTGTCTGCCAGGATCAGGAGCAGTTGCTTGAGCCCGTCGTCGTAGGCAAGGGCAAAGAGGCCGGCGGAGGCATCCATCGTGCAGGACTCACCCTGCAGATCCGCGCAGACCGAACACAGTACCTCACGCCCGGGCGCCAGCAGGCGCGTCTGCCGGCACACGTCATCCACGATAGCGTCGACGAGCACCGAGGCCACCGGCAGTTGTTGGCCAGCGTCGGCGCGGGCCAACGTCAGCAGATCGGTGACCAGTCGCGTAAGGCGCTCGCTCTCCCCCATCAAGTCGTCAAGGATCTCCCTCTGCTCGTCCCTGGGGAGCGGGGGCTCGCGTCGCAGCAGCGCCAGGTTGCCCCGAATCGTCGTCAGCGGCGTCCGCAGCTCATGCGAGACGTCGGCAACGAAATCGCGTTGCACCTCCAGCGCGTGCGCAAGCTGCTGGTAGGCGCCCTGCAGCCGCCCCAACATGCCGTTAAAGGTCGTTGCCAGCCGGCCCAGCTCATCATTGGGCCCCTTGTGTGCAACCCTGGAGGCGAAGTCCTGCGACTCGCCGATCGCCAACGCCGTCTCGGTGATCCTCTGGATGGGCCGGAGCGTCGTCCCGGCAAGCAACCACCCGACGCCAAACGCGATCACCGTCGTCGACAGGCTACCCACGATGAGCGTGATGCCCATCGAGCGCAGCGAGCGGTCGCGATCTGCGAGAGGTCGGGCGAGTTGAACAATGCCGACGACGCTGCTTTCGCTGCTGAATAGCGTATCGACCTCGGCAACGACGGGCAGATTGAAGATCAGCCAGCGCGATTTCTCGCCTCCGGAGATCTCCATCCACGATTGGCCGGCCTGCAATTCCGCAAGCCCTTCGTTGCTGATGGGCAGCGGATCGCTCACCTCGTTCATCTCGAGGGCCAGAGGGTTGCCCTCGATGTCCAGAATGTGGACCACATCGCGCGCGATCTCGTCCTTCATCAGTGGCTGCAGCACCCTCTGCGCCTGATCGCCATAGGTCGCGTCAGGAGCCGGGCGTGGCACTACCCTGCGCCAGTCGGAATGGAAGCGCGCCCACGCTAGCACGAGCTGCCCCGCGTTGGCCTGCAGGTCGCGCTCCATGATCGCCAGCGTATTTCTGGCCTGCGCCACATAGAGCCCCGCGCTGAAAACAATGAGCGTCAGCGCGAGAATGGTGCTGTAGAGCAACGTGAGACGCAGTCGGATCGACACTAGGCCGACTCCCTCAGCACGTAGCCGATGCCACGGACCGTATGGATAAGGCGCGACTCACCCTCGGCCTCGACCTTCTTGCGCAGGTAGCCCACGTAGACCTCGATGATGTTGTCATCACCGGAAAAATTGTACCCCCAGACCTGGGTGAGGATCTGGCCCCGTTCCAGCACCTGGCGCGGGTGACGCATGAACAGGTACAGGAGGTCAAACTCGGTGGGCGTCAGGTCGAAGCGGCGCGAGCCCCGGCGCACCTCACGGCTGGCCGGGTCCAGCGTCAGGTCCTCGAAGGTCAACGGTTCCTGAGCATCCAGGCCCGCGCGGCGCAGCAACGCCCGAAGCCGCGCGACCAGCTCGATGGTCTCAAAAGGCTTGACCAGGTAGTCATCCGCCCCACGCCCAAGCCCCTCCACCCGGTATTGGACGGCATCCCTCGCCGTCAGCATCAGTACCGGTGTCTTGTCACGCTGGTCGCTGAGCGCCTCCAACACGCCCGCCCCATCGAGTATGGGCATCATCCAGTCCAGCACTATCACGTCGGGGGGGAGCTCGCCCATGCAGGTCAGCGCCTCCCGGCCATCCGCAGCCGTCGTGACCTCGAACCCCTCATAGGTCAGCGTGCGCTGCAGCATCTTGAGCAACCGCTCATCGTCGTCGACGACCAAAACCCTCGGCATAGGTACAGCCCTCCACTACTATGTCCCACTGCGGGCGCTATTTACACCCTTTTATGTTCATTATACCGTCCTCTCTGAGAGCCGGCTGGGAACGACCTGAGAGATACCTGAGAAGGTCGTCGGGCTTTCTCAGGCATCTCTCAGCACTTTCTCCGATGACTCTCAGCGGTCGGCCGTACCATACCCGTAGTAACGACTTGAGTCGTTCCGCTGCCCCAGCCGGCAGCCCCAGAACCGGTAAACCGGTTACTACGAACCAACGTAACGGGCTGCGGCAGCCCAGTCAGGAGGAATGTTCATGCTGCGTAAGAAGGGATTATGGATTGGTCTTATCGCACTCTTGGTGCTCGGCGGTGGTGGAACTGCCGCCTATAAACTCTGGTTCGCACCGCGGGCGCCTGCCGAAGACACGGTGGCGTTTCAGACGGCAACGGCGACCCGGGGAAGCATTTCTCTCACAGCCGCCGGGTCAGGGACACTGGTCGCGGCTGACACGGCCAACCTCGCGTTCAGCGCGGGCAGCGCGGTCGAGGAGATCCTGGTCAAGGTCGGTGATCATGTGCAGGCCGGGGACATCCTCGCGCGGGCCAACGACGCTGCCGCCCGTCAGGCGCTCGCCGAGGCCGAGCAGTCCGTGATCGATGCCGAGATCGAGGTCGCTCTCGCCACAGGACAGGCCGAGCTCGCCGTCGCCAAAGCCCAGGCTGAGCTTGCAGCGGCACAGGAGGCCCTGGATGCGCTCGTGGCCTGGAATCCGGATACTGTCGAGCTGGCTAAGGCAAAGGCCAGCCTGGCCAGTGCTCAAGCAGCCTACCAAACCACGTCCGCGAAGGCGGGTATGGTTGACCAGCAGAACGCCCCCGTTCGTATCAGCCTTGACCAGGCCATCTCTGCGCTGGCCAACGCGCAACAGGCCTACGCAGAAGCGATGAACCCGGAACGTGACTGGGAGAAGGGCATCGAAGACAGCCGTACCAGCGCCGCGGCAGCCCTCGTGAGGGCCCAACAGAACCTTGAGCTGGCCCAGGCCGACTATGACCTGGCGATGGCGGACACCAGCGCGAGCAGTGACGTCCAGAACGCCTGGGCCCAGGTGCTCAGCGCCAGGGAGGCTGTCGCCGACCTGGAAGAGGAACCCACCAGCGATGAGATTGCCGCAGCCGAACGCACGGTGAAGGAGGCCCAGCTCACGTTGCAGCAGGCACAGCTCGAGCTGGGCAACGCCGGCCAGGCTGTGGCCCAACGCTGGGCCGAGTTGGCCCTGGAACAGGCCCAGATGAACCTGGCGGTGGCACAGGAGACAGTCAACGGCATGGTCCTCACCGCACCGTTCGCCGGCACCGTGGTGCAGGTCGCCATCGAGGTAGGCGAGGTGGCCAATGGCACCGCCATCGTTCTGTCCAACCTCGACACCCCCGTCATCGAGTTCTGGGTCGACGAGTCCGACATGAGCAGTGTCGCCCTGGGCAACCCCGTGTCCATCGTCTTCAGCGCGCTCCCCGAGCTGACCTACAACGGAGAGGTCTACCAGGTCGATCCAGAGATGGTCACAGTGGGCAACACCCCTGCCGTTCAGGCCTGGGCCACCATCGATACGGGTGCTCACACCGTGACGTTGCTCGGCGGGATGAATGCCGATGTCGACATTGTGGCCGGCGAGGCGACGGACGTCGTCCTCGTCCCCGTGGAAGCCCTCCGCACCATCGGTGAAGAACAGCACGCTGTCTTCATCGTCCAGCCCGACGGGTCCCTTGAGATGCGCGTCGTCGAAGTGGGACTGTCGGACTACGTCAACGCCGAGATCAGGTCCGGTCTGGAGGTCGGCGAGGTCGTCAGCGTCGGAAACAGCGCGACCGCTGCAGCAGCGGAGACGACGACCAGCGAGGAAAGCTTTCCCCCGGGTGGCATGATGTTCGAGGGTGGCGCGATGCCGCCCGGGGGTGGGATAATGCCGGGCGGCGGGAGACCGTAGGATGGCACGGCGCAAGATGACCTATCAGGGCGCAGAACACGACGAGACTCAAGCCAAGGGCTCAGAAAGCATGGGCTCCAATGGCCTAGACGCCCAGTACGATGGCGCCTCCCTCGAAGCAGAGTCCTCCTCGCGGCACACGGGGTGCGAGCCCGACGACCTGATCCGGACGGACTCCCTGGCCAAGGTCTATGGAACGGGGACCATTGCCGTGCACGCACTCCGTGGCGTCAGCGTCCGGGTCCGCGATGGCGAGTTCGTCGCCGTGATGGGCCCATCGGGCTCGGGGAAGTCGACCTTGATGAACATTCTGGGATGCCTCGACACGCCCTCCAGTGGAACCTATCTGCTGGACGGAGAGGACGTCAGCCAACTGAGCAAAGACCGCCTCGCCGGAGTGCGCAATCGCAAGATCGGGTTCGTGTTCCAGGCCTACAACTTGCTCGACCGGCTCACAGCGGTGAAGAACGTGATGCTCCCGCTGCTCTACAACGGGAGTGCCCCGGTCAGCGACCGGGAGGCCCACGAGCGCGCAGTCGCCGCGCTTGAAGCGGTCGGCCTGGGTGACCGCTTGAACCACCTCCCCAAGGAGCTCTCCGGCGGCCAACAGCAGCGGGTGGCCATCGCACGCGCCCTGATCAACACACCATCGATCATCCTGGCCGACGAGCCGACGGGCAACCTCGACACACAGACCAGCAACGAGATCATGGCGCTCCTCGAGAAGCTGCACGCTGAGGGAGCCACACTCGTGATGGTCACCCACGAGCTCGATATCGCCGAGCACGCCGACCGCGTGATCTACCTGACGGATGGCCTGGTAGTGTCGGACCAGACCCGTGCCAGCGGCATCGTCCACCTGCACAATGGCGAGAGCGGAGGGACAGTATGAGCTTCTCCAAGACCCTCAAAGTGGCGTGGGAAGGCCTGATGATGAACAAGGCGCGCTCACTGCTGACCACGCTGGGTGTCATTATCGGCGTTGCCGCCGTCATCGTGATGCTCGCAGTCAGCGCGGGCGCTGAGGCCGAGATCGCCGACCAGATCAACGCCCTGGGAGCGAACTTGGTGATGGTCATGCCCTCGTTCACCCGCGGCGGGTTCGGTGCCGGCAGGATGCCGGCGATGCTCGAGTATGACGACCTGGCCCCCATCGAAGCCCAGTTGACCCACATCCTGGGCATTTCCGCCGAGCAGACAACGACACAGGACGTCAAATCGGACAGTGGATCGCTCTCGGACGTTGCCATCGTCGGCACGACGCCGGGCTTCACTGCAGTGCGCGAGTACGCCGTCGCCGTCGGACGGTTCATCATCGAGACCGATAATGACAACGCCGCCAAGGTAGCCGTGCTGGGCAGCGACGTCGCCCTCGAGCTGTTCGGCAACGCCGAAGCCGCCATCGGCCAGGCTGTGAAGATCGGCACGGCAAAGTGTACGGTCGTCGGCGTGATGGCATCCAAGGGCCTCGTCGGCAACACCGACTACGACAGCCGCATCTACATTCCGATCACGCTGGTGTTCAAGAAGTTCACCTGGGCCCGCTTTGGGGCCGAACAGCTCAGTGTCGTCTACGTCTCCGCCGAGAGCAAGGAAGCCATGGACGACGTCAAGGCGCAGCTCAGCACGGTCGTGATGAAGGCTTTGGGCACCACGCCTGCGGCACCGGGGTTCAGCCTGACCACACAGGACAGCATCATCGATGCACAAGCCTCCACGACCGAGACGTTCCGCAACCTGCTCGGCTGGGTAGCCGGGATCTCGCTGGTCGTAGGCGGCATCGGCATCATGAACATTATGCTGGTCAGCGTGAGCGAGCGCACGCGCGAGATCGGCCTGCGCCAGGCCCTGGGCGCCCGCCCCCGCGACGTGCAGCTTCAGTTCTTGATGGAAGCCTTCATGCTGAGCCTGGTGGGAGGGCTCGTCGGCATAGCCGCCGGCGTGGGTGGTTCGGTCCTGTTCAACGCATTGGGGACGATGCGCACCGAGATCGTGGTGGCATCGATCCCCCTCAGCTTCGGCGCCTCGGCAGCAGTAGGTATCTTCTTTGGCTACTACCCAGCGACCAAAGCCGCCAGGCTGGATCCGATCGTCGCCCTCCGGCACGAGTGAGCATCCCCAAGAGAATGAGGCACTATGAACACAACACACAAACGTAGAGCGATTCCTGTGGCCCTGGGCTTGGCCCTTGGTCTGGTCCTCGTCTTCGTCGCGGGCTGCAGCGCGGGTGAGCCAGAGGACCCGGGCAGCACAGCCGGCACCACCGGCGCCCTGAGCACCGAGTATGAGGATGCGCTGGATGTCACATCCCAGCTCGCCCTCGGGACGCTGAAGCTCGAAGAGACGGCCAACGCCGTGACCGGGGAGCAAGCCGCCCAACTGCTTCCCCTGTGGCAGGCCCTGAGCGGTAACGGGATCCAGGCCGAGACGGAGCGCCAGGCCATCGCCAGGCAGATCGAGTCGACCATGACCGAGGCGCAGGTTGCCGCCATTGCCGCGATGGCGCTCACCCGGGGCGATGAACAGGCCTGGATGCAGGAGCAGGGTCCTGCAGAGCTAGGGCGAGGCGCTCCCGGCGGTGGGACACCCCCGGAAGGCGCGGCACCTGCCGGACCTCCCGCCGGGGATGGTGTGCCCGGTGGAGGCGTCTTCCCGGAGATGTCTGATGAGGACCGGGCGGCGATGCGCGAGAAGTTCGAGTCAATGACGGAAGAAGAGCGCGTGCAGATGCGAGAGCAATTCGGTCAGGGTGGCAGTGCTTTCCGCCCGGGTGGCGCCGGTGGCACGCCCCCCTCCAGCGTGATGTTGGCCGTCGTGCAGCTGTTGTCCGAGCGCAGCGGCCAGACCCCGGCCTTTCCCGCTCCCGAC
>MTKY01050853.1_pt1 | contig 19801 bp, 23 predicted proteins | sample 1042731 | NCBI WGS metagenome assembly MTKY01 (sample SAMN06212206, study PRJNA360538) | anaerobic digester metagenome | biome: Wastewater treatment plant; material: sludge; isolation source: anaerobic digester fed with sludge from wastewater treatment plant | place: Denmark: WWTP Soeholt ... | reverse complement strand
TCGATGCTATCAAGAATGACATTCTCTATCTTCTCAGTGAGGGATCGACCGTTCTCGATGTGATCGGCTACGGGACGGATGACAAGGGCAACGCGTACGATTTCGATTTCGTCGACAATTTGGACAGCCTTGTCCTCAAGGAGGGCGATACGGCGCTCGCCAAGACAAAACTGAGTGATATCTCCGCCTATCCGAACGCGACATCCGTTTACGCTTTTGGAGAAATGAACGGGGGGAAATACCCCTTCCTGCTCCGCTATTACGAGAAGGGCGAGAATGGCGCGTCAGACGAATCCTTCGTATGGGAGATCAATACGTCTGTGAGTAAATTCAAACGCGTGACATTGACATACAAGGTGGAGCTGACCAACCCGCAGCCCGCTCAGGTCCGCGACATGACATACGGTGATCTGAAGACGAACCTGAAGGCCACCCTTTATCCTCGCGATTCTGCCGGCGGCGAGGGCAGTGCCGAAGATTTTGAAGTCCCTGTCGTTCAGTATATGGTACCGGGTACAGGTCTGAGCCTCACAGTCAAAAAGGAATGGGTGCTCGACGACGGAGGAAAGGCGGCGGATTCTGTAAAAGCCGTTCTCCTCAAAGATGGTAAGCCGTTCGGGGATCCGGTGACACTGAATGCGGCTAACGGATGGACATATACCTGGAACGGACTGGATCCCGATTCCGAATGGACCGTCGACGAACTTGAAGTGCCGGAAGGTTTCGATAAAACGCTGCGTGAGGAGAACGCGGACGCTCTCCAGTTTGTCATTGAAAACAACGATATCAAGGCGCCGGTTACGGAGCCCACGAAGCCGCATCCTGTCCCTCCGGCGACGGGCGAGAACAATTCTCTCGGCACGGGCCTCGTATGGCTGGCGATCGCCGGGGTGTTCCTGGCGGCGGCCGTATCCTACCGCCTGGTGAAGAGGAGACAGACGGAACGGTAATCCCCGGCGGGTATCTTTGCCGCCGATTCCGTTTTAAGGGTTTCCCCTGAATGTCCTATATGCCCTCCGGACAAACACAACAGCGTGTGAATGTCCGGGGGGCATTTTCTTTCGCAAAAATATATAAACGACCGACACAGAAAGCAGAGGGGTTCAAAGCGGATGGCGGACATTCAGCCGGCGCCGGCCAGGACCCTTAGAAGTCACGCGGCTGCGATGCCGGTGATTGCATTTGAACAACTTGTCTTGTTAGAATAGAAGCATGAGAAGCAGAATCGAGGGTGTATTATGAGCCAATTTCTGTCGGGTAACGAAGCCGCCGCGCGAGGACTCTATGAGGCCGGTGTGCGCGTCGGGAGCGCTTATCCCGGGACGCCGAGCACTGAGATATTTGAGAATCTCTATCCGTACGAAAGTATTTACCACGAATGGGCACCTAATGAGAAGGTCGCGGCCGAAGTAGCCTATGGCGCTTCCATCGCGGGGGTGCGCGCGGTCACCGCGATGAAACACGTCGGTCTCAATGTCGCGGCGGACCCCGTATTCACAGCGGCTTATAACGGGGTCGGACGCGGTTTCGTCATCATCTCCGCGGATGATCCGAGCATGCACTCGTCGCAGAACGAACAGGATAACCGCCACTATGCGCGGGCTGCCAAGCTCCCGATGTTCGAACCGTCGGACAGTCAGGACTGCCTTGCGATGATCCGGGAGGCCTACGATGTATCGGAACGCTTCGATATCCCTGTGCTCTTCCGACTGACGACCCGTGTCAGCCATTCGAGGAGCATTGTGGAGGAAGGCGAACCCCTCGTGCTCGAACCGCTCGCTTACAAACGAGATACAAAAAAGTACATCGCCTCGCCCGCGAACGCGATGGTTCACCGCGCGCAGCTCGAGGAGAAAATGAAAGACCTCGCGGCATACGCGGAGACATGTCCGTTCAACACAATCGATGAGCGCGGCCATAAGGTGGGCGTGATCAGTTCCGGAGGCGCCATGATGATCGCCCGCGAAGTCTTCCCCGAGGACACGTCTTTCCTGAAACTCGGATTCACGCACCCTCTCCCGATGAAACTGATCCGCAAATTCGCCGAAAGTGTCGAGACACTCTATGTCGTGGAAGAACTCGACCCGTACCTGGAAGAGCAGATCAGGGCGGCCGGGATCGATTGCATCGGCAAAGCGATCGTGCCCTCCATGTATGAGCTCAATCCCGCGCTGCTGCGCGAAGCGCTCACAGGCAGGAAACCGGAAACGGCGGAAGTGGAGGCGTCCGCTGTCCCGCGCCCGCCTGTCCTCTGCCCCGGCTGCCCGCACCGGGGGTTCTTCTACACGCTTTCAAAGAGGAAGAACACGATCATCGCCGGAGATATCGGCTGTTACACGCTCGGAGGCTCGCCCCCGCTGTCGGCGCTCGACTCCGTCGTCTGCATGGGCGGCGGCTTCTCAGTCGCGATGGGCATGGCCAAAGCTTTCGAACAGATCGGCGAGGATAAGACGATTTTCGGGGTTCTAGGCGATTCGACCTTCTTTCACAGCGGCATCACGGGCGCGGTCGAGATCCTGTACAACAAAGGGAATGTGATCCCCGTCGTCCTCGACAACAGCATCACGAGCATGACGGGCCAGCAGGATAATCCCGGCACCGGCTACACGCTGATGGGAGAGATCGCAGAAGCTGTCTCCATCGAGTCTGTCTTCCGCGCTGTCGGCTACAAGAAAATCTTCACCGTTGACCCACAGGATCTGAAAGCGATGCGGCAGACTATTGAGGACGCCGTGGCCTGTCGGGAACCGCGGGCGATTATTGTCAAAAGACCCTGCGTCCTGATTAAGCGCATCAAGCGCGAGCGCGCGCGCTGTGCCGTCGACCGTGATAAATGCCGGAGCTGTAAGCGGTGTCTTTCCGTCGGCTGCCCCGCCGTGTTCTTCAAAGACGGCCGATCGACCATCGATCCGAATCTCTGTGTCGGCTGCACGGTCTGCCTGCAGGTCTGCCCGTTCGACGCGATTTTTAAGGAGGAACAGCTATGAGCAGTGATGTCCGGACCATCGTCCTCGCCGGTGTCGGCGGACAAGGCACGATTCTCGTCAGCCGTGTTCTGACAACCGCTCTGATCGACGCAGGATACGATGTCAAGATGAGCGAAATTCACGGAATGGCGCAGAGGGGCGGCAGCGTCTCAACGACCGTCCGCTACGGGAAGAAAGTGGACGCACCTCTGGTCGGGAAAGGCGAGGCGGATATCCTCGTGGCCTTTGAGCAGATGGAAGCCGTGCGCCATTCTTCCATCCTGAAAAAAGACGGCATCATCGTTGTCAACGACTACAAGATCATGCCTCTCCCTGTCGCTTCCGGGGCTGCTGAATACCCTGACAATTACATCGAAGCCTTGTCGAAAGCATTCCGCGTGATCGCTTTCAACGCGGGGGAGGCGGCGATGGCGTTAGGGAACGCACGCGTCATGAATATTATTATGCTGGGCGCGATGGTCGAAGCCTTCGAAATGGAACAGTTCGACTGGGACAGCGCCCTCGCAAAACAAGTACCGCAGAAATTTCTGGACATCAACCGCCGGGCGTTCGAGGCCGGCCGGGCGTTAGCCGGAAGGAAAGTCTGATCGCTGAAAGGATCCCCTATGACAAACAAAAACAGCCACCCGATCGTCTCTGATTTTTCTCTCGCCTATGGCCGTCAGCGTTCCGCGATCCGCGAGCTCTTTGAATACGGAAAGACGAAAGCGCGCGAAATCGGCAACGAATATATCTTCGACTTTAGTATTGGAAATCCGAGCGTTCCGCCGCCTCATCAAGTTGATGAGGCTTTTTCGTCTCTTCTCGCTGAGTGCGACCCGATCGCGCTCCACGGCTACACAAGCGCGCCGGGCGATTTCGAAGTCAGAAAAGCCATCGCCGCTCAGCTGAATCTCGAATACGGCACATCATTCGACGAGAGCTCGCTTTATATCTCCTGCGGAGCCGCCGCGGCGCTCTCGACAACATTCCGGGCGCTTTCCATCAGCGGCGAGGCGAATGAGTTTATCACTTTAGCCCCTTACTTCCCGGAATACAAATGCTTTGTCGAAGGACACGGTGCGAAACTCGTGATCATCCCGCCGAAACTGCCCGATTTTGGCATCTCCCTCGAAGCGATCGACAGGGCCATTACCGCGGCGACGCGCGCGATCATCCTGAATTCCCCGAATAACCCCACCGGACGCGTCTACAAAAAAGAAGAACTCGAAGCCCTGGCGGCGCTCCTGCGAAAGAAATCAGCCGCTATCGGCCACCCGCTCTTCATCGTATCGGATGAACCGTATCGCGAGCTCGTGTACGACGGTATCGTCACCCCGTTCATCCCGCTGATTTACGAGAATACCATCATCTGCTACTCCTACAGCAAAGTATTCTCAATGCCGGGAGAGCGCATCGGCTACATCCTCGTCAATCCGCGTGCCGAAGCAGCGCGCGACATCTACGACGCGATCGCCGGATCCGCGAGATCCCTCGGCTATGTCTGCGCCCCTTCCCTGATTCAGAGGGTGATAGCCAGGTGTGTCAACACCAAACCGAATCTTGAGCCATACGATCTGAACAGGAAAACCATGTACGAAGGGTTGACGGCTGTCGGGTACGAATGCGTCAGACCGGAGGGGGCGTTCTACATGTTCGTCAAAGCCCCCGGCGGCGACGCGCAGGCCTTCTCCGATCACGCACGTCTGCGCTACAACCTGCTCGTTGTCCCGTCTGAGAGCTTCGGCTGCCCGGGCTATCTCAGGCTCTCCTACTGCGTATCGCTCGAGCGGATCAAGTCCTCGCTTCCCCTCTTCGATATGTGTCTGAAATCCTTTAACTCTTAGAATCACAGGGCCGGTTCTTTCATCTTTGATACGAAAGAACCGGCCCCACCCTGCTCCAAAGATAAAAGACCGCCCGGCACCTGTTATACCCTGCTGTAATGCAGCTTTTTGTCCTCAAACCAGGCAAATTCATGAAACCCGAGACTGTTGAGATACGCGACGGTCTCCGGCGCCAGGTGTCCGTTCTGTCCGATCGAATGGGCGTCGGAAGCGACCGTCAGGAATCGCCCGCCGAGCTCCCTGTACCGCCTCAGGATATCGGCGTCCGGCATCGCCTCTTCCAGCGAGTAGCATGTGCGGCGGTGCAGGGCGTCAATCGTCCTGGTATTGATTTCAAGTATTTGCTCGTTCTCACGCATCGTCCGGAAAAGCGCGTCGAATTCGTCCGGCGCGTGCCGGTATGTCATTTTTGATTCCTTTTGCGGAGCGTATCTGGAGAAGAAATCATAATGTGCGATGATTCTCGACTCCGCCAGCTCTTCCGCCGATTGAGCGATCAGCCCGATAATGTCTGAATACAGACGGCCCAGTTTCTCTGTGTAGATATGCTCTCCATTGCTGTACGGATCATATCCGTTATAGAAATGGACGGCTGCGATGGTATAGTCAAAAGGATACGACGCGTTGATTTCCTGCAGCTGTTTTCCATTCTGACGCGTCCACCCGAGCTCCAGCGAAAGGAGAAATCCGGGAGGATCGCTTTCTTTTCTCCGGGAAGGCATGCGGCGTCGTTCATAAAAGGTGTCAAAGTAAGCGGGGATGTCGACAACCCAGGGATTCTCTTCAAACTCCGCCGTCACATCGAGATCGAAATGATCTGAAACCGCAAACCCCAGAAGACCGCGTTCGCACGCGGAAGCCGTCAATTGTCCGAATGTCTGTTCCGCGTCCGGCGACCAGCCTGTCAAATGATTGTGTGTATCTACCAGCTTCATGTATCTCTGCTCCCGTCATGGAAAGTCTTATGATCACCCTTTCAGGCCAATCGCGCTGTGAAGGAATTTCTCTTTCAGCGACCACAGGTCGTGCGACAGGTCGACATAGTACTCCTGCGGATTCTCAAAGCGCTTCACCGTATCCCACAATGTGGCGATCTGTGCCTTACAGAAGGAGCGGATCTCTTCTATATCGCGCGGCTGATAACAGGATTTACCTTTGATAAAAATTGGCTGCAGAATGCACTCCGCCCGGAAGTTGTGCAATGTCTTGCGCTTCCACGTGTGGTTGGGATCGAATATGATCAGAGGCTGCGATTCGTCGATTGTCTCGTCGACGAGCGTGATCAGGTCGGCCTCACAGTACCCCGTGTCCCGGTTATAGAGCCGGTACACCGTTTTCTCTCCGGGGTTTGTCACTTTTTCCGGATTGTCAGAGAACTTCATCCGCGGTTCGCCGACGCCATTCTCCTCGACAAGAGATAATTTGTAGACGCCGCTGAAAACCGGTTCTGAACGCGATGTGATCAGCCGTTCGCCGACGCCGAACGCGTCCAGTTTCGCCCCCTGGTGGAGCAGATCGCGGATGAGGTATTCATCGATCGCGCTGCTGACTGTGATGGAACAGTCAGTCATCCCTGCCGCGTCAAGCATCTCGCGCGCCTTGATCGACAGGTAAGCCAGGTCGCCTGAATCGATACGGATGGCCTTCAGGCGTTTCCCCATCGGTTCCAGGACTTCCCTGCTTGCCCGGATCGCGTTCGGAACGCCGCTCTTCAGTGTGTTGTAGGTATCGACAAGCAGCTGGCAGTTATCCGGGTAGGAGACCGCGTAAGCCTTAAATGCCTCAAACTCCGTATCAAAAGCCTGGACCCAGCTGTGCGCCATCGTCCCCAGAACGGGAATGCCGAAAATCTCCCCCGCGATCGTGCACGATGTCCCGTCGACTCCCGCGATGTACGCGGCGCGGGCTCCGAGTACGGAAGCCTCCACGCCCTGGGCGCGGCGCGCGCCGAACTCCATGACCGCGCGCCCCTCCGCCGCCCGGACAATACGCGAGGACTTCGTGGCGATCAGACTCTGGTGATTGATCGTAAGCAGGATCATCGTTTCAATCATCTGCGCCTGGATAATCGGCCCCTTGACTTTGACAATCGGTTCTCCGGGGAAAATGGGCATTCCCTCGGGCACCGCCCAGACGTCACAGGCGAACTTGAAATCGCGCAGGTAATCAAGGAATTCCGGCTCAAAAATGCCCATATCGGCGAGATACGCAAGATCCTCTTCAGAGAAGTGAAGATTTCTGAGATAGCCGACGAGCTGCTCGACGCCCGCCATAATCGCAAATCCGCCTCTTTCAGGGACGTCTCTGAAAAACATGTCAAAAACTGCAATCGTGTCTTTCATGCCCATCTTGTAGTAAGCATTCGACATCGTAATCTCATAAAAATCGGTCAGCATCGATAGATTGAGATTGTCATTCCATTCTTTCACAATAATTCCTCCTTTACGGCATCCATGTCATTTCTGTCTATGTGTCATTGTTGATGTAAACGTCATGTTATTGTTCCATCCGTCTGTTCCGCACGTGGAGAACAGGATGGTTCACCCGGCAGGAGTGTCCTGAGCTTCGCTTCCCGCCTCTCGTCTTCGTAAGGCCAGCGGTCGCCTCCGAACAGATCGGCCGCGAAGTAAACGCGTTCCAGAAGAAGTCCCTCCGCCGGCATGGTCGGCCCCGCGAGCGTTCTGTCTGATGCCGCGAAAACGGATGGAAGTTCATTCGGCGCTATTTTCCCCTGGCCGATATACACGAGTGTCCCCGCGATGATGCGGGCCATATGGTAGAGAAATCCGTCGCCTTTCATCGCAATGACAAGTTCCGTCTCTCCTTCTATCGTGATCTCGTGCAGGGTTCTCCCGAAACGCTTTGTCGGCGAACCCTGGTCCATAAAAGAAGAAAAATTGTGAGTTCCCCGCAGAAACGGAATCGCGGATCTCATCGCATCGACATCCAGTTCACCGGGAATGAACGCAGTCGTGCGGCGTCTCAGAACAGGTCGTGTATCGCCCGTAAGGATTGTGTATCTGTAATGTTTCCCCAGCGCGTCATACCGAGGGTTAAAAAGGCGGCTGACTTTCCTCACCGCCCGGACCGCGACACTCTCCGGAAGTTTCGTGTTCCAGGCGCGCGCGATTCTGTCTACGGGGATTGATGTGGCAGAGTGAAAAGCCGCGACATGCCCGGAGGCTGATACACCGGCGTCCGTTCGGCTTCCGCCGATGAGCGCGACGCTCTCTCCAGTCAGTTCCCGCCAGGCGCTCTCCAGACATCCCTGAACAGACGGCGCATTAACCTGCCGCTGCCATCCGTGAAAAGCGGAACCGTCAAACTCAGTCATGATTGCGTACTGGATCGCATTGTCCGGGTAGATATTCACTCACCCATCATAGCACTGTTCGCCGCGAGGATATAAAGGACGCCTGATTCCGGGCCATCCGTGACCAAACAGGGGATTTCCGTTAAATACCGAAGAGAACCATGAGGAAGAGCGCGATAACTAGAATAATAAACACGATATCACGCGCACACAGCTTCGCTATATGAAGTTTTGTTCTCGACGCCCCGCCCTGATAGCAGCGCGCTTCCATCGCGATGGCGAGGTCATCCGCGCGCCGGAAGCTCGAGACGAACAGGGGAACCAGTATACTCACGAGTCCGCGTATTCTGTGAAGAATACCGCCGGTGTCGTAATCGGCGCCGCGCGAAGACTGCGCCTTCATAATTTTTGTCGACTCGTCCAACAGCGTCGGCACAAAGCGGAGCGCGATCGACATCATCATCGCAAATTCGTGGACCGGGAATTTCAGGAAACGAAGCGGTGACAGAAGCGATTCCAACGCATCCGCGATATCGAGAGGAGTCGTTGTCAGCGTCAGAAAAATGGTGGTATTGATCACCATGAATGCCAGCCTCAGGGCGGACAACCCGCCTGATATCAGTCCCTCCTCCGTGATGCGGAAGCTTCCCAGCTGGAGGAGGACGCGTCCCTCCGCTGTCAGCACATGTACCAGCACAGCGAAAAGGATGACAAACAGAAGAGGGCGGATACTGCGCAGGATCAGTATGACTCTGATCCGCGAAATGATGATGACCGCCACTGTCCAAAGGGCGAGCACGCCGAGTGCGCGGACATCTCTGACCATGAGTGCCGCGCCCATCAGAAGCACCGCGCCCAGAAACTTTACCCGCGCGTCGAGGCGGTGAATCAGCGACGTGCCCGGCACGGATCTTCCAAGCATACTCCGCGATCTCATGGCTGCCGTGTCCTCCGGTTCAAAGGGAATTCGGCGCGCGCGTGCGTCTTGTCTTTGCCGTTCGAGACCTCCCCGGGCGGCGCGGCTGGCGGTTCATCCGCTTTTGCGGCACCCCCTGCCGCGAGGAGAAGTTTCACCGCGGCATCCGCTGCTGTGAAACAGCTCGTGTCAAGTGCCGGGTATCTGTCTGTAAAACAATTGAGAAAACTCTTGGAAGGCGGCATCGAAAGGGATACGCTCTCCAGAAACTCCGCTGAAGCGGTAATCTCATTCGGTGATCCGTCACCGGCGACCCGGCCGTCTTTCATGACGATCATGCGGTGACAGAGCCGCGCCATAGTTTCCATATCGTGCGATACGATCAGAAGCGTCGCCCCTTCCGAAGTGAGTGTCAGAAGATCGGCGAATAACTCATCCTGCCCCGCGGGGTCGAGGCCGGCGGCCGGTTCATCAAGAATGATAATGTCAGGTTCGGCCGCCAGAACACCCGCGATCGCGACGCGCCTCCTCTGACCGCCGGACAGTTCGAAGGGAGACCGCTGCAACACGGATTCGACGCCAAGCCGCCGCGCTGCGCGCAGAACAGCCTTCTCGACCTCTTCAGGGTTTCTCTCCAGCTGTTTGGGCGCGAAGGCGATGTCGAGCGCTACCGTCTCTTCAAAAAGCTGGTCTTCGGGGTACTGAAACAGAAGACCGACGTGGCGGCGGATATCGCGGACCGTCCGCCTCTCCGAAAGATCCCGCCCCAGCACGCGGACTGTATTCTTCTTTGAAGGAATGATTCCGTTCATATGCTGGATCAATGTCGACTTCCCCGAACCCGTATGCCCGACGATCCCCAGGATTTCCCCTCTTCCGACGGTGAGCGAAACATCCGTAAGTGCGGCTACCGGCTCTCCCGTGTGCGTATCATAAGTATACGAAAGATTTTCAACCTCAATCACCGGCTCACAGTGCGCAGCCGGCCCGGCGGAGCAGTCTGTTTTCTCCTCCCGAAGACAGCCCGCTCCCTGGCCGGAGAGAGACACATGACAGCTGTCTTCGCTCTTCTCCCCCGCCGAAGACAGCGCGGCCGCGCGGCCCATCGCGCCCTGGTCGTCTTCAATGAGGCGAAGCGCGTGGCGCGTGAACGCCACCGCTCCCTCAAATGTGAAAATTTCATCCGGGTGATACGCGGCGCCCGCCGCCTTTGCGATCCGGTGAGCGATTTCAATGTGGGTGGGAACGGCCAGACCTTCCGCTCTCACCCGGTCAGCCTGGTCAAAAACATCCGCCGGTGTTCCGTGCAGGGCAACGCGGCCATCGCTGATCACATAGACATAATCGGCCAGCACCGCTTCTTCCATATGATGTGTAATCTGAACGATTGAAATACCGTGTTTATTCTTCAGTTCGAGGATGAGCGCCATGACTTCCCGGCGCGCGACGGGATCGAGCATGGAAGTCGCCTCGTCCAGGATAATACAGTCGGGTTTCATCGCCAGTATGGACGCGATCGCAAGTTTCTGTTTCTGTCCGCCGGAGAGATCACTCGGCGCGCGGTCACGCATCTCATAAAGTCCCGCTCTTTTCAGGGATTCTTCGACGCGGCTTTTGACCTCGCCGACCGGCAGTCCGAGATTGCAGGGACCGAACGCCGCGTCATCCCCGACGGTCGCGCCAATCAGCTGATTGTCCGGATTCTGGAAGACCATGCCGCATCGCCGGCGGATCTCCACGATATCATGCGCATCTGCTGTATTCATCCCGCTGACAAACACTTCTCCCTCATCAGGCAGAAGCAGGCCGTTCATCAGGCGGGCGATGGTCGATTTGCCCGATCCGTTGCGCCCGAGCAACGCCACATGGGAGCCTTTTCTGATGTGGAAAGAGACATGATCGACAGCGGGAACAGGGAGCTGACCCTCGTAAGCCCCGTAAGTAAAGCTGACATCTTTGAATTGGATCATGCCTGCTCCTCTTGCCAAGCGGTTACGCAACCCCGCACGCCGGCTGCCTCAACGCCGGCTGTCCTGCCGTAAGAGGGAACCGGCAGTCGGCTCTTCCGGCCGGCCGGTCATATTCCCCCAAAACAAAGGACTGAAAGCCGGAGGCAATCAGTCCAAGCACTTCATCGATCCACTTCACGGAAATCGTCTGTAACGCGAATCTAAACCAGTTCAATAACCGCCATCGGGGAAGCGTCCCCGCGGCGCGCTCCGAGCTTCGTAATGCGCGTAAAGCCGCCTGATCGTCCGATGTAACGCGGAGCGACCGTATTGAACAGATGATTCACCGTGTTGACACGCTTGCCTTCTTCATTGCGGGCTTCAACGAGCACGTTCAGAATCTGACGGCGGGCGGCAAGACGGGAAGGCATATCGACCTGGACAGTCTTCGTCTTCATCTCGCGCTCAACGACATCGTAAGCCCGCTCGTTCTTTGAGGTCGCTGAACGGAGAACTTTGCGCCCTTTGTCGTCAAGCTTTGCGCTCGACACTTTGATCGTCTTCGTGGTGAAATTCTTCTGCTCTTTCACCGCGAGTGAAATGATCTGCTCGGCGATGCGCGCCGCTTCTTTCGCGCGCGTCTCCGTCGTTGTCACCTTTCCGTTCACGATCAGAGAAGTGACGAGGTTCCTCAACATCGATTTTCTCGCAGCCGTCTTCTGGCTGAGTCTTCTATATCCTGCCATGAGTTTGTACTCCTTTTTTTCCTTATTCTTCTGAGTCAGCCAGTTTCAGATCCAGCGCGGCCAGCTTGTCAATAAGTTCTTCAAGCGAAGTCGTTCCGAGATTTCTTACTTTCATCAGGTCTTCGTGTGATTTTGCCACGAGATCCGCGACGGTATGGATGTCCGCGCGCTTGAGCGAATTGAAAATACGCGTTGAGAATTTCAATTCCTCAATCGGGGCGTCGTAGATACTCTTTTCCTTTTCTTCGATCCGCACTGTCTCCGTCTCGGGGACTGCTTTGTCGTGCGTCATCGACAGAAAAAGATTCAGATGGTCGATCAGGATCTCGGATGCTTTTGAAAGCGATTCTTCCGCTGTAATCGTTCCGTCGGTCCAGATTTCAAGCGCCAGTTTATCGTAGTCAGTCACCTGGCCGACACGCGTATCTTCCACATGATAGTTTACCTTACGGACGGGGGTGAAGATACTGTCAATCGGGATCACGCCGATCGGCGCGTTCGCGTCTTTGTTCTGTTCCGCGCTCTTATACCCCACGCCGGAATTGAATGTCAGCCCCATAAAGAGGGAACCTTCGCCATTCATGTGCGCGATCACGAGATCAGGATTCATAATCTCGAGTTCATCGCTCTGAATAAACTCTCCCGCGCGGACCGGGCCGGAGTAGTTGGCTTCTTTGTTGATGAATACCGTCTTGGGACCCGGCACATGCAGTTTCGCGCGGATCTGCTTAATATTCAGCAGTATTTCCGTGACATCTTCGACCACGCCCGGAATCGTCGAGTATTCCTGGAATACCCCTTCAATGCGGATGGAAGTGACAGCGCAGCCAGGAAGAGATGAGAGCAGAACGCGGCGGAGCGCGTTGCCCAGCGTTATGCCGTAACCGCGCTCGAGCGGCTCGGCGACAAACAGACCGTATGTTTCATCTTCTGAATGGGTCGTATATTCAATTTGTGTGTTTCTGACTTCAATCATGAGGACCTCCATGGTCGGGCTGTATGAACAGGCGGTGCATTACTTCGAGTAAAGCTCGACAATCAGTGTCTCTTCGACGGGGGTGTCAATCTCTTCACGTTCCGGGATTCTGAGAACCGTGCCTTTGAGGGCGGACACGTCAAAAGTCATCCAGGTCGGAACGATCGGGTTCGGGAGATCGTCAAAAACTTTCGCGCTGCGGGAATTCTCACGGACAGAAATCTCATCACCGGGAGATATCATCATCGAGGGAATACTCGCGCGGCGGCCGTTCACGTTAAAGTGACCATGGCCGATCAGCTGACGCGCCTGCGCGCGCGTCGAAGCGAGCCCCATGCGGTAGACGATGTTATCGAGTCTGAGCTCCAGCAGCTTCAGCAGATTTTCACCGCTCTTGCCGGGCATCTTGGTCGCGCGGTCATACGTGTTGCGGAACTGCTTCTCAAGTACGCCGTAGATAAATTTAACTGATTGTTTCGCGCGCAGCTGGCGGCCATACTCGCCTTCTTTCTTGCGCGATTGTTTCGGGTTTCTGTTCGATTTTTTATTGATTCCCAGCATCTGGGGTGTCACTTCAAGTGAACGGGCCCTCTTCATGATGGGTGAACGATCTTTCGCCATGCCTGGTTCTCCTCTTATACTCTTCTGCGCTTGGGCGGACGGCACCCGTTGTGCGGAATCGGTGTCACGTCTTTGATCATCACAATCTCAAGGCCGCCGGTCGCGAGCGCGCGGATGGCAGACTCACGCCCCGATCCGGGACCGCGCACGAACACCTCGATGGTCTTCATGCCGTGTTCGACGGCTTTACGAGCGGCTGTCTCGGCTGCGAGCTGCGCCGCGAACGGCGTCCCCTTGCGCGAACCTTTCATGCCCTGAGCGCCGGCGCTTGACCACGATATCACGTTACCGGCCGGATCAGTGATTGTTACAATGGTATTATTAAAGGACGAATGAATATGCGCTGCTCCGCGTTCGACATTCTTCCGGTCGCGCCTTCTCGTTCTGGCCGCCGGACGTCCACCTTTTTTACTAGCCACGGTTCGTCCTCCTTATCTCTTTTTCTTCGCCATGGTGCGTTTCGGGCCTTTGCGTGTTCTCGCGTTTGTGCGCGTGCGCTGTCCCCTGACCGGTAAACCGAGACGGTGACGGCGGCCGCGGTAACAGCCAATTTCCGAAAGGCGCTTTATGTTCATTGCGCGTTCTCGGCGCAAATCACCTTCAACGATGTAATGATCTTCCATCGCCTCGCGGATACGCGTGATTTCGTCATCCGTCAGATCACGGACGCGCGTATCGGGGCTGACTTCAGCCGCCGCGAGGATTTCAGTTGATCGTGAGCGGCCAATGCCGTAAATGGCGGTCAGGCCGATCTCAACGCGTTTATCATTGGGCAAATCTACCCCGGCAATACGTGCCATTCGCTACCTCCAATTATGCTCGTATGCTTCTATCATCAGCGACGAATCAAACATCCGTGTTTGTTGTTTGTATCCGGACGGATTGTCGCGTCATTTCGGTTAGGCGAGACGCAAGCTCAGCCCTGTCTCTGCTTGTGTTTCGGGTCACTGCAGATTACCATGACACGCCCGCGGCGCTTGATCACACGGCATTTTTCGCAGATGGGTTTGACCGAAGGTTTGACTTTCATGGTTCTTCTCCTTAGTGTTCTGTGCCAATATACACAGCAAATGATTGTAACGCGAGACGCTGTAAAATGCAAGCTCTTTTTACTTAGAGCGCCACGTGATGCGCCCTCTCGTCAGATCGTACGGCGACAGTTCGACGGTGACCTGGTCACCCGTCAGAATCTTGATGTAATTCTGCCGCAGCTTGCCTGAAATGTGCGCAATCACTTCGAAACCGTTCTCAAGCTCTACGCGGAAAACGGCGTTCGGCATGGCATCCACAACAACTCCCTTTACTTCGATTTTATCTTCTTTCGGCATCTACTCCTCCGATGACATCTTATCCTGTGAGCCGGCGCGCTCTGTCTCCATCCATTGGCGGATCAGTTTCCTGATGAATGTGTCGCGTTCTCTCTCACAAGGCTCCTGATGAAGCGCTTCCGCCAGATCTTGTGAACTCATCGCCTGTCCGAGTACCCGGACATGTTTTATGTTCTTTTGCTTCGCGTTGGCGAGGTTTCTCTTACCGCCATCCGCGAGGACCAGCCGGTTGTCCGTTTTCACCCCGATGACGATGTAAAGACTTCCCCTATCGTGGCCGGAAAGCGATACGACCGCCATCCCGGGTTTAAAGCGGGCCGGCAGCGTCCTTTCCGTGCGATCGGATTCGCTCATCGCCTGTCGGCGTCTCACGAGCGCATCGTCAGAACGACCGGTTTGTCGTCTGTGATGACAAACGTGTTCTCGTAGTGCGAGGCGGGAAGACCGTCCACCGTCTCAAATGTCCAGTTATTGGCCGTCATCGCGACGTTGAAAGACCCGAGTGTCACCATGGGCTCAAGCGCCAGTGTCATCCCGGCCTCGAGTCTGAGCCCGCGCCCCCGTCTGCCATAATTCGGCAGATTCGGAGATTCATGCAGTTCCGCGCCCACACCGTGCCCGGTGAGCACGCGGATGATTCCGAATCCGTGCGCCTCGCAGTGTTCCTGCACAGCGGACGAAATGTCACCGAGCCTCTTGCCCGGCAAAGCCTGTTCAAGACCTTTCCAAAATGCTTCTTCTGTCACTTCGACAAGTTCTTTCACGCGCGGGGGAACGTCTCCGATGATGTAGGTTCTGGCGGCGTCGCCGTGATATCCGTCAAGGCACGCCCCCACATCGACCGACACAATCATGCCGTCTTCCAGGATGCGGCTATCGCTCGGTATCCCGTGGACGACTTCCGCGTCAATTGAGATGCAGGTTGCCGCCGGGAAAGGCGCCTCGGCCGGACCGTATCCCAGAAAGGACGGTGTCGCTCCCGCGTCGACGATAACCCTGTGCGCCGTCCGGTTGATCTCTCCTGTCGATATCCCCGGTTTCATCAACGGGGCAACCGCCTCGAAGACAGCCGCGACAACCGCTCCGGCGCCCTTCATCCTGGCTATTTCATCATCTGACTTGATCCGAATCATGCGTTACCTTTTATCTCCATCGATGATGGCAAAAAGAAGATCGCGCGTTTCCTCATTCGGAGGACCTTCATTTGAGAACGTGACGAGCAGATCGCGTTCCCGGTAATAATCGATCAGAGGCGCTGTATTCGCGTGATACGTCTCCATGCGCTTCTTGATCGTCTCTTCCGTGTCATCGCCTCGGCGGACCACTTCGCCTCCGCAGCGGTCGCAAACGCCTTCAACCGCCGGCTGCATGCTCACCGCGTTGTACGGCTGGCCGCACCCGCTGCAGACGAGCCTCGCGAGTGTCCGTCCAATGAGGACATCTTCTTCAATCGCGAGATCCACGACCGCGTCGATCTTCCAACCGTGTTTGGCGAGGATCGCCTCAAGCGCTTCCGCCTGTGGAATCGTCCGCGGAAACCCGTCCAGGACGAAGCCTAAGGCGGCGTCTTCACCTGTCAGCGCTTTCTCAACGAGCCTGATGGTCAGCTCGTCAGGGACGAGCGCGCCGCGTTCCATGTATGACTTCACTTCGAGTCCGAGCGGTGTTTCAGCCGCCAGCTCGCGGCGGAAGAGATCGCCGGTGGCGATATGGGTCAGCTTTCTCGCGTCCGAAATAATCTTCGACCACGTTCCTTTGCCGCTGCCCGGCGCGCCCAGCATAATGATTCTTCTTTTCATGAACACGCTCCCTTCATCAATCAAGGAAACCCTTGTAGTGGCGCATAAGCATCTGCGCTTCGAGCTGATTCACAATATCCATCGCGACGCCGACCAGGATCAGAACGGCTGTTCCGCCGAACCAGATGCCGTGCGCGCCTGTCGCCATTCCCAGCAGCGAGGGCATCAGGACGAGAATCGCCAGAAATACCGACTCAAACCAGTTGAGGCGGCGCGCTGTTTTGCCGATAAAATCGGCCGTGGGGCGCCCCGGACGAATGCCGAGAATATATCCGCCGTTCTTCTGCAGGTTGCCCGCGATGTCAACGGGGTTGAAGCTGATCATCGCGTAGAAGAATGTGAAAGCGATGATCATGATCACGTAGACAACATAGTAAAGCGGGTTCTGATTGAAGTTCATGAGCCAGGTCGCGAACTTCCCGGTGCTCCCGGTAAATGACGCGATCGTCGACGGCACCATCAGCACGGACATCGCGAAGATGACCGGCAGAACGCCGGATTGGTTGACCTTGATCGGAAGGTATGTGCTCTGTCCGCCGTAGACCTTGCGGCCGACCACGCGTTTTGTATACTGCACGGGAATCCGCCTCTCCGCACTCTGAACGAAGACGACCACCGTGATGATCGCGAGGAAGACGAAGGCCGTGAGGAGCACCAGCCCGATGGCGAGAAAGATATTCTTCGTCACGGTCAGGCTCTGGAAGTAAAGGAACAGCGTCTTGACACCCTGCGGAAGCCGGCTCGCGATACCGATAAAGATAATAAGCGAAATACCGTTGCCGACACCGCGCGCGTCAATCTGTTCGCCGAGCCAGACCACAAAAGACGCGCCGGCGGCAAAACTCAGGATGACGATCAGAAGGCTGAACCACTCGGGGAACCCGGGGGTCGTCGTCCCGCGTGTCATCAACGCGTACGATGTCGCCATGACGAGAGAAAGCACCAGCGTCACGACGCGCGTGATCTTCTGAATTTTTTTCTGGCCGACTTCGCCTTCTTTTGACAAGCGCTCGAGCGCGGGAATCGCGAATGTCAGCAGCTGCATGATAATGGACGCGTTGATATAAGGAGAAATTCCGAGCGCCAGCACGGAGACTGACTTAAACGCGCCGCCTGAAATAATGTCCAGGAACTGACCGAGCTGCCCGAACCGATCGACGAGCGCGGAAAAGGCCGCACTGTCAATCATCGGCGCCGGAATAGCTGTTCCGAGACGGTAGATAAGAATCGCAAGGAGCGTAAATGTGATCTTCTTCTTGAGATCGGGAATTCTCCAAGCGTTCACCATCGTCTGAAGCATGCTGCCCATGTCAGATTACCTCGCAGGTTCCCCCGGCCTTCTCAATTTTTTCTCTGGCCGTGGCAGTGAAAGCTTTGGCTTTCACATTCAGTTTGATCGTCAGGTCGCCGTCTCCGAGCACTTTCAGGCCGTCGTTGACCTTCGGGAGGGAGATCACTCCGGCTTCCGCCAGTAAAGCGGCGTCAACTGTGGCGCCTTCTTCCAGCCCCTTCAGATCTCCTACATTGACGGTAATGTACTGTTTGGCGAAGCGCTTGTTGTTAAAACCGCGCTTAGGGAGCCGACGGTACAAGGGCATCTGTCCGCCCTCGAACTGCAGACGGACACTGCCGCCTGAACGCGACTTCTGGCCTTTTGTTCCACGGCCGGCTGTTTTTCCGCTGCCTGAACCTTTTCCGCGGCCGACGCGTGACGATTTCGGGTTCGATCCCGGAATCGGTCTCAGATCATTTATCTTCATCGTCTCCTCCTTCAAACGGTTCACAGACAACGAGGTGGCGAACCTTGCGAATCATGCCGCGGATCGCGTCGTTGTCCTGATGAATAACTGTGTGCCCGATCTTCCTCAGGCCGAGTGCCTGCACCGTCGCCTTGTGACTCTTGTTGGCGCTGTTGGTGCTGCGGAGCAGTGTAACTTTCAATTGAGCCATGTCACCCTCCTCTTACAGAATCTCGCGGGGATTCTTGCCGCGGATCTCCGCCACTTCTTCCAGCGTGCGCAGCGATTTCAATCCTTCGATGGTCGCGTTGACGATATTGTTGGGATTGGGGCTGCCCAATGATTTTGTACGGATATCCTTGATCCCGGCCAGCTCACAGACGGCGCGGACGGCGCCGCCGGCGATAACGCCGGTACCGGCGCTCGCTGGTTTCAGCATGACGCTCGCCGCGCCATAGCAGCCGGTCACCTGATAGGGAATGGTATCTTTGTAGGTCGCAACTTCAATCATATTACGCTTGGCGTCTTCAATTCCCTTGCGGATGGCGTCGGGAATCTCCGCCGATTTACCGAGTCCCTTGCCGACGTGTCCCTCGCCGTCGCCGACGACGACAAGAGCGGTAAAGCGGAAGTTGCGCCCGCCCTTGACTGTTTTGGCGACACGGCCGATGTGAATGACGCGTTCCTGAAGCTCGTTCTCGCGCTCTCTGTCATCTCTTTTGTCACGATCTTTCCGATCTCTGTTGTCTCTTCTCATATCAGCCACTCCTTAAAAACTGAGTCCGGCTTCGCGCGCGGCATCCGCCAGCGCTTCCACACGTCCGTGATACTGGTATCCGCCGCGGTCGAATACGACAGCTGAGATGCCATGCTCGAGCGCGCGTTCGGCGATCAGTCTGCCTACGGCTTTCGCTGCCTCAATATTCCCGCCGTTCTTGAGCTCCGCCTTGATTGAAGGATCAAGCGAAGAAGCGGCTGCCAATGTGCGGCGGCTTTCATCGTCAATAATTTGCGCATAGATGTGAGATGTACTTCTGAACACGTTCAGTCTCGGACGATCCGCTGTGCCTTCAACATGCTTGCGAACGCGCGTGTGGCGGCGGCGGCGGATATCATTGCGTGGTTCTTTCTTAATCATCGTTCACGCTCCTTACTTCGCGCCGGATTTGCCGACCTTGAGGCGCAGAACCTCACCGGCATACCGGACACCTTTGCCCTTATATGCGTCGGGCAGACGCGAGGCGCGGATCTTCGCCGCCATCTCTCCGACGAGTTGTTTATCCGCCCCTTTGACGGCGATGCGCGTCGGCGAGGCGAGCTCGAATGTGATGCCTTCCGGCTCCTCAAAAATAACCTGATGCGAATAACCCAGATTCATGACAAGCTTGTTGCCCTCTTTGGCCGCGCGGAATCCGACGCCCTGGATCTCCAGATTTTTCGTAAACCCTTCGCTCAGACCCACGACCATATTGTTGATCAGGGACCGCGTCAGCCCGTGCAGTGACCGCGTTTCGCGCGTATCATCTTCACGGCCGACCAGTATGCGGCCGTCTTCGATCTTAACGGTAATGCCGGCGTGAATTTTCTGGGATAAGGACTGC
>MTKY01052348.1_pt1 | contig 19819 bp, 17 predicted proteins | sample 1042731 | NCBI WGS metagenome assembly MTKY01 (sample SAMN06212206, study PRJNA360538) | anaerobic digester metagenome | biome: Wastewater treatment plant; material: sludge; isolation source: anaerobic digester fed with sludge from wastewater treatment plant | place: Denmark: WWTP Soeholt ... | reverse complement strand
GACGGCTCAGCCTACGTAGGTTCGAACCCTACACCTGCCACGGGAATGAAAAGTGCCCCTGACCTGCACCAATGCGGGTCAGGGGGACTCCTCATATATCGCCCGACCAGCGAATCCGGAAATTCTGGCCAAAATGCTCTGACCTGCGGTGATGCGCCGACCATCGTGTGTCAAGCGATTGCGCGGGGGGATGTTGGGGGAAGTTTGGTGCTCGGTTGACGGATCGCGCCTTCGTTGCTTTCGCGTCTCAGCGCCCAGATGGGCGCGGTTGCCAAGCACGCGTCCGTCTGGACATGTCCGCGAAGCGTGCGCGCGGAGAGTTCGATCGTCCTGTCAGATCATGGGTCGCTGGGTTCGGGCGCGACCCCTTTCTAGTTCCGGGTCACTCCATGTCTTCGTGCTCCTTCAGGAATCGAACCCGCTCCACCTCGTCTGGGAAGAGGAGGATCGTCCAGGCGGAGCGGGCGCCCGTTCGGCGCAGCGTCTCGCAACGGTGGTTCCCGTCCTCAAGGAAGTACTCGCCGTCGTGATGTGACACGAGCAGCGGCGGGGGGTCCCACCCATCCTCGATGCTGTGCTCCATGCCCTCGACGTCGGACTCCCAATCCTCCTTGGCGACAGGGACGACTACCTCGTCCCCGTCGGGACCGGCCATCGGCGTGAGTCGATCGAGCGCAAATCGGATCGGACCCAGGCAGATCGTGCCCTTCATCGCCAAGGCGGCCGCCAGCTCGGGGTTGCTGCTGCCCGGGCTGGAGAGGAAGTCGCCAACCCACTGCGCCAGCCGACCCTCGTCTGCGGCGCGCTGCGCCGAGCTGACTGAGACCTCCTCCTCGCTCACGCAGGTGGCCTCGCGAGCAATTCAGCCAGCGCCGACAAGGACGAGATCCGGTCATAACCGGCGTCGAGGTGCAGCCCGAGCGGATCCATGAGAAACGGGCGGATGCCGGCACGGCGGGCGCCGACGACGTCGATGGCCGGCATATCACCGACGTACCAGACCTGCTCCGGATCGACTCCCAAGAGGTCGACGGCAGCATGGAAGATCCGCGGATCCGGCTTCATCACGCCCACGTTGCCGGAGTCGACCACGCACTCGATATTCACGCTCAAGCCGGGTCCCACCTGGCAAATGCCGAGTTGCGCGAGCCGAGAACCCATCATGCCGTCAGCGTTCGAGACGATGCCGAGGCGTACCCCGACGTCGGCGAGGGCCCGCAGGCCTTCGCGGCTACCGGGAACCGGATCGACCCACAGCGCCGCGTCGGCGAACTCGCTGTCGAGGTGGAGATGGGCTTCGTCACGCTGGTCTCGGGCCACGCCGCACTCCTCGACATAGGTCTGGAGGTACTCGCGCCACGACTCGGCCCAGCACGCCTCGACGTCGAGGTGGATGCCGAACCTTGCCGCGGCCCGGTAGTGCGCGTCGGCCAGCACCTCTCGAGGAACGGAACACTCGGCTCGGGTGAAGGCCCCCTGGATCCGATCAGGGTCGGGCAGGACGAATACACCCCCAGCGTCGAGGAGCACAGCCGCGGGAGCGTCGCCTCCGGGGACCATACTCAGAGCCTACCGAGACGCGGCTCGGATCAGTTGCGAAATGTGGCGGCCTTGCGTTCACGAAGGAGAGCGCGAAAGCGCGGCTGTGATACTCGGCGGTATGAGTGCCGATCGCGCGAAGATGTCCTTTTCCTCTGTCGTCTCGCTCGGTGTGGGCACGATGATTGGTGCCGGAATCTTCGCCTTGCTCGGGCAAGCCGGCACGATGGCGGGCAGCGCCGTCTGGGTCTCGTTTCTCATCGGCGGTTTCATCGCGCTGCTCACCGGCTACTCCTTGGGCAAGTTGGGCGCGCGCTATCCCTCCGCTGGCGGGATAGCGGAGTACCTCATCCACGGGTACGGCAACGGACTGTTCGCCGGCGCTATGTCGTGTCTGCTGTACGCAGCGGCGCTCGTCTCGCTCTCGCTGGTGGCCAAGACCTTCGGCTCCTACGGTGCGAACCTGTTATCTGGCGACGCACCCGGTTGGCTGCCATCTGTGCTGGCCATCGCGGTGGTAGCTGTCTTCGTCGCCATCAACCTCGGTGGCTCGGGGAGTGTCGGCAAGGTTGAACTCGTGATTGTGATCTTCAAGTTCCTGGTGTTGGTCACACTCTGCGTGGGCGGTCTCTTCGCGCTGCACCCCAAGCTCTTGGCACCGAGCACTTACCCGCCTGCCGGCTCGGTCCTCGCGAGTATCGCCGTGACGTTCTTTGCCTACGAGGGCTTCCGAGTGATCACCAACGCAGCAGAGGAGGTCGATGATCCCAAGCACACCATTCCGCGCGCCATCACGACCGCGATCGTCCTGGTCCTTGGCCTCTATCTCTTGGTGTCTGTGGTTGTGTTCGGGACTCTGACGTCTGAGGAGGTCCGGTCCGCGAGCGACAACGCCTTGGCCGCGGCGGCGCGTCCGGTGTTCGGTCAGGCTGGCTTCGTGGCCGTGTCCATCACGGCCTTGGTTGCCACCGCCTCTGCAATAAACGCCAGCCTCTTTGCCGTCACCAATGTCGCCTATCAAATGGCCAAGGACGGCGAACTTCCCGGCAGGTTCGGGACGCCGGTGCGCCACAGTCGCGAGGGGCTCCTGATCAGCGGGCTCATCGTGGCGGTGCTCGCAGCGACACTCGACCTCCGCCAGATCGCCGTGCTCGGCGCCGCATCGATCCTGCTGGTCCACGCGACGGTCCACGCAGGTCACATACGCCTCACCGACGACACCGGGGCGAGCAAGGTTGTCGTCGCAACGGCCGCGCTGCTGAGCATCGGGGCGATCGTGTTCACCCTGATCGACGCCAGCCGCCCATCATTTGCGATCCTCGAAATGTTCGCCGGCGTCATCACAGCCGCTTTCGCCTTCGAGCTCTGGATGCGCAGGCACGGAGACCGCCAGCTCAAGACAAGGACCGTTTAGACTTCCCGGCTAACCGGTTAACCGGCTGTACGACTGGTGTCGACCTCGCCCGACTGGCGTCGAGTATCTGGGGGAATCCCGGGGCGAGTTCAGTTGGATGCGGGATCGCTGCAGGTCAGAGGAGTGGTGGCTGCAGGCTGTAATCAGACGGCGCAGCCTACAGAGGTTCGAACCCTCTACCTGCCACAGCACGACCTCAGCCCCTGACCAGCACAGACGTGCAGGTCGCGGCCTGACCTGTGATTGGCCTGTTTCGGCGCCATGCTCACGGCGGTCGGCACTTGGCGCACGTGTGGCGCGGACCACTCAGTCGGTCCAGGAGATGCGGGTCACCAGCGCACGATGATCGGTGCCGGGTATGGCACGCGTTCGTGCATACGTGGCCTCCAAGGGGCCGCGGATGAAGACGTGGTCCAGGCCGAACAGTGACGGCAGCCCCACACCGTCGAGCCGGATGTTTCCCGGCGACGGCCACGTAGGCCGCCAACCAAGTCCGGCGTCGGCGCTTGCATCGCGGTAGTCGAAGTCCATCAGGGCCCGGAGCTGGGGGTGGTCCAGGGTGGCGTTGAAATCGCCCGCGACCACGGTAGGCCCGTTTGACGCTCGTGCGCTCGCAACGACCACGTCAAGATCTCTCGACCATTGAGCGACGCCGTTGTTCGGCGCGGTCGGGTGCACCGCAAGGATGTGCAGCGGCCCGCGGCCGGTGGCCACCTCGACGTCATATCCCGGAGTGGCCGCATCGATCACACCGACCTCATGCAAATGCTCGTTCGCGAAGACCATGATGCCGTCGCGTCCCTCGCTTGGTGCGCCAGCGCGGTGGTCCAGTCGTCGATCGATGCCTCCCATGTCCAACTCAGCGAGGGCCGACGGTGTGACCTCCTCAAGGACAAGGATGTCCACGCCATAGCGATCCATGGCACCGAGGACTGCCGCCGGGTCGGCCCGCCCGATGTGCAGGTTCGCGGTCATGACGGTGAACGTGTTCCCCGTAGGCGAACCGTGCGCGTCGGCCAGGAATGGCTCGGTGAACCACCACACGTGCAGGCAGAGCAACGAAGTCACCACGATGAGCGCTGATGCGGCGACGGATCGCCCAGCGCCGCGAAGCCGCCAGGTCGTCCCAACAAGCACGATCATCGCGAAGGCATACGGAATGATCGCCAGCGGTGCGCTGGCTCGAAGGATCACCCAAAGCAGGCTTCCGCTGGGGAGCATCCTGGCTGTCGTGACCGCAAGCGTTGGAACAACCAAGAGCGCGACGATCAGGCTCGAGGCGATCCCCACGAGCCGCTGCGTGCGGCCGTCGGACAGGTCAGGCGGGCCAGCGCCGCAAGCTGATCTTCGCATTGCGCAACGCCAAGACCTCTGCCCGCAGGTAGCGCCGGTGCCCGCCCATGGTCCGGACCACAGTGAGTTGCCCCGAGTTCGCCCACTTGCAGACTGTCTTGGTCTCAACGTCGAACAGACGTGCAACCTGGCCCGGCTTCATCAGGACATCGGGATCATTGACAACCTTCACGATAAACACCCCTTTTATGGCAAATCGACCCCCGAAGGGATAGCGGCGACTATAGGGCCTGACGCGTGAGATCCCGGCCGCAGTCGGCCGCCGAAACCCGCCATCCTGTGCGGCTGTCCCGGCAGACCGTTTGCGGTTTCCCACAGCCCTGTCGCGAAAGTCCGCGCGGTACACCACAGGTCTGTCGTGAAGGCCTTCACATGCGGCGGCAAAGCGGCCAAGATCCTGCCAGAGCCAGCCAGGGGATGAGTGCTCGAGCGGACCTTGAGGGGGGCGGGAACATTCATTCACGCGAGTTCGCCACGCTGGCGCGGCAATCGGGACCCGAGGTCGACGCTCGGTTCGACTACGACATCGCCGTGGTCGGACTTGGGTATGAGAGGCGGACCGCGCTTGCCCATCCCGCCGACGACCTGAGGGTCTTGGTCGTCAACGACTCACCCGACCGCACCAGTGAGCCCTTCACCCTGTCGCAGGCTCGGGCTGTGATGGTGGGTGTTCCAACCCCTGTCGACGGACATTTCGTCCTTGACCTCGATGCGCTGCGAGACATGTGCACCACGGTCGTGGAGCACGCGGTCGCAGGCCAGATGCTGATCCTCACATCGACCACATACGTGGGGTGCACCGAAGACCTGTTGGTCAAGCCACTCGCACGCCGAGGCTTTCGCATCGGCGTTGACATCTTCGTCGCCTTCAGTGCAGATCCGATTGAGGCGCGGAGCGAGAGTGCCTCCCGGGAGCTCTGGACCCGTGTGGTCGGCGGCGCCACGCCGAAGTGCCTGGACCGGGCAGTCGAGGTGCTCGTCCTTTGCGGGACGCCTGTCAGCCGTTCCCCGACTCTTGCATTCGCAGAGACGGCGAAACTCCTGGAGAACACGTTTCGCGCCGTGAACGTCTGCCCTCCTGGTGTTCAACTGCGCGATCGGCATGCTCATGATCGCCCGCTCTGATGGCGGGATCGGCCCGGCGAGCGGCTCGGGCAGCGAAGGGCGCTACCCGTGGCACACCAACATCGTTGCCACGACATTCTGGGTCGGTGACATCTTCGATCCGAACGCCGACTACGCCAGCCAGGTCTCTGCGTACGACGACGACTGGCTCACGAGCTACGGCGGGTGTGACGGGATCTGGATCGACGGTCGGTGCCACACCGAACCGCGCTTTCCCGACAACGGGTGGTTTCCACGTTCGATGACGCCCCTGCAGAACCCGTTCTACCTCGGCCTGCCGTACGACGACATCAACGACGACCGCGCCTTTGCCTCGCGCGGCCAGCGCATCCCTTGGGCATCTGAGGAACCCTACGCTTCGCGCATCGACGACCAAGACTTCAGCTTCATGAAGGACCGCTGGGTAGAGATCAGAAGGGGTGACCGCGTCTGCTTCGGCCAGATCAACGATGCCGGTCCGGGGAAGTACGACGACGTCACCTACGTGTTCGGGTTTGCCGATGAGCGGCCCGCCAACAAGCGCAACAATGGCGCCGGTATGGACGTGTCACCCGCGATCAATGGTTGTCTGCACTTCACGGAACTTGATGGCATTGACGATCGCATCGACTGGCGTTTTGTCGACAATGGAAACGTCAGAGCAGGACCCTGGACCGAACTGGTCACCACAACCAAGCACTGAGCATTGCCGATGCTCGCGGTCCGCGATCACCTAGGTTTTGTCGTAAACCGCTGTTATAACTGAAAGATGCCCGCCTACAGGCGGGGCCTGGCACTACTCCCGAGGCAACGAGTGCGAGGACCAATGTCTGTCGATGACACCCCCATCGGCAGGTCCCCTACAAGGGGGTGAACATGGACAAGGCGCCGCGTAAAAGTGTGCTCGCGCGAATCGACGCCATCTCCGCTGGACCCGAGGAAGCTCTCATCGTGGTCGGCGAGGTCGGCGCCGGCAAGTACGATCTGTTGCAATCAGCGCTCGGTTCGTCCGCCGTTCGCGCCGAGATCGCGCAGATCCACCCACGCGAATCATCGATTCCGCTCAGTGGAATCGCGGCCATGCTCGACGCCATCCGGGGTGAGCATTCAGCGCACTTTGCCCGGCAGTTCCACCTGCGCTCCGGCGAGCCGGGAGCTCTCTTCGCCGCCGCCCACGACATGCTTGACCTCATCATCGGTTTCGATCTCCCACCCATGCTTCTACTCATCGACCGGATTGACACCATGGATGAGGAGAGTCAGTCACTCATCGGCGTCATCGCCGGGCGCCTGACCGGCACAGGTCTACGCATCGTGGGCACCGCTCGCGGGATAGATCCGGACGGCCCGTTGGCGGACCTGCCCGCTCTCCAGCTAGCCCCATGGCCATTGGAAGAGCTCATCGAGCACGCGAAATCACACGTTGCTGACAGCGACGATTCCGCCTTGCGCATCATGGCTGGCTACGTCGGCGGCAATCCGGGAATCCTGATCGAGCAGCTCAACCTGGTCCATCCCGACCAGCTGGACGGATCCGCCTGGCTCACCCTCCCGCCGCGCATCACGACCTCGTTGGAGCAGGTGACCGGCTGGCCCGACTCGGTGCCTGGCGCCGACAGTCGCTGCCTCCTCGAGCTCATCGCCGTGACTCCCTTGTGCCACATCGATGCCCTCACTCAGATTCGCCCGAGATCGATCGACCTGGTGGAGGACCTGGTCGATGCCAACGTCCTCCAGCTTCGCGGCTCGCACGTCACCTTCGTGGATCAACGGATGAGGTCGCACATCTACTGGAGCCAGCGCGCCAAAGCACGTCACGCGCGTCACCGTGAGCTTGCAGAGGCAGTCGCGCTTCATGATCCGCAGCTGGCGTGCTGGCACCACAGCTTCGCCGCGGTAGACGAGGCAGTCGCCAACGAGCTGCTCAGCGCGGCCACCTGGTTGGCCGGACATCAGCGAATTCCCGAAGCGGTAGAGTTCGCTGAGCGTGCCCTGCGAAGGATCGACGTGATCGAGGAATACACGCCGAAACTCGTCAAGCTCTGCGCCCAGCTGTTACGGGTTGGTGAGCTCAGCCTGGTCGTTAGATACAGCGCGTACGCGGACGCACAGAATGCCGAGTCTGAGCTGATCTTGGAGCTTGCCGCGATGAAGCTCACCGCCCAGCTGTTTGACCAGCAGGTCATGCGCGATGAGCAGGCAAGAGCGCTCGTCGCGCTCCATGCCGACAAGAACGCCGACCGGGCGAGTGACCTCCTGACCCTCACTGCGTTCTATCGCGCCGAGCGGTGGGAGCTGCAGGAGGCCCGCGAGGCGATCGAACCGGTGCGCAACTTGACGGAGAAGGTCACCGCACAGACCAAGTACAAGGTCACGACCATGCTCGAGATCCTCGATGCGCTCGAGGGCAAGGAGGCTCCAGCCCACGGCCGCGACCACACTGATCCAGAACCAGGGCAGGACCTGCCTCCAGACATCCTCCTGATGCGCGGCCGGGCACTTACGTTCCGGGAGAAGTACGCCGAAGCCCGCCGCGTGTTCCACCTCGTCCGCAACCACCCCATCAATCGGGACCGCATCTGGACGGACCTGGCGATGTACGCCTCGATCAACAACGAGATAGCCGCCGGACAGTTCCAGCTCGCCCGCACTGCCATCGACGCGTGGGACGATGACTCGCCGCTGCTCAACCGCCGAACGGCCGCGAATGCCATGATCACGGCCTGGCACCACTACTCGGTCGGCGATGTCGTCCAGTCTCGGCAGCTAGTCGACACCGTCCTCAATCTCGCCTCCAAGGAGTCGAGCCTTGGGCTCCGGGCTCGTGCCTACGCGCTGCGAGGCTCGATCGAACTGTTGAACGGAGATCCCGAGAGCGCAGTCATGGATCTGCGACACGTCAGCGTCATCTTGCGGCAGCTGGGCAATCCCGCATTGCCGCGCCACTGGGCCGACTACGTCGAGGCGTGCGCACTCACCAACCGGGTCAAGGAGATGAACGCCTCGGTGGCGACTCTTGAGCACCGACTCAAGACCCATCCTTCACGATGGGGCGATCTTGTGTTGGCGCGCTGTCGGTCAATTGCCGAGCTGAGCCACAAGTCGCTCGCTCTGTTCGGCGAGGCGGTCCAGCTGTTCGAGCGGGGTGAACAGCCGTACGAGCTCGGTCGCACGTGGAAGTCCTTCGCAGACCGCCAGACCCTCCTGGGTATGGAGGGCGAAGCGCGCCACAGCCGAGTCGCCGCGATGACTGCGTTCGAGGCGGGCGGCGCTCAGGCATGGGCTCGCCGGGTGGGAGAACCCCAGCATGAAATACCGCGCGGGCAGGAGTCCTCTCTGCTCGAACGCCTCACACCCGATGAACGCGAGGTGGTGCTCGGTTTGCTTCAGGGCTTGCGTAACCGCGAGATCGCCGAGTCGCTGCACGTCTCGGTGCGGACGGTCGAGCTGCGTCTCACGCACGTCTACCGCGCACTGGGCGTGCGATCGCGAGGCGAGCTCTCAGCTCTGTTCCACGGGCACGATCCAGCCGACATGGCCAGCAGCTAACGCCGTGTAGGCCCGACGCAGGAGGTCCAGGTTGGGCGATTTCGGGCTTTGTGGCTAACCCCTTCGTGCTATTGCGCACCAGCTGGCAATCGTAGTGAAGTGGTGTTGTCAACAGCCATGAGACGGCTCCGCCAGGCCGCTCGCCGCGAGGATGCGAGTGAGTGATGAAGGCAGAGTCAGGACTTCGGGTCGGGGTTGTCGGGTGCGGATACTGGGGCTCGAAGCACGTGCGCACCCTGATGTCGCTGGAAGCGGTCTCACGCGTATGCGTGATTGATCCGAGTGATGAGAGACGTGCGGCGGTGACGCGGGTGTATCCGCGCGTGGACGGCTACAGGACTCTCGGCGAGGCACTGGACAAGGTGGACGCGGTGGTGATTGCTGCACCGCCAACGCTGCATACCCCGCTGGCGCTCCAGGCCATCTCGCGCGGAGTTCACGTGCTGGTTGAGAAGCCCCTGGCGCCCACCGTGGAGGAAGGGGAAGCCATGGTCGAGGCCGCCGAGAAGAAGGGAGTGACCCTGATGGTGGGTCACACCTTTGAGTACCACTCGGCAGTGTGGGAGCTCCGATCGATGGTGCAGCGCGGCGATCTCGGAGATTTGTACTACCTGGACACCGCCAGACTCAACCTCGGCCTCTACCAGCGTGACGTCAACGTCGTGTTTGACCTGGCACCGCACGACGTGTCCATTTTGAACTACGTGCTCGGCTCGTCGCCGTCGATGGTCGAGTGCTGGGGCGCTCGTCACGCTCACCCGCGGCTGGAGGATGTCGCACACCTCAGGCTCTACTACGAGGATCCGGGGGTGTTCGCCAACGTGCACGTCAGCTGGCTCAACCCGAAAAAGATTCGTCAGGTCACGCTGGTCGGCAGCAACAAGATGGTCGTGTTCGACGACCTCAAGGCCGAGCAGAGCGTCAAGGTGCACGACAAGGGAGTCACCGCGATGGCGTGTGATGGCGCCGACCTCACCGCCATACCGATGTCCTACCGCTATGGCGACATCGTGGCTCCGTACCTCGCGATGAACGAACCGCTTCGGGTGGAGGACGAACACTTCGTGACCTGCATCCAAACCAACATGCGACCGCTCACCGACGGCAACAGTGGACTGGAGGTGTTGCGAGTACTGGAAGCCGCGCAACGTTCCATGTCCGATGGAGTCGCAGTTCGTCTCCGTGGCGTCGCCAAGGATCGTGCACCAACGCCGGTGCTGGTCGGCGCACCGTCGTCGCCAGCGATGATCGACGAAGGGCAGATCGACGAAGGGCTGATCGGGGCGGCGCACGGGGAGCGGGTCGGATGAGTGCTCGCATGTCACCGACGGCATCAGTGCCGGCGCGGTCGACTGGCTTCGTACCGTTCCTTGATCTGGGCACCACGACCGCCGTGGTCGCTCAGGAGGTGCGGGTCGGCTGGGAGAAGGTGATCGACTCGAACCACTTCGTCGGCGGCGAGGAGGTCGAGGTCTTCGAGCGCGAGTGGGCCGCCTATTGCGGCACCCAGCACGCAGTCGGGGTCGGGAATGGGACCGACGCGCTGCTCCTGGCCCTGCGCGCTCTCGACCTCGGATCAGGCGACGAGATCATCGTGCCGGCGAATACGTTCGTCGCCACGGTCGAGGCCGTCGTACTCGCCGGTGCGATTCCGCGATTCGCCGACGTGGCACCGGACACCGGTCTGATGGGGGCCGAGCAGGTCGAGGCAGCCATCTCCGACAAGACCCGAGCGATCGTTGCCGTCCACATGTTCGGTCAGCTCACGGACATGGATGCCCTTGGCCGCTGTGCGACGCGGCATGGGCGGGTGCTGATAGAAGACGCCGCCCAGGCGCACGGGGCAACCTGGCGTGGCATCAGAGCGGGAGGCTTCGGCGCTGTCGGGTGCTTCAGCTTCTACCCGGGCAAGAACCTGGGAGCGTTTGGCGATGCCGGAGCGGTCGTCACCTCGGATCGTCGCATCGCCGAGCGCATTCGGTCGATGCGCGACCACGGCAGGCCAAGCGGCGCCGGCGCAGGGCACTACGCGCACGTGCGGGTCGGTACCAACAGTCGATTGGACACAGTTCAGGCAGTGACCCTGTCTGCCAAGCTGCCGCACCTCGATCAGTGGAACGAGGACCGCCGCCGGCTGGCTGAGTTGTACGCCAAGGGGCTCCCGCCCACCGTGGTGCCGTTACGCCAGCTCGAGCATTGCGAAGGGGTTCGCCATCTGATGGTGGTCAGAGTCCCTCAGCGCAACCGGGTGCGGGCCGAGCTCGCCGCGCTCGGTATCGGCACCGGAATCCACTACCCGACGCCGTGCCACCAGCTCGATCCGTACCGGCAATGGTCACCTGGCAAACTCCCGAACGTGGAGACCCTGGCTGAGGAGATCCTTTCCCTTCCGATGTATCCCCAGCTTCCTGAGGCCGATGTCATGCGTGTGTGCGAAGCGCTCACTCGCATCACCTCCGACATGGAGCACGACGGTGACGACCTCGGGGAGTGAGACCCACCAGGTCTTCCTCGCTGAGGAGGACGGCTGGGCCTACGGTCCGTGGGGACGAGGCTTCCTGCGCTGCGGGACGGTCGTGTACGGCGGGTGCAGCATCGGTGAACGACTCGAGACCGGCCACAACGTCGTGATACGTGAGGACTGCGTGCTCGGCGATGACGTGTCGATCTGGAGCAACACAGTCATCGACTACGGCACGGTGATCGGGAACCGGGTCAAGGTTCATTGCAACTGCTACGTGGCGCAGTACACCGAGATCGGCGACGATGCATTCTTGGCTCCGGGCGTGAGTATCGCCAACGATCTCTATCCAGGGCAGCAGGGCTCGCGCGAGCTGATGTCGGGACCGTCCATTGGCTCAGGTGCACAGCTTGGGGTGAACGTGACTGTTCTCCCGTTCGTCCGGATCGGGGATGGCGCCCTGATCGGTGCGGGGTCCGTGGTGACCCGCGACGTGGGACCGGGGTCGGTCGCCTTCGGCAACCCCGCGCGGGTGCACGGGCGGGTTGAGGATTTGGTACCGGTGCAGGGGCGCGTCACCGGAGAGGTTCGGCTGGCCGGACAGAGATACTCGCTGCGAGCCGGTAACTTGCGTGTGGAGGGCAGGTCCCTTCCATGAGTACGCGGCAGTTGTCGCACATGCACGATCGCCGTGGGCGCCGGGAGTCTCGGCGCCAGATCCAGCAATACGGTGGCAAGCGGATGCTTGACATCGTGGTGGCCTCGTTACTGCTGATCATGCTTTTCCCGCTGATCCTGGCGGTCTACGTCGCCGTACGCGCGACCAGTCCCGGCGGTGCCGTGTTCCGCCAGATCCGGGTGGGAGTGTTCGGGCAACCGTTCGTGCTGCTGAAGTTCCGCACGATGAGCGAGGGTTGCGCGCAGGAAGCGCATCAGCACTTCGTCCGCCAGATGATGACCGGAGACATGCGCCAACCACGCGATGGTGTCTACAAGTTGGACCACGACCCGCGCGTCACCCTGGTTGGGAGGCTTCTTCGGCGCACAAGCATCGATGAGCTGCCTCAGCTGGTCAATGTGCTTCGCGGCGAGATGTCATTGGTTGGGCCGCGCCCCGCCCTCCCGTGGGAGGTGGAGCTTTTCCCGGTCTCTGTCAGCGGTCGATTCCTGGTGCTGCCGGGACTGACGGGTCTGTGGCAGGTCAGTGGTCGCAACCGGCTCACGATGCTCGAGGGTTTGCGACTGGATGTGGCGTACGTCAGTAGGTGCACATTGTTCACGGACCTACGGATCATGTGCTGCACCCCGCTGTCGATGCTGCGCGGAGGTGCCCGATGAAGCCAGCAGTGCACGACCCTCCGTTCGGGTCCGAGGAACTCGCCGTCGGCGCTGGAGCGGCACGTGACACCATGACAGTCGCAGTCTGGACCACCGTCAGCAGAGTCACCGGGATGGCCCGGGTCATCGTCATCGGCGCCGTCCTCGGCCCGACCTTCTTCGGCAATGCCTACCAACTGACCAACGTGCTGCCGAATCTGGTCTTCTACGGGTTCCTCGCCGGTTCCCTGCTGTCATCGCTGCTGGTTCCGGCGCTGGTTCAGCACATCGACGCAGGTGACAGCGACGAGACCGCGCGGGTGGCCGGCGGCTTTCTCGGCGTCGAGTGGCTGATGCTTCTGGTTGCTGGGCCGATCGCCATCCTCGCGGTTCCGTTCTTGATGCCGAACGGCGAGTCAGTTCTGGCCCTCGCGGTTCTCGCCGCACCCCAGGTGTTTTGCTACGCGATGGTTGCGTCGGCGACCGCTGTGATGTACGCCGAACGCCGCTATGTGCTCGCCGCTGCCGCCCCCGCGCTGGAGAACTTGGGTGTCATCGCGGTGCTGGTCCTCGCTGGCGTCCTCTATGCGAATCCGGCGGACGGAACGGTGCCGACGGGAGCTGTGCTGCTGATCGGAGGCGGATCGACCCTCGCCGTGGTGATACATGCCAGTGTTCAGTGGTGGGGCGCACGCCGATGCGGCGTCAACCTGGTGCCGAGAGCTGGCTGGCGCGACCCGGACGTCCGTCGAGTTGTCCATCGCGCAGTCCGTTCCATGGCTCAGGCCGGTCTGCTGGCTGCTCAGACCCTGCTGCTGCTCGCTGTCGCCGGTCAGGTGGCCGGCGGCACGGTGGCACTACAGATGTCGCTGAACTTCTACCACCTGCCGCTGGCCATTGCGGCGGCTCCTGTGGGGCTCTCACTGCTGCCGAGGTTGTCGCGGATGATCGAGGAGGACCAGGCGACAGCGTTCGCCGACGCCTACCTGCGTGCCGTTGGCCTCGCCCTGTTCTTGGTGATCCCAGCCGCGGTCGGGTATGTCGTGCTCGCGGTTCCCTTGGCGAATCTCGTGGCGGCTGGGCAGATGTCCAGCGCCGCAGGTGTCGCCATGGTGGCCGGGTCGCTGAGCGCGCTCGCACTCGGGCTCGTGGGCGAGACACTGTTCGTGATCTCCACCCAGGCGTCGTACGCGCGAGGCGATGCGAGGACGCCGCTGCGATCGATGGTCCTACAGGCCGTGGTCTGCGCCGCGCTGGTATTGCTGGCCCTTTCGATCGACGGCCGGACGTTGGTCACCATGCTTGCGGGTGCTTTTGCGGTTGCCTCGGTCGTCGGCGGTGTACACCTTTCGCACCGGGTCCGCCGAGGTCTCGCTCCCTCGACCCAAAGCCTGTGGCCCTCGCTGGTGCGCACTGTCGCCGCCAGCGTGGCGATGGCTGCTGTCGTGTGGTCGGTCGCCACCCTCGTGATGGGATCTCTCGGCGGCACGTCTGGATGGCTGGTCGCGAGTGCTGCCGGCACCATCGCCGGCATCGGGGTCTACATCGGAGCCCACCGATGGTTCGGATCAGTGGAACTGACGTGGTTGCTCGACGGGTCACGCGGCGCGACGACCCTTCCCGAGTCGGGGTCGTCATGACCGCCATCCTCACCGACGAGCGCGGGTCGGCGCTGACCCGAGCCGACCGATCCGATCGAATCCGCGCCTTGGTTGTGCCGCCGGTCGGCGTCGTGGCCGCGGTTGCCATGGGGTTGCTGGCAGGCCGGTCGCCGCTGCTGTGCCTAGGCGCGATGCTTAGTTTGGGTATCGCTGCGGTTGTCTGGTGGCGTCCGGCCGTGGCGGCCTATCTCATTGTCGGAGTCACCCCCTTGGTCGTGGGGATCGACCGAGGCAGGCTGGTGCCGCAGATGCGGGTCAACGAGGCCTTGGTCTGTTTCCTGGTCGGCGTCTTGTGTGTGCGGGCCGCGGTGCGGCTCCGACCGGGCGACAGCATCGGCCTGGTGCTGGATCCGGTGAGTCGTTCGTTCGTGTGGTTTGCGCTCGCCAGCTCGGTGGTTCCGATCATCTTCATGGTCGCTCGCGGTCGTGCGATCGACATGGACGACCTGACGTACGCGGCGGTGATGTGGAAGTTCCTCTTGGTGTACGCCGTCATCCGCCTCACGGTGAGAAGCGACCGGGAGGTCACCATGGCGTTGTGGGTGTCGCTGCTCGCTGCGTTGGTGGTCGGTGCAATCGGCATCCTGCAGTCCCTTGACCTGCTGGGCGTGCGCGCACTGCTGGAGCCATTGTTCGCTCCATTCGGTTACAGCGACGTCGTCCACTCCGCCCGCGCCGGTTCAACGGTCGGTCTCCCGGCGGCCTCGGCTGACCTGATGGTGCTGAACCTGGTGGTTGCCTTGGGTTTGGTGTGCCGGCGGCCGGCCCTTGCGTGGTGTGTGGGGCCAGTGGCGCTGGTCCTGGTGGTGGCGGTGTTCTCAGCTGCCGAGTTCTCCAGCGTCCTTGGGCTTGTGGTGGTCGCCGTGTGCGTAGTGGTCCGGCTGCGCCGGCCCGATCTGCTCATGTGGTTCCTGGCGGCGATGCCGCTGGCGGTTGTGGCGTTGTGGCCGACCATCGCACCCCGCCTCGCAGACTTCTCCTCGCTGCACGGAATGCCGACCAGCTGGTTGGTTCGATATCACAACCTGGCGACCTACTTCTGGCCCCAGATCGTCGACGGCAGCAACTTCCTCGTCGGGGTCCGACCCGCGGCGCGTGTCCCGGCCGAGGGTGCGTTCGGCTATGTCTGGATCGAGAGCGGCTACCTGTGGCTTCTGTGGGGCGGCGGACTGCCACTGCTTGCCGCGTTCTGCTGGTTCGTGTGGACGGGTTTGAAGGCGACCGGACCGGCCGCTCGCCTGTTGTCGACTCCGTCATCCGTCGCGGCACTGGCCGCGTACAGCGGCCTTGTCTCATGCGTCGTGCTGATGATCTTCGATCCGCACATCACCTATCGCGGCTCAGCCGACGCGTTGTTCGGCCTCCTGGCCCTCTCGGCCTGTGGAAGTCAGGTCGTCGTGCCGAGCCAGCATCGACATCATCGATTCGTTCAAGGAGGAACACAGTGAGGCAATCAACATTTGCAGGTGAGCGCGACTCGGGGATGGTCCGTCTGTACGCCTGGGTGATGATCGTCGCCGTTGGGCTGACAGTGGTTGTCGCGTTGGTCGCGACTCCCACAACTCGGCAGTACTCCGCCTCCGCAGAAGTCCTGATCGACCCGACCATCACGCCTAGTGGCAACTACATCCAACCCTCCATGCCCACTGAGCAACGGGTTGCGACCTCCAGCGATGTCGTCGGTATGGCGGCCTCCCAGCTCGGTGTCACCGCGGAGCACGCCCTCAAGCACCTTTCGGTGACAGTTCCTGTCGACACCCAGGTCCTTGTGATGACCTACACCGCAGACACGCCAGAAGCGGCAAGGTCCGGTGCGAGCGCAGTCGCGCAGACCTTTTTGAAGAACCGCAATCCGGCTGATGGCAGGAACGCGGTGGCGAGCCTGGTTGGCGCGCCGGAGCTGCCGTCCACGCCGACGGCGACCAATTACCCAGTCGTCCTCGGCGTGGCGGTCCTCGCCGGCCTGATGATTGGATTCGTCGCGGCTTGGACCTGGGATCGTGTCCGAGGCAGGATTCGTACGATTGCAGATGCCGAACGACGCACCGCGCTCAATGCCTTGGCCGTGCTACCCCGTCCACCGCTGGCCGGCGACCAGCGACTCTCTGCTGGTCGTCCGCACCTTGATTCGCTCGCGGCCCGAGTACTGAGTCACGTCGAGGACGGGCCTCAACCCAGCGTTCTGGTGAGCGGTGTCGGACCAGGTTGCAGCAGCTCGGCGGTTGCGGCGCAGACTGCGGTTGCCGTGGCGCGGATGGGGCGTGTGGTGATCCTCGTGACTGCGGACCACGACGTCATGGCGACCCTGACCCCTGACGTGGGGTCGGAGCACGAGGCCACGAGCACGGTGGGTGCGACCAGGCTGGATTCGCCAGGGAACAGTCCTTCGGGGCTTCATCTCGTACCCGTGGGTCAGTGGGACGACGATGGGTTCGCCGCCTCGAAACTGGCGAACCTTCTGCCGGAGCTGCATGATCGCGTGCCTGAAGCGTTGGTGATCATCGACGGTCCGCCGGCCTGGCAGAGCGCAGGGATTGCCCTGCGTGCCGACAAGATCTTGCTTGTGGCGGCCCTGGGTCGGAGCTCGCGCGCGGCCGCAGCGGCGGCGGCGCAGGCGCTGGACCATTGCTCCGAGAAGGTGATGGGCTTGGTGATCACGCCACGGGGCGGGCGCGTCCGGGTCGTGCTCATTTCGCTTCGAGCTTGGGCTGGCCTCTGGGGGAGGCGCGTCATGTCCAGGGTCGCGCCACCTGCCCGATCAACTCCCGTGCCGCACGTTCCGCCAACAGTGTGTGACCCGGCGCGGGTGGTGCCAAAGCTCAACGGATCCGCGCCGACGACCTCCCGCAGGCCCGAACGGATTCGCAACGCCGGGCGTGCCCCGCGACCGGAGCGGACCAGGTCATCGGCGTCATGACATCACTGTTGTCGCTGGCTCGACTGACCGTGACGGGGCGAATCCTCGTCGCGCTGCTCCTTGTCACGGGTCTTGCTTCGTTGCTGGCGGTCAGCATGCGGCACGTGCCGCTGGCGCGGGACCTGCCGGTTTCCACGCTGCCGCCGGATGCGGACGGATACTTCGACACGTTGCCGGCAGGCGCGTGGAAGCGTCTGCCCACCAACGCGACGTGCGCCAACCGAGTGCACCGCTCGATGTGGGAGCCCCGGCCGAGCAACGCCGTGGCCAACCACACGCGACCAGAGGTGTTGGAAGTTCGCGGATCCTTCTTCTGGCGGCATCGTGGCGACGGGCGCACCTATGACCCGTTGTTCAACACCTGGTTGCTGCCACGAGTCGACGGTCAGCACACCGGAACCACGGACGAGAACATTCAGTGGGCGGCCTGCAAGTGGGGGATCTCCGACAATGTGCTCCGAGCCATGGCGGCCGCGGAGTCGACGTGGTTCCAAGGTCTACGCGAGGAAGATGGCAGTTGTGTACAGAAGCGTGGATGTGGCGACATGGTGAAGGTGGCCACCAACGAGTCTCGGACCTACTGCAACGAGCTGAACCGGTTCGGGTACGACTATTCGCGCGACTTCGGCGAGGGGGTGTGCCCCAAAACATTCTCGATCATCGGTGTCATGTCGTGGCAGGACCCAGATTGGGGTCGGATGTTGGCCAACCAGAACGGCACGTTCCCGTTCAGCCGAGACTCGACGGCATTCGCGCTGGACTATGCCGCGGCCCACCTGCGCGGGTGCATGGAGGGCTGGATCACCTGGCTCAACAACCGCAACGGATTTCAGCGGGGAGACCTGTGGGGATGTGTCGGAGTCTGGTACGCAGGGGATTGGAAGATCCCGTCGGCGCTGCAGTACTCGGATCGGGTCAAGGACCTGATGGCCGATCGGCTGTGGCTCCGGCCGGACTTCGCCGAGAGCGAGCGTCGACCCCCGACCCACCCGTGGTGATCAGGTCGGCGACAGTCTGCAGGTAAACCTCGCTCTGATGTTCCCAGGCCAGGTGCAGTCGAATCCGTTCGCTGCCGACCCTGCCCAGTCGAGCACGCTCCGACTGGTTGTCGAGCAGGGTGACCAGTTCCTGCGCCAATGCCTCGAGGTCTGCGGGGGCGACGAGCACCCCGGCACCTTCAGCCAGGCGTCGGGTCTCCTCCACGTCATAGGCCACCACTGGCAGACCGACGCCGAGGTATTCCATCGCCTTGACGGGAGTCACCTCCGGCTGCAAGGACGTGTCGATACCGACGTCGGCCGCGGCGAGATGGCGATAGAGATCCACTTCACCCAGCCAGCCAGGGAACCAGACGTTGTCGCCCAGGCCAAGATCGGCGACCATTGCGCTCAGCTCGTCCAGGCACTCACCGTTGCCGATCAGCATGAATCCCACTTCGCCGCGACCCCAGTCACGGACCACGAGCTCGGCGATCTTGATGACTTCATCGACCCGGTCCTGGCGGCCCATCTTCCCGGCCCACGTCACCACCGAGGCAAAGTCGCGACCCAGCGGCGAGGAGTCACGAACCTGTGAGGCAGCGTGCGCGCGGTCCAGCCGTTGTAGCAGCGGCCCGTTGCGGACCACGCGGATTTCCTCGGCCGCTCCACCCGCGGAAATCAAGCGGCTGCGCAGGTAATCGTTGACAGTCACGGTCGCATCGGCATGAGCCTGGGTACGAGTCTCCAGCCAGTGGAGGATCTTCATCGCCCGAGCTGGTGGAGAGGCGTACCGCTGCCCGAGCGTCTCCGGCATCAGGTCGCGTTGGTCGATCAGCACACGAATACCGAGCCGCCGAGCCACTGCAGCCACCGGGAAGTACAGATCAGGTGGCTGGCAGATCTGCAGCACGTCGATCCGATACCGGCGGTGCAGATGCATCAGACGGGGGATCTGCCGGCTCAACGAGGCGAGGTACTCGCGCAGGTGCCCGGCGGTCGAATCGCCATCCTTCGGGGCCCGATACTCGATCAGTGTCAGGCCCGGGTGGCTTCGCCACGGCTCGTTGGCGTCATCGCGGCGGGTGATCACCGAGACCTGACACCCCGACGCACAGAGGTCCTCAACCTGCTTGCACAGGCGATTGTCCTCAGCCAATGAGACGTTCTGCACCATCGCCGCGACATGGACGCCACGCAGGTCATGCATGGGCGGCCGATGTTCCATCGATGACCATCTCATCTGACTGTCGGTGGTTCCCGGGCGGTGACGACCACGCCACCTCCGCCTCGCGCGCGGCTGGCCCACGGACCACCCACGTGGCGTTCTCCAGCTCGATGAAGGACTGTGCCCGGCGGCGCCACCAATCCGCCACCTCTCGCGGAAGTGCGTGCCATGCACCCGAATCTCCACCCAGCTGGTCCAGCAGGTCATCCCACGCCTGCACCATGCCTGGGCAGTGGACATAGTCGGGATGGGCGATCATCAGCACCAGCGCGCCACGCTCCCGAAGGGACTCGACCTTG
>MTKY01052711.1_pt1 | contig 19912 bp, 15 predicted proteins | sample 1042731 | NCBI WGS metagenome assembly MTKY01 (sample SAMN06212206, study PRJNA360538) | anaerobic digester metagenome | biome: Wastewater treatment plant; material: sludge; isolation source: anaerobic digester fed with sludge from wastewater treatment plant | place: Denmark: WWTP Soeholt ... | reverse complement strand
TACGTATCGCGGGGCCGAGTTGGCGGAGATGTGCTCCGATGACGAGTGCGCGTTCTTCGCCCGGCAGCCGTTTTGGACGGAGGGGCGACGCATTGCCTTTGTCAGCCTGGGCTGTGGCAACGCCGGGCCGGAGCAGCCACTCTTGCACACCGCGCACGCTGCGGGCTACCCCGTGGCTTACTTCGGCGTAGATTCCTCGCGGACGATGTTGGGATTGGCGCGGCAGAACCTCGCCGACGAGCCTTTCCCCAAAACCTTTGTGCTGGCGGACATTTTGCGCCCTGATTTTGTGGACAAATGGCGGCCGCTCCTCGCGGACTATGACACGCAAGTATACGCGATGCTCGGGGGCACATTCGGCAACTTCGAGCAGGCGGTCATCGCCGAGGCGCTGGCGCGCATCGTCCCGGCGGACGACTATCTTTACCTGGACGTCGTCCCGCAATTCGAGACGCCGGACAAAAACAAGGCGTTGCGCAACCGGCTGGTTCGCCTGCCGCAGAACTTGAGTGGATTCTTCGCCAGCCTGCTCGAAAAGCTGTGCATCGATCAAGCGGCCGGCGAGTTGGTCGGCGAGGAAATCTACGAGGAAGATGTGGACGCGCTGCGCTACGTCGCGTCGTTCCGCATCCGCGAGCCGTTGGAATTCCCATGTTTTGGCGGCGTCGTGCGCTGCCTGCCCGGTGAATCCATTGAGCTGATGAACGTCCGCGCCTACAAGCCCGCCGCCTTGCAGCACTTCATGGCCGGGTGGGGCTTCCACTACCTCGACACCTACACGCCCGATGTGGGCAACCTGGCGCATCTGTGGCAGCGGTTCTTGTTTCAGAAGGGGGAGGGCGATAATCGGTAACTGGTAATTGGTGAATGTGATTTGTCTGATTCTCGCTTACCAGTTACAAATCCCTGATTACCATTCCCAAATTACTATCTTCGAGGAGGTTGTTCTATGGTTAAAATCGCAGTGATTGGAGCTGGAAGTTTGACGTTTACGCGGCGGTTGATGATGGATATTCTCGCCGTGCCGGAGCTGCGGGATACGGAGTTCCGTTTTATGGACATCAACCCGACGTATTTGGACATGGTCACGAACGTTTGCCGGAAGATGATCGCGGATAACGACGTCCCGGCTACGATTGCGCCGACACTCCACCAACGCGAAGCAATTGCGGGCGCGGACTACGTCTTCTGTCTGGTTCGGGTGGGGGGTCTGGAGGCGTTCCGCCACGACATCGAAATCCCGTTGAAGTACGGCGTGGACCAATGCGTCGGTGACACGTTGGGGCCGGGCGGCGTCTTCTACGCGTTGCGCAGTATCCCCGTGCTGCTCGACATCGCCAAAGATATGCGCGAGGTCGCCAACCCCGGTGCGCTGTTGATCAACTACGCCAATCCTATGGCGATGAACACCTGGGCCGTGCGACGCGCCGGCGGCGTGCCGGTCGTCGGGTTGTGTCACGGCGTTCAGGGCGGGCACTGGCAGATCGCGCAAGCGTTGGGGCTGCCACAAGAAGAGGTGGATTTCATCTGCGCGGGCATCAACCACCAGACGTGGTACATCCAGGTGACGCACAAGGGCAAGGACATGACGCCCTATCTGCTGGAAGCCTTCGAGAAGCACCCGCATTTCTCGCAGACTGAGAAGGTGCGCATCGACGTGTTGCGGCGCTTCGGCTATTACTCGACGGAGTCCAACGGCCACCTGAGCGAGTACGTGCCGTGGTATCGCAAACGGCCTGACGAGATCAAGGATTGGATTTCGCTCGATAGCTGGATCAACGGCGAGACCGGCGGCTATCTGCGCGTAACCACTGAGAGCCGCAACGAGTACGAGCAGCTCTATCCCAAATATATGAGCGGCGAAGTGGACATGATCCCCCTGGGCGACCGCAGCAGCGAGCACGGCTCGTACATCATCGAGTCGTTGGAGACCGGGCGGACGTATCGCGGACACTTCAACGTGGCGAACACGGGTCTCATCACCAACCTGCCTGATGGCTGTACGGTTGAGTTGCCCTGCTACGTGGACGGCAACGGCATCAGCCCGGCATGGGTGGGCGACCTGCCGATGGCGTGCGCGGCAACCTGTCGCGTCAGTGTCAACGTGCAGGAGATGGCGGTCGAGGCGGCGCTGACCGGCAACCGCGAACTGGTCAAGCTCGCTGTGCTTCACGACCCGCTGACCGGCGCGGTGTGCAACCCTCCGGAAGTCTGGGCGATGTGCGACGAGATGTTCGACGCCCTGGCCCCCTGGCTTCCCCAATTCAACGGCGCAGGCCGCACGTGGCCCGACATCCCGCAGCCGAACGGCGGTATTTTGCGGTTTGCAAAGTAGACGGCAGGTAGTAGACGGTAGACAGTAGACGGTAGGCGGGAGAAAAATCCCCTGTCTACCGTCTACCGTTTACCGTCTACTGTTATGCTTTTTAACTTTCAAAGATGGGTCTAATTTCAGTGCAATCCCTACACTCCTCTTGTTATACTGGACACTGTGTAGAGCAGTATTGGATGACTCACAGCTTGTCAGAGAGATTGAAAAACCCGGTTTTTTGGACCGAAAAATGCCTCAGCAGACGATCTGAAGCCGGATCTCTGCCACATAACTTGTTCACGCTGACAGGCTGCCGGGCCATTGAACTATTAGACCAAGTAACGTGACTTGTGACAAGGAGCACGCATGGCAGACTATCGTATCACAGCGCATCCGATCCTCCCGATCCCTGACGTTGATCTTGTTGAGTTTACCTGGAAAGGCCAGCCGTTGACGGCGCGGCGCGGCGAGATGATTGCCTCGGCGCTGTTCGCGCACGGCATCCACGTGTTCGGACACCATCACCGCGACGGCTCGCCGCAGGGCATTTTCTGCGCGAACGGGCAGTGTTCGCAATGCCTCGTCATCGCCGACGGCCTGCCGGTGAAGGCGTGTATGACCCCGGTGTCGCCCGGCATAGTCGTCGAGCCGCTGGAAGGGCTGCCCGTGTTGCCGTTGGTCGCCGAGCCGCCGCCCTCCCGCGAACTGCGAACAATCGACGCGCCCGTGCTCATCATCGGCGGCGGGCCGGCGGGGATGTCGGCGGCGATTCAGTTGGCGGAATATGGCGTCCGCGTGCTGCTGGTGGACGACAAGGACCGCCTCGGCGGGAAGCTGGTTTTGCAGACGCACCGCTTTTTCGGCTCCGTGGACGCCGTCCACGCGGGGACGCGCGGCATCGACATTGCCACGCGACTCGAAGACGAAGTCCGCCGCCACGATAACATCGAAGTTTGGCTCAACAGCACCGCCCTCGCCGTGTTTAGCGATGGGAAAGTGGGAATTTTGCGGGGAGCGAATCATGAATCACGAATCATGAATCACGAGTCCCTTACTTCCTACTCCCTACTCCCTACTTCCCAACCGGAGTACGTGCTTGTGCACCCCGAAATCCTGCTCGTCGCCGCCGGCGCGCGGGAGAAATCCCTGACGTTCAAGGGGAACACGCTGCCGGGCGTCTATGGCGCGGGGGCGTTCCAGACGCTGGTGAACCGCGATTTGGTGAAAGCCGCGCAGCGGCTCTTCATCGTCGGCGGGGGGAATGTTGGGCTGATCGCGGGGTATCACGCGCTGCAGGCTGGCACCGAGGTGGTGGGGCTGGTCGAGGCGCTGCCAGAATGTGGCGGATACAAAGTTCACCGGGACAAGCTGGCGCGCTTCGGTGTGCCGATTTACACGTCACACACGATTTTATCGGCTAACGGCGACGGCCACGTGGAATCGGTGACGATTGCGCAAGTCGATGAGCGCTTCCAGCCCGTCCCCGGTACGGAGAAATCCTTCGCCTGTGATACGGTGCTCATCGCCGTGGGCCTCGACCCGGTGAACGAGTTCACGCAGAAGGCGCGGGACTTCGGGATGACGGTTTTCGACGCGGGCGACGCCCAGGAAATCGCGGAAGCGTCGGCGGCGATATTCTCTGGCAAGATTCGCGGGCTGGAGATCGCGCGGGCGCTCGGCGCGACGGAGGACGCCGTCCCCGACGAGTGGCGACGCACCGGCGACATCCTCAAATCGCACCCCGGCGCGGTGATTCCAGAGCGCATTCCCGCACAAGAAGAGGGCGTCTTCCCGGTCTTCCACTGCTCGCAAGAAATCCCCTGCAACCCCTGCACCTCGGTCTGCCCGCAGCAGTTGATCCACATCGACAAAACTGACATCCGCACCGTCCCCACCTACCTGGGGCCGGAGGCGGAGAAAACGTGCCTGGGCTGCGAACAATGCGTCGCGGTCTGTCCAGGGCTGGCGATTTCGTTGGTGGACTATCGCAAGGACGCCGAGATGCCGACGGTGACGTTGGCCTATGAGTTCCTGGCGAGCCACATCGCCGTTGGCGACCGGGTGACGGCGCTCGATGCGGTCGGCAACGTCCTCGGCGACGTAGAGGTGGTGAGCGTGCGCGCAATCAAGCGCAACGACCGCACCGTGATGGTCAAGCTGCGCGCGCCGAAGGCGATTGCCAAGCTGATTGCCGGGTTGCGCGTGCAAGACCTGTCGGTCGGTTCGGCGCTCAGCGAAGAAGTCGTCAACCTGGACGACGACACAATCGTTTGCCGCTGCGAACGGGTGACGGCGGGCGAAATCCGCGCGTTGATCCGTAAGGGTTACCGCGACATCAACGAGATCAAAGCCGTCACGCGCGCTGGGATGGGCGCCTGCGGCGCTAAAACGTGCAACGCGCTCACGTTGCGCCTCTTCCGCGAAGAAGGCATCTCCCTGGACGAGGTCACCCGCAACGTCCCGCGCCCGCTCTTCGTCGAAACGCCCCTGGGCATTTTGGCAGCGGAGCAGCGAATCGGCGAATCGGAGAATGAGCGAGTCGGCGAATCGGCGAATCAGCGAATGGGCGAATTGGCGAATCAGCGAATCGGCGAATCAGCGAATCAGCGAATGAGCGAATCGGCGAATCGCGCATCACGTATCACGCATCGCGAATCTCCAAAATCCAAAATCCAAAATCCAAAATCAGAAATCACTTCCGACGTCATCATCATCGGCGCGGGGAGCGTGGGCGTGCCGGCGGCGCTGGCGATGGCGCGGAAGGGGCTGGAGGTGCGCGTGTTCGACAGGGCGGCGAGCCAGGGGCAAGGCTCCAACAAGTCGGCGATTGGCGGGGTGCGCGCCACGCACTCCGACCCGGCGAAGATTCGCCTGTGCCTGCGCAGCCTGGAAATCTTCTCGACGTGGGAGGAAACCTACGGGCACAACATCGAGTGGACGACGGGCGGCTACGCCTTCGTCGCCTACCGCGAGCACGAAGCGCAGACGTTCAAGGACTTGCTCAAGGTGCAGCACGCCTACGGCCTCGACATCGACTGGTACGACCGCGACGACTTCCTGCGCATCGTCCCCGACGTGAACCCCAACGGGCTCCTCGGCGGGACGTTCTCACCGCAGGATGGGCATTGCTCGACGCTGTTGGCGGGGCACGCCTTCTACGACGCGGCGAAGGCGGCGGGCGCGGTCTTTCACTTCAACGAGCCTGTGATGGAGATTTTGGTGGACGATACGATGACAGGCCGCCAGATACGTGGGATTCGGACGAACCAGGGGACGTATCACGCGCCGGTCGTCGTCAATGCCGCCGGGCCGTGGGCGCAGGCGATTGGGCATCTGGTGGGGATGGAGCATCCCGTGCAGCCCGACTCGCACGAGGCCGGGATTACCGAACCGGTCGCGCATTTCCTGGGGCCGATGTTGGTGGATATCCGGCCCGCGCCAGGCTCGGTGAACTACTACTTCTTCCAGTTGCGCAGCGGGCAGGTCGTGTTCTGCATCACGCCGCAGCCGAGCATCGTAGGCTTCGACCGCCGCGAGACGAGCGTGTTCCTGCCGCAGGTTGCGTCGCGGATGGTGGACCTGGTTCCGCGCCTGGCGAACCTGCGCGTGCGGCGCACCTGGCGCGGCCTTTATCCGATGACGCCGGACGGTTCGCCGCTCGTCGGTTGGGCGCGCGAAGTGGGCGGCTATCTGATGGCGATTGGCATGTGCGGGCAGGGCTTCATGCTCGGCCCCGGTTTGGGCGAACTGCTCGCGCGGATGGTCACGCAGGAAGAACTTTCGCCGGAAGACCGCGAGGTGTTGAAAGTGCTTTCGCCGTATCGTAAGTTCGCGGGGCAGGAGGCGTTGAAGTAGGGAAGGATGTAGGGTGCAAGGTGCAGGGTGCAAGATTTTGTTTACGGGTGTGGATTGAATCTTCATCACTGGATGATATAATGAATTAAAGAATTAATGGGGAATTACAGAACCCAACGAGGTCTGGTGAAAGGAGTTGTCCGTTGACTGTCAATATCAAGAATCAAGAGGTAGAGAATTTATTGGACTCTGTCGTTCAATTGACCGGAGAATCTAAAACCAACGCAATCCGTCAAGCCCTGGCTGAACGGTTGGAACGTCTCTCTTTGCTGCGTGTGGCTCCCCAAAATGCGGCTCGACTAGAGGCGTTTTTGCAAGACGAAATCTGGGCTAATATCCCGGAGCATCTGCTTGGAACGTCTTTGACCAAAGCGGAAGAAGAAGCGATTCTGGGCTATGGAGAGCATGGCGTATGATTGTTGATACGTCGGCAATTGTGGCAATCTTCTTTAGGGAATCGGGATACGAAGAAGTGTTGCAGAAGCTCGATCGTGCTCGCGCGATAGCGATCGGTGCGCCCACGTTGGTCGAATGTGGTATTGTCTTGAGTGCGCGGCTAGAGCGCGATGCGCGTGGGATGCTCTCGCGCTTTCTAGCAGAGAGTAACTTTTTCATTATTCCCTTCACCGATGTGCATTACGGTACAGCAGTGACGGCGTGGCTGAAATTTGGCAAAGGAAGACATCCCGCTGCACTGAATTTTGGCGATTGCCTGACTTACGCTATCGCCAAGTTGGCGGGAGAACCATTGTTGTGTGTTGGCAGTGACTTCTCTCAGACTGATTTGGAATTGGCGTAATTGGCTGAATTCCCTGTTGTTTGGGAAGCTACAGGTGCGCCGCACTTTCCGAAGCGCGGCGCACCTTTTGTGTCAGTAGTCCATTTTGCGGTATTTGACTATAATGGAGGAGTGGGAATGGAATCCACTCCTTCATTGTTATTGTTGATGCGGAAAGTAAGCTGGCGCACGAATTGGCCGATTGCCTGTGGTCGATTACCGTGCTGGCTGATGCGCACGACGTCGATTTGGAGGATGCACGGACGATTTGGAAAATCACATCAAGGAGAACCTGGCTGCAAAATAACCAGGACATTTCATACGAAAGGATTACACGATGCAACCCAATATCACCCTTGACGATTTGGCAACGTTTGCGGCGGCGTTCGACGCTGACCCCAAGAACCGCCTGGCGGCGAACGCCGTGGCGCAGAACGACATCGCGGCGGTGGCGCTCAACCGCGCGAGCGTCAACCGTATCGAGCACACGTACTCGCACCTCATCGAGACGCCGGAAGCGACCAACCAGGGCGCGACCGGACGCTGCTGGATGTTTGCCGGCCTCAACGTGCTGAGACTGGCGGCGATTCAGAAGATGAACCTGAAAATGGAGAATTTCGAGCTTTCCCAGGCTTACTTGATGTATTGGGACAAACTGGAAAAGGCCAACTTCTTCCTGGAAAACATCATCGAAACGCGGGCCGAACCGCTGGACGGGCGGCTGGTGATGTGGCTGCTCGCCGACCCTCTCTCCGACGCCGGGCAATGGGATATGTTCGTGAGCCTGGTCAAGAAATACGGCGTCGTCCCCAAGACCGTGATGCCGGAGACGAAGAGCAGCGCCGCCTCGCGGCCGATGAACAACCGCCTCGTGGCGAAACTGCGTGAGTTCGCCCAGACGCTGCGGAACATGTCCGCGCAGGGCGCCGGCGTGAGCGGTTTGCGGCAGGCGAAAGCCGCTATGCTGACGGACTTCCACCGCATGCTCACGATTCACTTCGGCAAACCGCCCGCCAGCTTCGACTGGGCGTGGCGCGACAAGGACAAAGCCTTCCACCGCCGCGGCGCCATCACGCCGCAGGAATTCTACGCCGAGTACGTCGGCATCGACCTGGACGATATGGTGTGCCTCATCCACGCGCCCACGCAGGACAAGCCCTACCGCAAACTCTACACGGTGGCGTACCTCGGCAACGTCGTCGGCGGGCAGCCGGTGCGTTACCTCAACGCGGACGTCGAAGTTTTGAAGAAAGCCGCCGCAGACAGCGTCGTGGATGGACAGGCCGTGTGGTTCGGCAGCGACGTGGGACAAATGCTGGAGAGGGATCTGGGCCTGCTGGATATGGACGTGTACGATTACGAGCTGGTGTACGGCGTGCCGTTCGCCCTCGACAAGGCGGGGCGGCTGGACTATGGACACAGCCGGATGACCCACGCGATGCTGCTCACCGGCGTTGATTTGGACGAGGCCGGGCGCCCGTTGAAATGGCGCGTCGAGAACAGTTGGGGCGTGGAGCGCGGCGACAAAGGCTATATGCTGATGACGGACCGTTGGTTCGAAGAGTACCTCTACGAAATTGCTGTGAGCAAACGCTATCTCCCGTCCGACTTGCTGGCGGTTCTCGAAACCGAGCCGGTCGTGCTTCCCCCGTGGGACCCGATGGGGGCGCTGGCCCGGTAACGTTCTCAACGCTTTGACGTTCAGAGGCTATGGCCGGAAAGGGGTGTGATGTACAAAGACGAGATGTGGTATCGGAAGTTGGCTCGGAACATCGAAGAGAGCCGCCCAAACTTCACCGACAAGCAGCAGCGCGCCTATCAAATCGATCTGATGCTGCGGGGGGCGTTGCGGGTCAAAGAGACTTCCGATACGCGCGAAACTTGCCGCAGTTTTCAGCATACGTTGAACCGTATGGGGGAAGAATTCCCGGAACTTCCAGGCTCAAAAGCGCAACGGCAGTATCAGGCTCAGCAGTTGCGCCTGATGACCGGCCATTTCGTCAAAGCGCACCAGTTTGCGCCGCCGGGATATTATACACGCCTGTACGCCGGGTACGGCCTTGTTGCAGGTCTGCTCCTCGGCGTCGTCGTGGGGTTATTCCTAAACAACGGCCTCTATTTGCTGCTGGCCGTCATCGCAGGCGTGGGTATGGGCGCTGCTTACGGCGCTAGCGAGGACGCAAGCGTGAAGCGCAACCGGCGCGCGCTTTGAGCCGAACCGGCGCGTTTTTCCCCAAAGAACGCGCCGGTTTGCTGTTCCACGCCATTTGACTTTTCCATTTTTGGGCTTATGATAATAATATTGTGACGTTTTTATGACTTATTCGGGATTTATCATCAATGCGGCGAAAAACCTGGTTAATCCTGGCCCTGTGCCTGACTTTTTTCTACGCTCGTCCCGTAGCAGCGGGCCGTTTGCCTGTCACGCCCGCGTCCTCCGTTGCTCCTCCGACGGTTGATGAAGCTCCTGCGCCTGCCGACCTGAGCGCGTGGACGGCGCACACGTTGCAGTGGGGCGAGAAGGTGGGCTGTTTGGCGCAGCGCAGCGGCATGGACGTGACCGCTGTGGCGGAGGCGAACCGTTTGCTCAACCCGGCGCTGTTGGGCGTCGGCGGCGCGGTCAACCTGCCGCCGTCTGAACCCCGCCTCCTCGTCGCGGCCCACGCGGACGATACGCCGTTGGCCCTCGCGGTGAAGCATAACCTGCCGCTCTGGGAAGTGCTGCGCCTCAACCCGGCGCCGTTGTACGCCGGCAAAAGCGTGCAGCTTCCCGGCGCAGAAGCGGAGACGGGGACTTGCCTGCCGTATCCGGTGTCGGCGCTGTCCGTCTCGCCGCAGCCGGTCACCCGTGGGCGCACTGCGCTGTTCGTCCTCGAGACGGCGGAGCCAGCGGCCTGCGAGATCCGCTACCTCGAGCAGACCGAGCCGTGTTATCCGCTGGACGACGCCCACCTCTACGCGCTGGTCGGGCTTTCGGCGTTGATGGACGCGGGCGCGTACACGGTGAAAATCACCGTGCAATCGGATGGGTTGGAAACGGCGTTCACGGTTCCGCTGGACGTCAGCGCCGGGCGATATGGTTACCAATACATCGATCCACCTGGCGCGCTCTCGAAGCTCATGGACCCCGAGTTGATGCAGGGCGAGTTGGACTATCTGGCGGCCTGGCGCGCTATCCGCACGCCCGAGCGCGCCTGGGAGTTGCCGCTCGCCTTTCCGTTGCCGCAGCAAGTCCCGGTTTCAGCCGATTATGGCGACCGGCGCTCGTATGGCGGGATGGTCGATGGGTATCACTCCGGCGTGGATTACCGCGCGTGGGGTGGGATGCGCGTGCTCGCGCCGGCGGACGGCGTGGTATTGCTCGCCGAACGTCTGGAGGCGCGCGGGAACGCGGTGTTGCTCGATCACGGCGGCGGCCTGGTCACCGGCTACTGGCACCTCTCGCGGATCGACGTGGAGGTGGGGCAGCACGTGCAGCGCGGCGAGGCGTTCGCGCTGGTCGGCAACACCGGCCTTTCGACGGGCGCGCACCTGCATTGGGAGATGTGGGTCAACGGCGTCGCGGTGGACAGCACGCAATGGCTGAGCGCCGACGCTTTCTCCGGCTTGAGCCTACCTGCGCTCGACGCGGCAGACACGCCTTAAGCGCAATCTGTTGGATGCTTGATCGGCGCTGGAGTGGTTGCTCCGGCGCTTTTTCATCAACGGATTGAACGGACTTCACCGGATTCTTGTCTGTTCGATCCGTTCGCTCCGTTGAATCCGTTGAATGTGAGGTGATAGGATGTGCGGACGTTTTTCGTTGGGCGTGAACCTGGACGATTTGGTCGAGGCGTTTCCCGATTTCACGTTCCCGCCGGAGATAGAGCCGCGCTACAACATCGCGCCAGCGCAGGACGTGCTGGTCGTCCCCAACAATACCGCCGGGCGCGCCAGCTTCTTTCGATGGGGCTTGATCCCCTCTTGGGCCAAGGACCCGGGAATCGGCAACCGGTTGATCAACGCGCGCGCGGAGACGCTGGCAGAGAAGCCGTCGTTTCGCGCGGCCTACCTGCGGCGACGCTGTCTGGTCCTCGCGGACGGTTTCTACGAATGGCAGACCATCCCGGGCAGCAAAGCCAGACAGCCGGTGTACGTCCAACTGGCGACGAAAAAGTCGTTCGCTTTTGCCGGATTGTGGGAGTTGTGGCGGCCCGACGATACGCCCGTCCTCTCCTGCGCCATCATCACCACCGAGCCGAACGCCCTGCTCGCGCCGATCCACGACCGTATGCCCGTCATCCTGCCGCCGGACGCCTACGCCCTGTGGCTCGATCCCGCCGAACAAAAGCCCGCCGCGCTCGACCACCTGCTCGCGCCCTTTCCCGCCGACCTGCTGACCGCCCATCCCGTCTCCCGCTTCGTCAACAGCCCGGCAAACGACACGCCCGCCTGCATCGTTCAAAGTAGCGAGTAGCGAGTTAAGAGTGGCGAGTGGCGAGTGACGAATTCCGAATCACAAATGACGAATGACTCATTTCTCATTTCTCATTTCTCATTTCTCTTGACCCTTAACTCTTAACCTTTCTCCCATTCTATGCGAGGTGCTATGAACCCTATAACTTACGCTCGAACCCATCACGATAAATTCCTGGAAGAACTCAAAGCCTTTTTGCGCATCCCCAGCATCAGCACGCAGGCCGAACACAAGACCGACATCGAACGCGCAGCGGCGTGGCTGCGCGATGCGTTGCTGGACGTGGGCTTTCCGCGCGCCGAGGCCATGCCGACGACGGGCCATCCCATCGTCTTCGCGGAGTGGCTGGCGGCCGGCCCGGATGCGCCGACGGTGCTCGTCTACGGGCACTACGACGTCCAGCCGCCCGAGCCGCTGGAATTGTGGCGCACGCCGCCCTTCGAGCCGACGGTGGTGGATGACGCTCTCTTCGCGCGCGGCGCTTCCGACGACAAAGGGCAGGTGTTCGTCCACCTCAAGGCCGCCGAGGCGTTCAAAGCAACCGTGGGCGCGCCGCCCGTCAACCTCAAGTGTATCTTCGAGGGCGAGGAGGAGATCGGCAGCCCTAGCTTCAACCCCTTTGTCTTCGCGCACACGGATTTGCTGGCGGCGGACGTGGCGCTCATCTCGGATACGCACATCTTGGGGATGGACAAACCCACCATCGTCTACGCGCTGCGAGGACTGGCGTACCTCGAGGTGAAAGTGACCGGGCCGGACCACGACCTGCACTCCGGCATCTACGGCGGCGCGGTGCTCAACCCCATCAACGCGCTCTGCCGGCTGATCGCGCAGCTTCAGGATGCGGACGGACGCATCACCATCCCCGGCTTCTACGACAGCGTGCGCGACCTCGACCCCGACGAGCGCGCCGAACTGGCGAAGCTGCCCTACGATCACGCGGCCTGGCTCGAAGAGGCCGGCGTGAAAGCGGACTGGGGCGAACCGGGCTACACCGTCGTCGAACGCGCGTCCGCGCGCCCCACGTTGGACGTGAACGGCATCTGGGGCGGCTACATCCAGCCTGGCGCGAAGACGGTCCTGCCGAGCGAAGCGTATGCGAAGATTTCGATGCGCCTCGTGCCGGATCAAAACCCGAAGGAGATTGCGCGCCTGACGGCGGATTACCTGACGCAGATTGCACCGCCCGCCGTCACGGTCGAAGTGCGCGATCTGCACGGCGGCGAGGGCGCGATTGTGCGGCGCGACAGCCCGGCGATGCAGGCGGCGTTCCGCGCCTACGCCGAGACCTTCGGCGTCGAGCCGATCTTTATGCGCGAGGGCGGCTCCATCCCCGTCGTGGCGACGTTCCAGCGGGCGCTCGGCATCGAGACGATCCTGATGGGCTTCGGCCTGCCCGACGACCGGCTGCACTCGCCGAACGAGAAATTTCACGTCCCTATGTTCTACAAAGGCATCGAGACGGTGATTCGCTTTTGGGAGGGATTGCGAGCTGCTGGATTGTAATCCAGCAGAAGCGCTTGTGGACCGCTGGATTGTGATCCAGCAGGAGCGAAGGGTTTATTTTGCGCTTGCGGCGGATCGCGCGATCCGCCGCAAGCCGTTTTCTACTGCCCGGACTGCCGGTCGTAATTGCGCGCGCACATCCCCACGGCGGGGCGCATCCCCAACTGCTTGTAGAACGGTTGTACGTTCGCGTCGCAGAGCAGGTCGATCATATACAAGTTCTGCAAGCGCGCCAGCATCTGCCGCACCAGCGTTTGGCCGATGCCCCGATGTTGGTACGCGGGCAACACCTCGAGGAACGGGACGTAAGCCGCGAGTACGCCATCTGTGATTGCGGTGATGAAGCCGACCACCTGTCCGGTCGCTGTATCCAGCGCCAGCACGACTGCGTCGCTGTTGCGCAGCAGGCGCAGGTGGATTTCCGGCGTCGGCGGGTTCGGCCAACCGACGAAGAAGCCATTCAGCTGCGTGGGCATGATGTCTTCTGCTGAATTCAGGTATTCGATCATGTCCGTAGCATTCACTTGCTAATTTGCTCGATCTCTTGCTGAAGCACAGATAGACGATTTTTCACGATGTCCCACACAAGCTCGTTTGAAACGACATCGTATCCGTGCGCAAGGATGTTCCGAAAACTCATAGATCATCATTCTGTCCTGTGCAATCGCCTGCCGGAAATAAGGGTTTCTAATAGCCTTTTCCTCAACCAGATCAACCGGGCGTTCGAAAAGCTGCTCCAACGCTTCTTTGAAACCAAAGTATTGCTCGAAAGCGCCCAACGGGTGTTCTTCTGCAAAGTCTACGACGAAATCAACATCGCTGTGCTGTGCAGCAAAATCGCCTCGCGCCGCAGAACCAAATAGCTCTAACCGTTTGACGCCGTATTTCCGGCACAACTCGGCTAGCTCGTCCATATAAGCGTTGATCTTCAGCATCATTTTTGACCTTTCGGTACATATTTGCAAGTAACTTTGGACAGGATTAATAGGACGAAAATTTCCTTTAATCCTGAGAATCCTGTTAATCCTGTCCAAAAAAGATTACCCTTGTTGCACCTTCGCCCAACTATCCCGCAGCGAGACGGTGAGGTTGAACACGAGTTTTCCTTCTGCGGTGTCTGGGTCGGTGCAGAAGTAGCCCTTGCGCATGAACTGGTAGCGGTCGCCCGGCTGCGTCCCGGCGAGGTCCGGCTCGACCTTCGCGTCCGCCAGGATGACGAGCGAGTCGGGGTTCAGGTTCGCCATAAAGTCCTGCCCTTCGGGGGCGTCGCCGGGGTCGTCTTTGGTGAAGAGGTAGTCGTACATCCGTGCCTCGGCGTCCAGCGCGTGGGCGGCGGAGACCCAGTGGATCGTCCCCTTGACCTTGCGCCCGTCAGGCGTCGTGCCGCCGCGCGATGCGGGGTCATACGCGGCGCGCAGTTCGACGATATTGCCGTCCGTATCTTTGACCACGCCCACGCAGGTGATGTAGTACGCGCCCACCAACCGCACTTCGCGTCCCGGCGCGAGGCGGAAGTATTTGGGCGCCGGCTCTTCCATAAAGTCTTCTTGCTCGATGTAGATGACGCGGGAGAACGGGACCTGCCGCGTCCCCATTTCCGGTTTTTGCGGGTGGTTGGGGACGTCAAAGTACTCTACCTGATCCTCAGGGTAGTTGTCGATGACGACCTTGAGCGGTTCGAGCACCGCCATCGCGCGCGGCGCGCGCTCGTTCAGGTCGTTGCGGACGCAATGCTCGAGCAGGGCGATGTCTACGACGCTGTTGGCTTTGGCGACGCCGACACGTTCCAGGAAGTCGGCGATGACTTCGGGCGTATAGCCGCGCCGGCGCAGACCGCGCAGGGTGGGCATACGGGGGTCGTCCCAGCCGCGCACGTGGCCTTCGTTCACCAGGCGCAGCAGAAAACGCTTGCTGAGCACCGTGCGCGTGAGGTTGAGCCGTGCGAACTCGATCTGCCGCGGGTGGTAGATGCCGAGCGCGTCCAGAAACCAGTCGTAGAGCGGGCGATGGTCTTCGTAGCCCAGGTCGCACAGCGAGTGGGTGATGCCCTCGATAGAGTCTTCCAGGCCGTGCGCCCAGTCGTACATCGGATAGATGTGCCAGGCGTCGCCAGTGCGGTGGTGCGTCGCGTGGACGATGCGGTACATCACCGGGTCGCGCAGGTTGATGTTCGGTGAGGCCATGTCGATCTTGGCGCGCAGCACGCGCGAACCGGCGGGAAACTCGCCCGCGCGCATCCGGCGCAGCAGGTCGAGGTTCTCTTCGACGGAGCGATCGCGGTAGGGGCTGTTCTGGCCGGGTTCGGTGAGCGTGCCGCGATGCTCGCGGATTTCGTCGGCGCTCAGGTCGTCCACGTAAGCCTGTCCTTGCCGGACGAGTTGCTCGGCCCATTCGTAGGTTTGTTCGAAGTAGTCAGAGGCGTAGAAAATCGTGTCGCCGAAGTCGTGGCCGAGCCAGCGGATGTCCTGGATGATGGCCTGCACGTATTCGTCTTCTTCTTTGGCGGGATTGGTGTCGTCGAAGCGCAGGTTGCACTGGCCGCCGTAATCCTTGGCGACGCCGAAATCGATGGCCATCGCTTTGGCGTGACCGATGTGCAGGTAGCCGTTCGGCTCCGGCGGGAAGCGGGTGTGCACGCGCCCGCCGAATCGTCCGGTCTTCAAATCCTCCTCAACTGCCGCGCGAATAAAATCTCGTGGGGCAGTGGCTTCATTTTCTGTCATTATCTCCTCCTTCAAAAATAGCCTCAACGGATCGAACGGATTAAACGGAAAAATATCCGTTGAATCCGTTGAGGAAATCCTTTTCATCCTCGTTGGTGTGGAATCCCACATAGGGATTCCTCAGTATAAACCACGAAGTGAAATTATCCTTCGACTATCACTTACAAGTCGTAATATAGCTCAATTTCGTAAGGGTGGGGGCGATGGGTGACTTGTTTCTCTTCCCACCGCTTGCGCTCGATCCACCGTTGGATGAGTTCTTTGCTGAACACGTCGCCCGCCAACAGGAAATCGTGGTCGGCCTCCAGCGCGTCCATCGCCGCGCCAAGCGAGGTGGGCAACGCTTTGATCGTTGCGCGCTTTTCCGCTGACCAAGAGAAGATGTCTTCGTCCACCGGCCCAAAGCCCATCTCGGTGGGGTCCATCCGGTTGAGGATGCCATCGAGGCCGGCGAGCAACTGTGCGGCCATCGCCAGGTAGGGGTTGCAGGTCGCGTCGGGCGGGCGGAATTCGAAGCGCGCCGAGTCGGGCTGGTTGGCGTATTTAGGGATGCGCACGGCGGCGCTGCGGTTGCCGAGCGAGTAGATGGCGCTGATGGGCGCTTCGTAGCCGGGGATCAGCCGGCGGAAGGAGTTGGTGCTCGGGTTGGTAAAGGCCATCACTGCGCCGCCGTGGTGCAGCAGGCCGCCGATGTAGTACCGGCCCAAGTCGCTGATCGTCCCGTATTTCTGCGGATCGTAGAACAGATTCTTGCCGTCCTTCCAAAGAAACTGGTGGAAGTGCATCCCCGAACCGGCTTCGCCATAGAGCGGTTTAGGCATAAATGTGACGGTCATCCCTCTCCTGAACGCCGTCATCCGCGATACGTATTTCACCAGCATCGACCCGTCCGCTGCCTGGAGAATCGGCAACATCGGCGTCTCGATCTCGCATTGGCCCGGCCCGCCGACCTCGTGGTGATGGTATTTCACGGCCAGGCCCATTTGCATCAGGTGCTGGCTGATGTGCGAGCGCAGGTTGTACAGGCGATCCTGCGGTGGGATGGCGTGGTAGCCGCCGTGCGGCGGGAGCGTGTAGCCGCTGCCCATTTCCTGCGCGTTCCAACTCGCTTCCTCTGACTCGACGCTGTAACAGGCCGTGTTCATCGTGTTCTGATAGCTCACGGCGTTGAACACGTAGAACTCAAGTTCCGGCCCCCACAGGCTGGTGTCGGCGACGCCAGTGGAGCACATATAGGCTTCGGCGCGCTGGATGATGTTGCGCGGGTCGTAGGGGAAAATCGCGCGCGTGTCGGCTTCTTTTGCGGAGCAGATAAAGCTCAGCGTAGGTATATCCCAGAATGGGTCCTCCGCGCCAGTGCTGAGATCGGGCACGGCGATCATATCGCCGGCGCTGACCGATTTGAACCCCACGCTGGAACCATCGAAGCCGATGCCTTCGTCCATCAACGCCGGTGTGAATTGTGCGGTCGTGATTGTCACGTGGTGCCAGCGCCCCCAAAGATCGCTGAACTTGAGATCCACCATGGCAATTCCGCGCTCCTGAATATAGCTTTGTGCTTCTTCGAACGTTTTGAACACTGTGGCCTCCTTTAGAATGGTGAGTGACAAACTGGAAATTTGTCGAAATCCGTTCGATCTGTCACAGATATTATATGCGCCTTTGCTTTGTCGGCAAGAAAACGGAGCGCTGTCTGCTGTGCTGCTAAAGTGCGCTTTTAGGGGGGCATGGCCCCGCTCCGCCCCCCTTTCCCTGGCCTTGCAGAAATCCGGTTTTTCAGCCTAAAAAACCGGATTTCTCAATCTCTCCGACAGACTGCTAGAAGCGGCCAAATGCGATAGCCCTGCCTCAAGCGTTTGAACGTTATGGGAAAGTCGTGTATACTTTAGCCGTGACACATAGCTGGAGAATTATACCGCACGTATTGACAAGAAAATTATCTCAAGGAGAACAAAATGGCCCGTATTCCTATTGCGCTACAACTGTATTCTATCCGCCACGATTGTGAGAAGGACCTGCCCGGCGCGCTGAAAGCTGTCGCCGAGATGGGTTATGAGGGTGTGGACTTTGCCGGGTATTATGGCTACGACGCCCCGGCGATCCGCGCGATGCTCGACGACCTGGGCCTCAAAGCCGCCGGTTGCCATACAGGCATCCAGACGCTGCTCGGCGACGAGCTGCAAAAGACAGTCGAGTTCAACCATATCTTGGGCAATAAGTACCTGATCGTCCCCGGCCTGCCCGAGACGTATTGCAATTCCCGCGAAGCATGGCTGAAAACCGCTGAATTATTCAACGAGATCGCGGCCAAACTGCAACCTGAGGGCATGTTCACCGGCTACCACAACCACCACATCGAGTTTGCGCCGCTGGACGGCGAGCTACCCTGGGACACCTTTTTCGCCAACACCGTCTCCGACGTAGTGATGCAGATCGATCTTGGCAACGCCATGCACGGCGGGGCCGATCCGGTGGTTTTCCTCAAACGCTATCCAGGGCGTGCGCGGACGGTGCACCTCAAAGCGTATTCTGCGACCAACGACACGGCGCTCATCGGCGAGGACGACGTGGATTGGGACGAGGTCTTCCGGGTGTGCGATGCCGATCCCGTGACCGAGTGGTACATCGTCGAGCAGGAGAGCTATGCTTATCCCCCGCTGGAGTGCGTGCACCGTTGTCTCCAGGCGCTCCGGGCGATGGGGAAGTGAGACAGGCCGCGAGAGGCAAAGCCAGCGAATGGCTGAACCGGCGGGACGTACATCCCGCCCCCGATTATCAGTTACCAATCACAACAAAAGGACAGAGAAATGATCAAGATTGCTGAAGTGTTGCCCCCCTATCCAACGCCGTTGTGGCGGATGGTCAAGCAGTGCGGCGTGGATCACGTCGTTGGGTCGATGGATTTCCGGCGCGGCTTGAACGTGGATAAGGAAAGTTTGCCGTGGAGCTATATGTCGTTGGTGCGGATTAAAACCGCTTATGAGGATGGCGGTTTCACTTTCGACGTGCTCGAAAGCCGTCCACCGCTCAACAAAGCCAAGCTTGGCCTGCCCGGACGGGACGAGGAGATCGATACCGCGATCACCCTGATTCGCAATATGGGCGCGCTCGGCATCCCCGTGTGGTGCTACGAGTGGATGCCCGTCTTCAACTGGATGCGCACCTCGGTCACCGCGCCGGCGCGGGGTGGGGCGCTAGCGACCGCCTACGACCACGACCTGATGCGCAATGCGCCGCTCACCGAGTACGGCATCGTCACTGAAGAGCAGTTGTGGGACAACCTGGAATATTTCCTCAAAGCCGTTGTCCCAGAGGCGGAGAAGGCTGGCGTGCTGTTGGCGATGCACCCCGACGACCCGCCGCTCTCACCCATCCGTGGCCTGGGGCGCATTATGCGCAGTGTGGAAAACTACCAGCGCCTGCTCGACCTTGTGCCCAGCCCGGTGAACGGTATTGCGCTGTGTATGGGCAATTTCTCGCTGATGACCGACGACTTGCCTGGCGTCATTCGCCACTTCGGCAAGCAGGACAAAATCTTCTTCGTCCATTTCCGTGACGTGCGCGGCACGCCGGAGAAATTCGTCGAGACGTTCCACGATGATGGTATGACCGACATGCTGGCCTGTATGCAAGCGTACCGTGATATCGGCTACGAGGGCGTCTGCCGCCCTGACCACGTCCCCACAATGGAAGGCGACAGCAACGACAACCCGTCCTACTCGTCGATTGGGCGCTTGTTTGCTATCGGCTACCTTAAGGGCCTGCGCGAAGCCGTTTACGGCGGGCGATAGTCGTCATTTCAGGAGTATACGATGATCAAAAAATATCCTCCGATTACGGCGAAGCTGCCTGTGCTCCTTCATGGCGGCGACTACAATCCTGACCAATGGCCCCCCGAGGTATGGGAAGAGGATATGCGCCTGATGAAGCTCTCCCACTGTAATGCGATGTCGGTGGGCATCTTCGCCTGGGCGCGCCTGGAACCCGCCGAGGGGCAGTTCGATTTCGACTGGCTCGACCGGGTGATGGATCTGATCGCTGGAAACGGCGGTGTGGCGGTGCTGGCGACGCCGAGCGGCGCGCGCCCGGCCTGGCTGGCGAGGAAGTACCCGGAGGTGCTGCGCGTCCGCGCCGACCGGCAACGCAACCTCTTCGGTGGGCGGCACAACCACTGCTTTACCTCACCGATCTATCGCGAAAAGGTCGCCCTCATCAACGGCAAGCTGGCCGAGCGGTACGCCGATCACCCCGCGCTCGCCGTGTGGCACGTTTCCAACGAGTAC
>MTKY01002881.1_pt1 | contig 19926 bp, 13 predicted proteins | sample 1042731 | NCBI WGS metagenome assembly MTKY01 (sample SAMN06212206, study PRJNA360538) | anaerobic digester metagenome | biome: Wastewater treatment plant; material: sludge; isolation source: anaerobic digester fed with sludge from wastewater treatment plant | place: Denmark: WWTP Soeholt ... | reverse complement strand
TCGTTGCGGGGAAGGTCGCCCGCGCGTGCGTCCCAACGTACCGACCAATCGCCACTTGCGAACAACGCAACCGCCTATGCTGGAGGCGCTCGCCCTTGCCGAGCCACCTTCCGGGCAGGTATCGTGGACGCCGTCTTGTTGGCCGATGATCCATCTCCCGGCACGCCGGAGCACTCTGGGGGGCGTCACCCCCGTGCCGGATACGCAGATGGGGCCAGGTGCTTCCGGGGATCCGGGAGCGGGCGTCAGAAGCACTTGCTGGAACGAAGGGGTGACGCGAGGCAACGCAGCCGGTCTCGAGTCGCCTGGCTGAACTGGCAGGTGCCCGACTGTGGTGCAACCCGCGAGAACAGTGAACTGACCGGTCTGCCCGCGGGTGGGGAGATGCCATGCTGAGTGATCAGGAATTGGAAGAGTTGATGCTTGGGGATGAGCGTGACCGGGTGGAGCGAAAGGCATCCGCGAGCGACCCGGACGAAATAAGGAAAAACATTTGCGCTTTTGCGAATGACTTGCCGGACCATCGGCGACCGGGCGTTCTTTTCATCGGTGTTCACAACGACGGGACTTGCGCCAATCTCCCCATCGATGAAAGGCTTCTGCGGGCGATGGCCGACATGCGGGACGGGAACATCCTTCCGATGCCGGTGATGGCCGTCGAGCAACGACGGCTGCGGAATTGTGACGTCGTCGTGATCCAGGTCGAACCCGCGCCGAGTCCTCCGGTGCGTTTTCGTGGGCGAACATGGGTGCGTGTCGGCCCAAGCCTTAGAATGGCCACGACAGAGGAGGAGACGCGGCTGACGGAAAAACGCCGATGGAGAAACCTTCCTTTCGACCATACCCCAGTGGCCCGCGCGACCCTCGACGATATTGACGTCGAGTTGTTTCGGAAGGCCTACCTGCCCGGCGCGGTTGATGCGGACACACTGCGGGGGAACCAGCGAGACACGGGAGAACAGTTGGCCTCCATGCGGCTGGCAACGGCGGACGGCGTGCCCACCGTTGCGGGGATTCTTGCACTGGGAAAGGAGTCGCGTCATTGGATACCGGGGGCGTACATACAGTTCGTGCGGTATGCAGGGAGGGAGCTTACCGATCCGATCCTGGACCAGAAGGAAGTCGACGGTCCTTTGCCTGAGGTTCTTCGGGCTTTGGACGACGTTTTCAGCATCAACGTGTCTGTGCCGAGCCGCATTGTGGGGCAGCCCGTTGAAGTGCAACAACCGGACTATCCGGTTGAGGCCCTGCGTCAGCTCGGACGAAACGCGGTTCAGCATCGTTCATACGAGGCCACGCACGCGCCCGTTCGGGTATACTGGTTCGCCGACCGGGTCGAGATATTGAGTCCCGGCGGTCCCTACGGCATCGTGAATCGCGAAAACTTCGGGCAGCCGGGGATTACTGACTACCGCAACCCGTTGATTGCCGAGGCACTGAAGATCCTCGGCTACGTGCAGCGATTCGGCGCCGGGATCGCTATCGCCCGAAGAGAACTGGAAAGGAACGGCAGCCCGCCTCCGGAGTTCACTGTTGAATCCGGGCACGTGTTGGCGACCGTGAGGAGCCGTTCATGAAGACGATCGCGTTCTTCAACAATAAAGGGGGCGTGGGCAAGACCTCCCTGGTCTACCACCTCGCGTGGATGTACGCCGACTTGGGTTTGCGAGTCGTCGCTGCCGATCTTGACCCTCAGGCCAATCTCTCTTCGATGTTTCTCAGCGAAAACCGGCTTGAGGAGCTGTGGCCGGACGGGGACCATCCAGACAGCGTTCTCGGGGCGGTCGGCCCGATCCTCCGGGGCATCGGCGATATCGCCAAACCGCACGTGGAGAACGTGACGGACAAGCTTGGACTGGTGGTTGGCGACCTTGGGCTCTCCCGCTTCGAGGCGAAGCTCTCGGCCGCTTGGCCAGGATGCATGGACAGAGACGAGGCGGCGTTTCGGGTCGTTTCGTCCTTCCATCGGATTCTGCTCAGCGCCGCCGAACAACGGGCGGCGGACCTGGTCCTTATCGATGTCGGTCCGAACCTCGGCGCCATCAACCGTTCCGCCATCATCGCCGCCAACTTCGTTGCCGTGCCGTTGGCATCCGACTTGTTCTCTCTGCAGGGCCTCAAAAACCTGGGCCCCACGCTTCGCGATTGGCGCACGGAATGGCACGACCGACTCGAAAGGCGGCCCGCCGATGAGAGTCTGTCTCTTCCTTCCGGCGACATGTCGCCCATCGGCTATGTCATCCTCCAGCACGCGGTCCGTCTGGATCGTCCCGTCATGGCGTATGAACGCTGGATGGCACGGATTCCGCGCACATACCGTTCTGAGGTGCTCAACGAACCCTTCGATTCCATTCCGCCGGCTGCGAGCGATCCCAACTGCCTGGCGTTGCTTAAGCACTATCGCAGCCTCATGCCGCTCGCGCAAGATGCGCTCAAACCGATGTTTCATCTGAAAGCCGCGGATGGGGCACTGGGCTCCCATGTGTACGCGGTGCAGAGCTGCTATGATGATTTCAGGAGGCTCGCCGGAAGCATTTCCGGTAAGTCCGGGATCACCATCCCATGACGGCCTCTCGTCAGCTTGCAATGGGGGTCGTCTCATCCGCGAAGACGGTTGACCGGGAGTTGACACCGGAGGAATCTACCTGGTGTGGGCCTCTTGCACGCTGTGCTTCGGATGGACGCGACGCCGGTACGCAGCTCACCCGGGTGACGCGAAGCGACGGACCTTCACCTCGGTGACCAGCATCTTCACCCTCACGTCCAGCGCGTCGGAAGGCACCTGTTCGGTCATCTGCATCTCAAACGCCATCGCGCAAGAGACTCCCCGGAACTCCGGATGAGCCAGAAAGCGGTCGTAGAACCCCCGCCCACGGCCCAGGCGGTTCCCGTGCTCGTCGAAGCCCAAGCCGGGAACGATCACCAGGTCTATCAGGGAGATGGGGTACGGCGGGCCCGTCGTCGGTTCGCGGACCCCGATCGGCGTGATTGTGAGGTCCTCGGTGAATGAGCGAATCTCCACCGGAAGCATCCGACGCTGCTCCCAGCTCACTTTCGGAGCGAGAATCCGCTTGCGGTCCTGCCACGCCCGCAGCACCAGCGGTTTGGTATCCACCTCCGTCGGGCGGGCGAGAAACACCATGATGATCTCGGCCCTCTTGAATTCCGGCTGCGCCACCAGCAGGTCGCACGCCTTGGCCGACATGGCCGCGACGTCACTGGGGGACAACTGGGCCAATCGGCTGCGGATTTCCTGTCTGAGAGCCTTTTTCACCGTGGTGTCGGCTGCGCAGGCGATGCCGGCGGACAGCCCTCCGCTCGAAGCTTTCTGAACCGTTCCAGATATTCACGCAAACGAACCTCCTGACCGTGGTCCGTCGGAACGTAATACTGCTTATCGACGCCCAGATAATCCTGGGCCGCCACGCTTCCCGGCTCGTCGTGCGGATAGCGGTATCCGACCCCCGCGCCCAGCCGGGCCGCCCCGGGATAGTGGGTGTCCCGAAGGGAACGTGGCACGGGGACGGTCCGGTTCTGCCGCACATCTTCCGCCGCCGACCAGATGGCCAGGGCCGACGCGTTGGACTTCGGCGAACAGGCCAGATAGATCGCCGCCTGGGCCAACGGAAGCTGGCACTCCGGCATTCCGACCATGATGGTTGCGTCCGCCGCGGCCTGGGCCAGCACGAGTCCGAACGGAGCGGCATTTCCAACGTCTTCCGCCGCGGCGATGACCAGCCGCCGGGCGATGAATCGCGGGTCTTCGCCCGCCTCGAGCATCCGGGCCAGCCAGTAGATCGCCGCGTCCGGATCGCCACCACGAACGGATTTGATGAACGCACTGATGCAGTCGTAGTGCGCGTCTCCCGTCGGATCGTACTGCAGGGCCTTCCGCTGGATCGACTCGGCCGCCGCGGCCAGGTCCACGATGACGCGGCGGTCGGGATGTGCTGAATCCACCTGCGAAAGGACCGCCACCTCCAGGGCGGTCAGGGCCCGGCGCGCGTCGCCGTCGGCCGTCTTGGCCAGATGATGCGCGGCCTCGTCCGCAAGTTCAACAGAAAACCGGCCCAGTCCCCGCTCCGCGTCCGTCAGGGCCCGCCGAAGCAGGGTCAGAATGTCCGGGGGGGACAGCGGCTCGAACTGGAAGATCTGGCTCCGGGAGATCAGCGGTGAATTGATGGCAAAAAAAGGGTTCTCCGTCGTCGCCCCGATCAGCGTGATAACCGCGTTTTCCACGTCATTGAGCAGCACGTCCTGCTGTGCCCGGTTGAAACGGTGCAACTCGTCAATGAACAGCACCGTTCGCCGCCCGCCATCCTCGATGCGATGCCGAGCCCGCTCCAGTACGTCCCGCACCTCTTTGACGCCGACGGCCGCCGCGTGAAGCTCCTCAAATGCCGCCTGGGTCATCTCCGCGATGATATGGGCCAGGGTGGTCTTTCCCGTTCCGGGCGGACCGTAGAACACCGCGCTGGTGAGCCGATCGGCCTGCAGCATCCTTCGCAGCAGCTTGCCCGGGCCCAGGAAGTGCTGCTGGCCGACGAACTCGTCCAGAGACCGCGGCCGCATCCGGGCAGCTAGAGGCCGCACCGCCCCGAGGTTCTTGCGACTCTTCTCTTCAAACAGGTTCGCCACGAATCGCCTTGCCAGTCTGCCCTGATGACGCTCTGCCCGGGCGAGATTGCGATTATAGGCGGTTTTGCGGTTCGATACACCGGCCAAAGGGCGTTTGGCGAAGGACCCCGGGCCGGGATGGTCCGGCAGATGCGGCATGTACGAGCAGGAGCGGCAGTTCGGCCGGACCCGCGCGGCGGCCCGAGCAGGGGGCCTGCGAAGTGCAGAATCATCGGTTATCCGGGGCAGCGCCCGGCCCTGCCGACCCTGGGGGCCCCCCTTTGGATCCAGGAAACCCAGGAGGTGGCTTGGTCGCTCGAACAAATCGAACCGGCCGGGTTGATGTCCGGAAAGGCGTCATCTGCCTGGCCGGGCTGCGCGATTGCGCTCGCGAGCTGACTCGCACTCGTCGGATCATTCTGGCCGGATGTGGAACAGCCTGTCCTGCTTCCCCAGGGGGTGGACTGCGCCGGCGAATCCCGATACCGAAGCCTCATCGTCAGTGAGGGAACGACGGTCATGGCGATCGCCGTCGAGGGGGATCGTCGGATCGCCGCGATGGCCCGGACACGTGATTCCCGTGTCCGAGGCGATCGAGCTGCTTCGGCCGCGCCCGACGGTCATTCCGCTGCGGCTCATCGCGTACCACGCGATCCGGCTTCAGGGCTGCCACGTGGACATGGCTCGCAACCTGGCCGACTGTGTCACGGTGGAACAGCCGGCGCGGATCGCCACGATGCTGATCACGGCGATCGGTCCCTCGAAAAGCAAGCCCGCCTGCCGATCGGGCTGACCGGCAGGCGGGCGATTCGAACTCAGATGCTTCCTCGCCCCCAAGGCGAGGTCGGCCGTCCGCGCTATTGCGCGAACACGGCCTGGAATTCGGCGAAGTCCAACAGGTCGATGTAGTCATCGCCGTTGAAATCGCCGCACACACACGACGGATCGGCCGCGACCGTCGGGCCGTCCATGCAATTGACGAACGGCGCGACATCCTCGATGCCGACCGTGCCGTTCCCGCTCAGATCTCCGAGCGTCGTGGAGCAGCCCGGCAACAAGAGCACGTCCATCCGGATCGGTTTGGTCAAATCCACGACCGGATAGGCAACGTGCCTGGCGTTGTGGGCGGTCAGCCGCAGCCACCGCGCGTCGGTCGTATCCTTCCAGAACCACGAAAGCCGCGCCGACTGTCCCGGATTGCCCCGCACGTCCGTCACCCGGCTGATGTTGGGTGACGCAATGAGGTGCATATCCGTCGACCCGGAGTACCTCGGAGGCTGGAACAGCGCCACGTCTCCGATCGGCAGCGGCGTGCCGAGGTGGGTTTCGAAGTTGGTGATGGTGAAATCGGCGCCGCCTTCACCGGCTCCCACGTTGACCACGTTGTCCACGTAGAGTTTGTACGGGCCGGTGCTTCGGTCTGGAGACGCCGCGTTCACGCTGACGGCGAGATGCTCGATGATTCCGAGGGCGGAGTCGATCTGGTCGTTGCCGAAGAGGTAGTTCATGATCGGATCGGTTGCCGGATCAAACGTGATGGTCTGCCACGACGTCGACGGGTTGACCGGCTTGCCCTGCGGAGCTCCGCCGTCAGATTTGCTGGCCGCGCCGATCCATTCAAAACCGCCCGTGACCGTGCCAGGGGTTCCCAGCGCGCCGAGCGGTGGATCCTCATCCTTCTTCTCCCGGACGCACAGCGTCAGAAGCACGGCGCCGTTGCCCTTGCCGACTTCCAGCGCGTCCGACTCGATGGAAGTCCCGGACGCGCTGGTCTGGGTCGCCTTGATCTGCTCAAGGTGAATCAGAGGCCGCGCCAGCGGGACGACGACCACGCCGCCTTCGCTGGGTACCGGATTGCCGGTCAGAACGCCGATGGACATCGGAGGCACAGAATCGTCCCAGACGGTCACCTTGGTGGCGTCCGCCACGACACCGGTGACGGTCACCGTGGTATCGCCGGCCACGACCGGACCCCGCACGGTCGGCGCCATGGGCGCCTGCGGCGCGATTTCCAGGAAGCGAACCGGGCCCCTTTCGATGCAGTAGTCGTCATAATAGGCGGTCGTTGGGCTCGCATAGCCGGCGCCGATCCGGGGCCAGTTCAGTTTCGGGGCCGCGTTCAGTTGTATGTTCTTGCGGGCCAGGAGTCCGTCGATATACACGTCAATCCGGGTACCCTTGTGGACCATCGTGAAGCAGTGCCAGCCGACGGATCGTCCGGGAGCATCGTACTGGTTCAGGTCGATCCAGTTCGGTCCTCCGCTGCCCAGTGCTCGGAAGTGGTACCAGGGCAGCGTTACGACGGAGCCGTCGTTCCACATGCCCACATGATAGAACCACGTCGTTCCCACGTTGTAGTTGAGCTGGTTGAACTGACGCATCCACGTGCCGGGCCCCGTTGTGTCGTAGATCAGGGAGTTCCAGACAATGGGGTTCGTGTCAGTCGGAACGATCTCCTGCGCCAGCGTCTGGGCGATACGGCAGCCGCCGTTCGCCGCGTACAACGACTTGGCGCCGGTCGGCGAGGTTGCGTTCATGTCGGTCGTGAGAGCCATGTTGGGCAAGCCCGAAGCCGGGGCCTGCGCCCAGACAGCCTCCAACGCCGCCTGATTGGCGTACGATTCGAAATTGTCATAAAGAACCGTCGTGGTGACGTTCGTCGTGACGGTCTCCGTGGCCGAGGGGTCGCTGTCAGCGCTGTCGACCGTCTGGACGGCTTGAATCACATCGCCCATCACCAGTCCGCTCACGGGCACGTCCACGCGATCAGCGTTCTCAGGCACCGCGGTCGTGAACGACTTGAGGCCGTCGGTCGTGGACACGGTGACGCTGGTCACGCCCGGAACGAGTCCCATGACTCGGACACTGGAGGCACCTTCCGCGGGGGCCATGTAGAACACCGGCGCCGGGAAACCCACAATCACGGGCTTCGAGTGGGGACTGGTCACGCCGTTGACCGTCTGCGTGGCCGTGACGCTCTGACCCTGGAGCAGCGCGGCCGTCTGTACGACGATCGAGGAACTCCCCTCTTCTCCTGGTGCCGTGCCGACGGGCTGGCCGTTGACGTAGACGGTCACGGCCGACGCGGTCGCGTGGGGGACGTCGTACACGCGGCTCACCGTCAGACTGGTGGATCCGGGAATGATCGGCGGAGCAATCGCAGGCGCGCTGACCACGTCGACTGCGACGCGCGGGTAAGCCGGATCGCTGACGCCGTGTTCGGGGATCGTCTGCGTCGCGGAAATCGAATCACCGGCCGACAGGCCCGGCAGCCCGACATCCACGTAACTCTCACCGGACGTGGTGATCGGGACACCGGCCGCTTCCCCATTCAGGTACACCTGAACGGACGTTGCGTCCGTGTCGATGTTGACGCGCACGGTATCCTGGGTGCCTGCGACAATGGGCCCGACGATCGCGGGAATCGGAGCGCCGGGATTGGTCGCGGGGGCGCGGCAGTACATGTGAAAGCGGATCGCCGCCGCGCTGTCACTGAACTTCTCGCTGGACGTACACTCGTACCCCATCCGCTGCAGCATCCCAAGGCTTGTACTCGGAGTGGTGCCCGGATAGGTCCAGCGCAGTCGGTGGCTGGTCGTGCCGTCATAAGACGTGAGGCTGGACAACGCCGAACTCGTCACGTTGACCGAACTCTGTCCACGCTGATTCTGAATGCGGTTGACGCCGTCCTCCATGTCCAGAATGATCTCGAGGGTCTCGCCTTCACTGTCGAGGCTCTCGATCCGATCGAGGAAGACCTCCCAGGGGCCGAGGCTGTTGGAATCGACATCCTGGCCGATCGTGAACCAGATGCTGTCGATCGCGTAGAACCCCGTGGGGGAGGGGTGCGCGATCTGGCCGTTGCCGCCATAGCCTGCCAGAACCACCTCATCGTCATCCAACGGGATGTCCACCACCTGCCAGACCAGGCTGTTGGGGAAAATGCCCGTGGTCCCCTGTGGGACAAACCCGGAAACGGACGAGACTCCCACCCACTCCCAACCACCGTTGACCTCGCTGTAGGAGCACGGGTTGCCGTCCTCGTCGAGCAGGATCGAGAACGTATAAGGGGGCGAGCTGGGCATCACGGTCACCGAGGGCGACAGCCCGCTCTCCTGGTTCACCGGAGCCTTGGAGTCCCACTGCTGCGCCGTGTACACGTCGCCCGCCACGTGTTCCGGGACGGAGAACGTAAACTCCTTGATGGCGCCCGGCGTCGCCGGTGACAGGGCCTGGTTGCCCACTTCCTGGCCGTTCTTGAACAGTTTTACCCGGCTCACATACGGTACGAGGTTCGTTACCGTAACGGTCGTGTCCGCCGCGATGATGGGCGACTTCACGATCGGCGGCACGATCGGGTCAAATTCCGGCGCCAAGAACTCGAGCTCATCGATGTAAAGCTGCACGGCGGTCTCGGTATCGGCCGCCGACTTCGTAACGATGAGCGCCTCGAGCGTTCCCCTGTGGTCCGGAGCGTCCGCCAGCGTGCCCGGCTCGCCCGTGGTCAGCGTCACGATACCGCCGTTGTAAGTAACGCCGGCAAACGTGACATTCCCGTTGGCGAGGTTCACCTCGAAGGGGAGATACGCGAAAGTGCCGGCGGGGATCTCCACCGCAGGTATCGGAACCAGTCCTCCGTCTTCCGCGCGAATGTATCCGTAACGCTGCTCATCTCCGGCGACCGCCACGGTGTCAAGCACCCCATTGGGTCCCCAGGAGATCGCCTTGTAGGTGTCGCCGCCTTCCTCGGGCGTCCACTCCACCAGAATGTCGTCGCCGTCGGGCAGGCCGGGCGTCGTGCCGGACTGGCAGTCGTCCGTCCCGCACTCGATGACGCTGGGGGTCAAGCTGACTCCGACCAGTTCCACCGTGCCGGTGCTGTCGCCATTGAACATCTGCGGAACCAGAGCTCCGGTCTCACGGACGGTCACGCAAAGCCCCACGGCGGCGTGAGAAGCGAAGTCGTAGTTGGAAACCGTGAATCGGATCTTGCCCTGGGTATGCAGAGCGGGGTTGGGGTACACGGCGCCGTTCAGAGTGGTCAGACGAACCCATCCGTAGGGATCATTGCCATCTTCCCAGTTCAGCGTGATTCCCATGGACTGATTCCCGTCCGACCCGCCCCACATGGCGGTACGCAGTGCAATCTGCGTCTTCTCCGGATGCAGGCCGCGCGTGGAGCCGGATACCGTGGGCGACCGGAAGACCTCCGGCTCACCGGTCGGGCCTTCAAAACTGAGCTTTTCGGATGGATACGGTTGTGCTCCGGCCGCCAACGGCCAAGCGACCGCAACCAATGCGCCTAATAACAGCAAGCCAAACCGACGAGACAACATTCTTGATTCCTCCTAACCAAACAACATCGTCCTTCACTACTCCAGTCGACGCTGGTCGAGTATCCGATGTGCCCGTCCGAGGGCATCACTGCTTTCGTTCTCGCTCGGGCGGCAAGATGGTCCCTGCGGGGAAGGAAACCGGGCCGGCGGAGTGAATGTCTCCAGCAGGCTAGAGGAATGCCGGTTGACACGCCAACCACGTTTGATGGTCGAACATGCTCCTTTCCCCGTGGCTTTTCCGCGCGATTGTCGTCCCAGCGCGCGATTGTACCCGAGCTTGCTCCCGCCGCCGCTTGCTGCCGATACCTTGCCAAACGGAGAGCCGGGAGCCGTGCTCACTACTGATTGTAATCACGCGACTTGGAAAATGAAACACCTGGCATTCTTATGCAGTGACCGTGGGCAAAATCCAGGGTTGCAGGGGGCGCGGAACGCTCTGTGGCCGGCTCACGCCACCCTGGAGCCAGCGTGCCCGGCCCCGTTATAAGGGGAACAACTCAATTCGCTCAAATGCGTCCACGTCGATCAGACCCTGGTCCGTCACCCGCAGGGATCCGATAACCGAGAGACTCAGAAACGACATCGCCATGAACGGTCGGCGCAGCCGGCAATCCAGTCTCTTCGCCGCGGCGTGCAATTCGCGCAAGCCGTCTCGCAGGTCGCCGGCGGGCAGCGGACTCATGAGGCCCGCGATGGGAAGAGGAACGTCGGCAAGTATCCGGCCTTCCAGGGCCACGCACAGTCCGCCCCGGATTTTCACGAGATGGACGGCAGCGGCGAACATGTCGTCGTCGTTGGTGCCGACCACTACCAGGTTGTGCGAGTCGTGGGCGACGGTGGAGGCGATGGCCCCCCGGGCCAGGCCGAATCCGCGCACAAAGCCCAAGCCGACGTTTCCACTGGCCTGATGGCGCTCGATGACCGCCACTTTGGCCACGTCTCGGGTGGGATCCGGCAGGACGTGGCCGTTGCGAAGCGGCAGGGTTTCCACGCTTCGCCGCGTCTGGAGCAGGCCTTCGTCCAGCTCGATCACGTGAACGCGCCGCGATCCGGTTCCGTCGGCGGAAACGGCGAAGTGCGCGGGCTCCAGCCAGTGCACGTTGATCGTGCTGCGCAGTACCGGGGACTTGCGCAGGGAACCCGGATCGACCGTGCAGCGGCCCTCGACCGCCACCTCCTGGCCGGCATGGTAGACGCGGGCGATCCGACAGGTTTCAAAGCTGTCCAGAACGACCAGCGACGCGAGATATCCCGGCGCAATCGCGCCGACCCGATCCAGCCGGAAGTATCGTGCCGCGTTCCAGGAGGCCATGCGCACGGCGAGTGTGGGCGGCAGGCCGTAGGCGACCGCCCGGCGCACCATGACGTCGATCTGCCCCTCCTCGATCAGATCGTCCACGTCCTTGTCGTCCGTCACGAAGATGAAGCGGTCGGCGGTGGCGGGGGTGACCAGGGGCAGCAGGGCGTCCAGGTCGCGCGCGGCGGAACCTTCCCGGATCATGACGTGCATGCCCAACCGCAGCTTTTCGCGAGCCTCCTCCGCGGTGGTGCATTCGTGATCGCTTTGCACTCCTGCCGCGACGTAGGCGTTCAGAGCGCGGCCGCTGAGGTTCGGCGCGTGTCCGTCGATGACACGATTCGCCGCGACCTTGAGTTTGTCGAGAACGACCTCGTCCTTGGCGACCACGCCGGGGAAGTTCATCACCTCGGCCAGGCCCAGCACCCAGTCATCCGACAGCAGCGGCAGCAGATCCACCGCCGTCAGTTCGGCCCCGGCGCTCTCCCAGCGCGATGCGGGCACGCACGAACTTAACGTCAGGTATACGTGGATGGGGCAGTACTTGCTGGAGGAGAGAATGAAGCGGATGCCCTCGGTTCCCATGACGTTGGCGATTTCGTGCGGATCCGCCACGACCGCCGTCGTGCCGTGGGCCACGACCACCCGGGCGAACTCCGGCACGCTGAGCATCGAGGATTCGATGTGCACATGGCCGTCGATGAACCCGGGACAGACGAAATGCCCTGAGACGTCGACCTCCTCCGCGCCGTTGTAACTCCCGATGCCGGCAATGCGGTCGCCGCAGACCGCCACGTCCGCCGGGTAAATTTCGTCCGAATGAACGTTGACCACGTTGCCGCCCTTGAGCACCAGATCAGCGGGGCGGCGACCCGCGGCCACATCAATGAGCCGCTGAAGCTGCATGGGGAGCCTCCAGATTCAGGCCTGCCTTCAGGCGGGGCGGGATTATACGCCAGCGTGCGACCTTTCGACAGCGTGCCTTCGTGCGGTCGAAGAATCCGCATCTTCCCCGGCGGGAAGCGGGTATAATGACCTGAGCGGTCTGTGAGGGTTTCCGACGCGGTGGGCCCCGACGCAGAGCGTGGTGCCTTATCTCCATGAGGAGTCTGCCATGTTCAAGGGAACAGATGCCGGACGCACGCTGTCCGTGGCGTGGTGGATCGCACTGGTGATGGTTTTCTCAGGGACGACCAGGGCGTTTGGCCAGGGCGAGGCCGATCCCTCACCAGCGCCGACGGCCGATCCGCCGGCTCCACCGGCTCCGCCAGCACAGCCGCCCCCACCGCCGGGGCCCTGGGCCGAGCCACCGGAATGGCTCGACTACGATTCCGAACCGCCGTATGACTTCTACGAACGAAGCTGGCGGCATCGCATGCGCCAGTACCGCAGCTCGCGTTTCTCGCGGGATTACGACTTCTACGCGCCGCCCGGACGGTATCGCGCCCCGTACTACCGCCCGTGGGGTTCCGTGGGGCGGCCGGAGTTCGACTACGGCTACGCCCCGCCCGCTTACCACTACGGCTATCCGCCTCCGTACGACTATTATGGAGATTTCGGCGGCGCGGCGTTTGACGAGGGGTACTACCAGGGGCGGCGCGACGGAAAGGAGTTCGCCGAGTGGAGTTTCCGATATGAGCTGGGCACCCGGTCTTATCTGAAAGCGATGGAGGCGGGCGTCCGGGCGTTTCAGAGCGGCGATTATTCCCTTGCCTCGCGACAGTTCGTGCTTGCCAGCCAGTTGAACCAGGGGGATTCCGCCGCCAGGCTTCATGCCGCGCACGCCTTGGTGGCGCTGGCCCGTTTCGAGGAGGCCGCTCGCACGGTTCGGCGCGCCCTGCAATTGCAGCCCAAGCTGGTGTTCCTGCCGCTGGACATTCGCGGCGATTATGGCCGGCTCAGCGATTTTGATGAGCATACGCGCAAGCTCCGCGACGCGGCCACGCAGGCCGGCGACAACGCGAACCTCTGGTTCCTGTTGGGGTACTGGGATTTCTTCTCCGGTCGGGCGGATCAGGCGGCGGAGTCGCTCCAGAAGGCCGACACCCTCGATTCGGATAACCGAACGACCCTGCGGCTGCTGGATGCCGTGCGCCTGTCCACCCCGGCGGAGCCCGCATCCGGACCGGCGACACCGCCATCGTCCCGCGAGATCGAACCGTCGCCGCCCGAAAAGGCCCGGCCCGCCGGACCACCACCGCCCGGAGCGGCGCCTCCCGCCCCGAAGGACGGGGCTCAGGCTACCTGAGAACCTCGCCAGGCGGCTTTGGTAGTCCGAGGCTGGCTTGCTGGCGTACACCGACACCGTGCGGCTTGCCCTCGTTGCGCCTTTCCGTGCCGCAAGAAACAGGTTGCCCGGCCAGACCCGACCCGGAGGCCAAGCCACAAGTCCGAACCATATCTGTCTGTGCAACCAGAATCCCGGGGGTCAGACATTGCGGCGCGTTTGGCGGGCCTGGATGATGCCCTGCCCCAGGAAGATCAGGACCAGGGCGGTGGCGGTGACCAGCCAGCCGGAGGCCAAACGCTGCAGGAGGTTCACGGGCTGGCGATCCACGTGCCGGTTCAGGACGGTGACTGCGGCCGGATGGACCGGGGCGGTGCGATCGGCGGCCATGGCGTTCAGCAGCGACTGCGTGTCGGCGATCTTGGTTTCGAGCCTGCGGATCTCCTCGGCGTGCCAGCGAGCGCCGACCTGCTGGTGGAGAAAGTCCTCCAGGCGGGGGACGGCCTGCGTGAGCACGTCCTGGGCGCTGAGCATCGCGTTGATCGTCTGGTCGATCTGGGGACGGAGCCGGTCAATCTGTTCCTGTAGTTCGGCGATCTTTCGGTCACGCTCTTGCACGGCCAGGCGATAGGCGTCGGCCTGTAATCCCTGGTCGATGGTGCGGATGCGCTCCTGCGTGCGGTGGTGCAGGGCGCGGGCGGTGCGCAGGGCGGCGTCGAGCCGCGGATTGTTCAGGGCTCGGATGTCCGAGGCGCTGAACTCGAACTGATGATGGGCCGTGCGCAGCGCGCTGAATCGCCGCGTGGCCAGCGTGATCAGCTCGTGGTGCCGGGCGGCGTTGTTCGGGTCGGCGGACATGGCGTCAACCTGCGTCTTGAGGGCCGAAAGGGGCTCCACCGTTTCGAAAAGCAGGTCGCTCAGGAGGCGGGCCAGCCGGTCTTGGGTCTCGATGATGGCCGGATCCGCAGGTTGATCGGCGGCGTCCTGAAGGGCGATGAACTCACGTCGCCAGCTTCCGGCGAAGCGGGTGAGAAGACGCTGGTATTCGTTGGCGGCCTCGACGAGCCGTTCGGCGGCCAGCCGGTGCGCGCCCGTGGCGGACTGGGCGGCCTTGGTGTCGCCAAGCTGTTGGAGGGATTCGGTTTCGGCGGAGAGGGTTCGCAGAGCCGGCAGAGCGCCGCGGTACACCTCAAGCAGTCGAGCCCGGGTCTCGGCCAGATGCACCTCCATCGTCTTGAGATCCTGTTGGAGGAAAAGATCCCCCTCGAGGGCAGACTGACGCAGTTCGGGATCGACGGGCACGGTTCGGGGTACCGGAGTCTGTTGCAGACGTGTGAGCTGCCCGGCCAGACCGTCCTGACGGGAACGTAGCTCGTCATACCCGGCTCGCTCGGCCCGCAGCGAGACGGTGGCGGAGTCTGTATCCTGCTGGGGGTTGGAGGCCAAGGCGGCCTCCACCGGTGGAATTCCGCCACTGGTCAGGGAACTCAACCGGGCTCGCAACGCGTCCAGTTGCCCGGTGAGCTTCTGCTCGTCCGCGGTGGGGGTAGACAGAGCGCGTTCCGCCACCGCCCGCAGGTGGTCCGGGTACGAGTGGGTCAGTTGAACCAACCGCAGATTTCCTTCCCGTACGGACGGGGCCAGGAATGCGTAGCGGATGGAGCAGGACTCCGGCCTGGCGCTCGGGGGCCAGCGGAGGAAGGGCGCCGAGGCGATGCCGTTCGTCTTGGCGGTCCGCGCCAGGTGAAGGATCAACTCGTGCTGGTAGACGGCCAGGCCGTCCGCTTCACAGTCCTGCGCGCTGATTCCGAACTCGATGGTGCAGAGGTAATCGAACCGGCCCACGAAGACGGTCAGCACACCGGCCCCGACCGCCGCGGCAGCCAGCATCAGGGAGGTCCACGGCCACAAGCGCGCGGTCCATGATCGGGACGCCGGTGAAGGGGAGGCCGGGCGATCGCCCGGAGGGGCGGCTCGGGCAGACGGAGGATGGCGCCTGGATTGGGCGGATGAGGCCATTTGATGCATACCGCAAGGCACCCCGATCACGCACACGTCCCAGAGGGACGTCGATATTCCTACAATTCCCGGACCAGAGCGTTGATCCGTTGCTCGTCTTCGGAGGCGAGCGTCCAGCCGACGGCACCCAGGATATCTTCGACCTGAGAGGGTCGGGTTGCCCCGAAGACGGCGGTCGTCACACCAGGCTGCCTGAGCACCCAGTGGACCGCCAGTTGGCCGACCGTCCTGCCGTAGCCGGCCGCAATGTCCCTGAGCTTCTCCACAAATGCAAGATTCCGCGCATAGCGAGGCGGCTTGAAATTGAGGTTGCCGGAGCGGATGCCGGTGATCGGGCTGTCCGGCCTGTAGCCGCCCGCCAGCAGGCCCATGGCCAGGGGGCTGTGGGCCAGCACGCCCAGATTCAGTTCCACACACAGGGGGATGAGGTCCGCAGCCGCCCGGCGATTCAACAGGGAAAAGGCCGTCTGCACGGAGCAAATCCGGCCGTACTCGACCGCGGCGGTGATTTCCTGGCAGCCGAAGTGGCCCAACCCGATGAAACGGACTTTGCCCTCTCGAACGAGTCCCGCCAGGGCCTCCAGGGTCTGGCGGATCGGGGTGTGCGGATCGGGTTCGTCGCACTGATAGAGGTCTACGTAGTCCGTCTGGAGGCGGCGGAGGCTGGCTTCACATTCGCGGATGACATTCTCGGGGGTCAGACAGATTCTGCCGCCCGGACAGCCATTGCCCGGCAGACGCCCGCATTTAGTTGCCAGCAGCACGTGACCGCGCCGCCCTCGAATGGCTCGGCCAACCAGAATCTCAGCCTGGCCCTGACCATATGCCGGCGAGGTATCGATCAGGTTGATGCCGCCGTCAAGCGCGCGGTGGATAGCCGCCACCCCTTCGTTGTCATCAACGGAGCCCCAGTCGGCGACGTTTCCGCCAAGGGCGGCTGTTCCGAGCGCGAGCACGGAGGCCTGCAGTTGGCTGGTTCCCAGTTGGCGGCTATGCATGGGGTTCCTGATAGCGGCTGGGTTTGGGGATCTCGTCCGCTGTGGAAGCAGCATTGTACGGCATCGCTGAGTCCTGGACAATGAGTGCTAGAACAGGTTCCGTGGGGGCGGCAAAAGTACAGTGTCGCTTATGTGGCTTCTGAATGGAGATTTGCGGGTTGTGGGCGGGTAGCAAGGTGTCGGATTTTTGCGTTTGACAGGCCGGCGGCGATGCTTATACTCGCGAGGTTCTAGGTACTGTTGTGGCCTCAGGACACACAAGCGGCTCCGCGGACGGCTCAAGCGTCGGTCGTCCATCGGAGTGCGTACCAGAGGGGTAGACGCGTACGGATCGTTCAAGGCGGCGCGTGACAGACGTGTTGTGCGCGGTCCTCAGTACGCGTTTGTCCGTTTGCCCGGATGCTTCTGTAGCTCAGTGGTAGAGCGCGTCCTTGGTAAGGACGAGGTCCTGGGTTCAAGTCCCAGCAGAAGCTCGTTATGCAGCCCGGGCGGCGAGTGGTCCGCCAGGGCGCGGACTCGGTGACGGAAGGCATCTGCGGACCGGAGTCGGTCAGCGGAGCGAAAGCGAGATCAGATTGCGGCGGCCGATAGTGCTGCCGGAGGACGATTGGTAGACGGTACGAGACTCGACGGTCGATGCTTTGCACGATGATGAGTGGAGGATCATAGAGCAATGGCCAAGGAAGTATTTGAGCGAACGAAGCCGCACGTGAATGTCGGCACGATCGGTCACGTGGACCACGGCAAGACGACCCTCACGGCGGCGATTACGGCCGTGCAGGCCGGGAAGGGCCTGGCCACGTTCAAGGGCTATGACGAAGTGGCCAAGGCGTCCGAGGCGCACGGGCGTCGCGACCCGACCAAAATTCTGACGATCGCGACCTCACACGTGGAGTATTCCACGGAGAAGCGCCACTACGCTCACATCGACTGCCCGGGCCATGCGGACTACGTGAAGAACATGATCACGGGCGCTGCCCAGATGGACGGGGCGATTCTGGTGGTGTCGGCGGCGGACGGCCCCATGCCGCAGACGCGGGAGCATATTCTGCTGGCCCGCCAGGTGAACGTGCCGGCAATCGTGGTTTTCCTCAACAAGGTGGACCTGGTGGACGATCCGGAACTGCTGGACCTCGTGGAGATGGAGGTTCGGGAGCTTCTGGACAAGTACGAGTTCCCCGGGGAAAGCACGCCGATCATCCGCGGCAACGCGCTGGGCGCGCTGACGAGTCCGAAGGACGAGGCGCTGACGAAATCCATCTCCGAACTGATGGACGCGATCGACTCGTTCATCCCGGAGCCGACGCGCGTTATCGACAAGCCCTTCCTGATGTCGGTGGAAGACGTCTTCAGTATCAAGGGTCGCGGTACGGTGGCCACGGGCCGGATCGAACGCGGCAAGGTTAAGGTGGGCGATCAGGTGGAGATCGTCGGTCTGCGCGAGTTGCAGAAGACGACGGTCACCGGCGTGGAAATGTTCAACAAGACGCTGGACGAGGGCGTGGCTGGCGACAACGTGGGCTGTCTGCTCCGCGGGGTCGAGAAGGACGCGATCGAGCGTGGACAGGTGCTGGCGGCGCCGGGCACCATCACGCCGCATACCAAGTTCGAGGCGGAGGTGTACGTGCTCACCAAGGAGGAGGGGGGGCGGCACACGCCGTTCTTCAACGGGTATCGTCCGCAGTTCTACTTCCGGACCACGGACGTGACCGGCGGTCTTACGCTCATGGGCGGGGCGGAGATGTGCATGCCCGGCGACAACATCACCATGCAGGTGGAGTTGGGCAAGGGGGTGGCCATGGAGCCGCAGGACCGCTTTGCCGTCCGCGAGGGTGGCCGGACGGTTGGATCGGGCGTGATTGCGAAGGTGATCGAGTAGGCGCCCGCGGCGCCGAGTCGTAAGGACGGCGGACGATGGCCAAGGCCCAGAAGCGGGAATACGTGTGGTTGCAGTGCAAGGAGTCCGGCGACCTGAACTACCGGACCACGGTGAACGTTCAGGGCGGGCTTCCCAAGCTGGAGCTGACGAAATTCTGTAAGAGGTGCCGCAAACGCACCGTGCACAAGATCAAGCGGAAGGCCTAGCACGCGGCGCGCGGACTTGGGACCGGTGACGCAGGGCCTCGGGAGGAGCGTAGCTCAATTGGCAGAGCACCGGTTTCCAAAACCGGCGGTTGGGGGTTCAAATCCCTCCGCTCCTGTTTCGACGGGTCGGACCGCGGCGGAGGGGTTCGGGGCCGGGTTGGATGGGCCGAACGCGGCAATGCCCGACCATCGGCGGAAGGGCGGGCGGCAGGCATGAGCAATCAGCACGAATCGACCGGATCCCGATCGGGCGGGTCGGCCGTCGTGTCGGGCGGAGCGTTCCCGAGGGAAGCGGCAGCCAGGAAGGATCAGTCCAAGGTGACCGAGAAACCGATAGATCGTCCGATGGGGCCGGCCTCGTTCAGCGCCGAGCATCGTTCGTTCTTTGACATCTACAAGCGCGGGCAGGGATACCACACCCGCGTCTGGACGGCCGTGGGCGGCGGCGTGCTGATTCTGGCGGGCGGCAATTTCCTTTACGACCAGTTGGACCTGTTCGAGACGCAGGCCGCCTGGACGCTCTGGGTGCAGGTGGGTATTCCGGTCGCCTTCGTGGTGATCCTGGGCCTGCTGTTGTATTGGGTGACCGGGGTGAACCGTCGGACCTGTGACTTCATGATCGCCACTGAAGGCGAAATGAAGAAGGTGAGCTGGTCCAGTCGGAAGGAACTGATCGGATCGACGAAGGTCGTGATCGTGTTTTCGGTGCTGATCGCGGCGATGCTGTTCGTGACCGACCTGATATTCATGACGATCTTCAGTCTGTTGAACGTGTTGCGGATACCGCCGCCTTTGCTCAAGCTCTTTGGAATTGGTGACTAAGATCATGGAAGAGACCAGCCAGCCGCTCGCCGCTCCGGGCATGAACTGGTACGTGCTGCGGGTGGCGTCGAACAAGGAGGAGCAGGTTCGCAGCGCCCTGGAGCGGAAGGTGAAGATCGAGGGCATCGAGGACCGCGTCGGGCGCGTTCTGGTGCCGACCCTGAAAGAGCGGCGGATGCGGGGTGGCCAGGTCCGGGTCATCGAGAAGAAGCTTTATCCCGGGTACGTGTTCGTGGAGATGGCCTGTGAGGAGGACGGATCGATCGCCGAAAACGTGTGGTTTCTGATCAAGGAAACCACGGGGGTCGGTGATTTTATCGGATCCGACGGCAAGCCGACGCGGATGTCGGACCACGATGTGGTGGGGATGCTGGCGGCGTCGCAGAAGGCGGAGGACGAGCCGACCCTTTCCGGGCTGGATTTCAAGAAGGGCGACCCCGTGAAGATCACGGAAGGCAGCTTCGAGAATTACGAGGGCGAAGTGGAGTCGGTGGACACGAAGCGGGGCCTGGTGACGGTGGTGCT
>MTKY01052559.1_pt1 | contig 19987 bp, 15 predicted proteins | sample 1042731 | NCBI WGS metagenome assembly MTKY01 (sample SAMN06212206, study PRJNA360538) | anaerobic digester metagenome | biome: Wastewater treatment plant; material: sludge; isolation source: anaerobic digester fed with sludge from wastewater treatment plant | place: Denmark: WWTP Soeholt ... | reverse complement strand
GTTTATTACATTAATCGTCATACCAAACTGGACGCTTTAAAAAATCTAATTTTAGCACGACGTGATACAGGTGGATGGGTTGCTATTCTCGGAATGACCGGGGTGGGGAAGAGTACCCTGTTGGCCGCTCTGGGACACGATAGGGAAATTCAAGCAGCCTTTGCCGGTAACGTGCGCTGGATTGAACTACGACAATCGACGACAATAGTATGGTTGATGCAGCGAATCGCCAAGGCGTTTGGGCAGGAACTAACCTATGCTGATGAGGCCAATGTCGACATCATCGTAGCGTTGCGCGCTCTTCTTCCTAGCCAACCCATACTATTGTTATTGGATAACGTTGCCAACCCTGCGGTTGTTGCAAGCCTGCGCACGCTTGGTCCACAGGTAGTCGTTGTCGTTACTCTCCGTGCTGTACAAGATGTAGCTGCGTTACGTATACCGGAGAAGGCTTGGCTGCCCCTAGGGGAACTTGAGCCAGATGAAGCTTTGACGCTTGCGCAAAAAATCGCGCCAGTCTCAGAGGCACAAAGACCAACAGTACAAGCGCTTTTGGCCTTGTTGGGATACCATCCATACATCACCGTGGTCGCGGCCTCCGCTGTAGCAGCTCTGAAACTTGATTGGGCTGAGATCCAAGGCATTATTGCCACCTTGACGTTGCGCTCACAAGCGCAACGTTTTATGGCTGCTGAGAGCATCAACGTGTGGGCTACACTGGAAATGGATTGGGAACGTCTGGATGAGCGTTGTCAATACGCCCTGACGACGTTGGGGCGTTTACCGTATTTTGCCCATTATGACCATGCCTTGGCACAAGCCGTGTGGGGAATCTCCGTTGAGGAAGCGGCGCTGATATGGAAAGTCTTGACGGCGATGCAGTTGGCACGCCCCGCACCGGGTTTCCCCTGCGAGTACACCGTGCATTGGCTAATCCGCGACTTCGCGGCAGACAAGGCCCGACAGTGGTCGGTGTGGCAACGGTTGCACTTTGTGGGCTGGCCCTGGCGCTACCGGCTACCTTTCCGCTTGCGTTGGTGGCGGCCAGCTTTGCGCAAGCCCAAGCCGAATCCGCGCTGGCCGTGGTATTCCTTTACGTTGCCCGGCACGGAAGGGCGGCGGGGGATGCGCTTTATCTGGTCGTGGATGACTGACACGTTGTGGCGACAGCCTGAACAGCAACTCAATCTACGTGTTGGGCCGGTGGAATGGGTAACTGTTAAGCGCCTGTCCGTGCGTTTCGCAGTAGCGTTTATCATCGCTATTTGTCTGGTAGTGGCGTCGATGCTCAGTATGTTACAAGGCAACAGGCCATTCGGGGTGTTGGCGGCGATGGTGGTTGCAGTGTGGGTTGTGGTGGTCACCCACATTGATCTGCGCCGCGCGGCGCTGTGGTGGGGTCTGGAAACGTCACTGCCGTATACCGCCGCCTTCATAGAAGAAGACCAAGAAAAAGACCCTGTGTCGTAACACAGGGTCTTTGTCGTAAAGGGCAACCGGTGGTCGCCGGGGTGGGCAGTCCCTCAATCCTCGTGGGGCAACATAATCGTCACCACCGGCTCGCCGTGGTCGCCAGGGCCGGTGACCAGTTTGAGCGTCAGGTACCGCTGTCGCCCGTGGTCCAGCAACAACGTGTAGCGCAATTCCGTGCCGTGATGCTCAGCACTGCGAATGGCGCAGTACGCCATCCACAGGACGTCGTACAAGCGGCCCTCGACGGTCTGCCAGGCGCGGTAGCGGCGCGGAATGTCTTCCACCAGCGCCCACACCGCAGCGGTGAGGGCCACCGGCCAGACAAAGCCGACCTCGCGCGCCGTCTCTGACACATCAACGAGAACCCCGTCTTCCAGGGCTTGGGTACGGGTATACGCATAGATCAGCGGCATTTCTGGGTCTGCGACTGCCGGGGCAGCCGCATCGAACAACGAAAACTGATTCCAGGTAGACATCATCGTCCTCCTCAGAACATCCCAAGTTGCTGCACACTGAGACCCGCCTGGTGCAACTGCTGCACAACACGCTGCTGCCGCCGTTCCTGGCGCTGTTGCGCCTTGGCAGCCTCGCGGGCGCGTTGCGCTTCCCACAGGCAGCGCATCTGGTCAACGTCGATGACTGGCAGGCGGGGGCTGATGGCCGTGGGGCTGCCCAGAGGGCTGCCCGTTTCGGGCTGCGCCTCGGCAAAGAGGGCTTTCAGGTCGGGCAAGACCTGGTCAGCGAGCACCGCGCGGGCCAACTCGGTGAGGAAGTTCTCCCCATCGTCGGGCACAATCGCGCCGCCGACCTCGTCGCCATACAGCAGTTGCGCGGCCTTCATCTTCCGCCCAATCAACCGGAGCGCCTGTTCTTCCAGTGTGCCGGTATACGAGGTGAAGATGATCTTGACGGGCTGCGTCTGTCCCAAGCGCCACACGCGGCGCATCGCCTGCCACAAGCCGAAGAGATCGTAATCCATTTCAAAAAACACGATGGTCGCAAATTGCACCAGATCCAGCCCGGTTTGCACCAGAATGGGATTGCAGATCAAAGCATCCAATCCCGGTGCGTGGCGGTTGACCCAGGCTTCGCGCTTGCGGGTGTCCACATTGGCGTAGAGCACCTGCGCGCGCAACTGCCCACGGCGCAACACCGCCTGGAGACGGGGCTGAATGTCACGGGTGGCCGTCTGGCGCGCGAAGATCAGCACCTTGCGCCCCACGGCTTTCTCGGCTTTCACGAAGTCCACCAGCCAGGCTTCTTTGGGTAAGCCGTCGTTGCCGTTCGGCACATAGACGACTTCCCCGGTCTGACTCGTGGTCGCATCCACGCCAGCGACGATCTCCGGCAATTCCATAAACGTGGTGACGTCGATGACGTTGCCGTCGTCGTCGCGGCGCTGCTTCTCCACCACTTCCGGGCGGAAGGCCGAGTTGGGCCGGGAGAGCGACCATTGCAGCCAGGTGGACAGCTAACTGGGGTACTGTCGGGCTTGCGCGCGCAGCGCCCCTTCCATCCGGTGGTACTGCCCGGCTTGTTCCGGCGTCATCGCCAGGGGCAAGGCTTCCTCGCGGTAGGCCGGGAGACCCACCCCGAGGTCTTTCAAGGACAGGAAAATCGCGTGATCGACGATCTGCGAGAGGATCGCCGGTGAGACGCCGGGCTTCTCGGTGACGGTGACGCGCCCGCGCCGGGTGGCGTTGAAGCTCCCGAACTCGGCGCTGTCGTCGTCCGTGCTGCCCTTCGTCCCGTACTGCCGCGTTTCCAGCACCCCGTACTTGGCCGCCCACTGCTTCTCCCCGTTGAAGGGGAACTCCGCGCGTACCTGGGGAAAGAGACGGTAGAAGAGGTAGAAGACCGAGGTGGACTTCCCCCCGTAGACGGTGCCGGTCATCCCCAGATGATACCTGGTCGCAGTGATCAGATGATGAAAGGCGCGCCCGCGGTCGCTGTCCTTGCTGCGGAACTGATGCACCTCGTCGGCGATCAGCAGCTTGAAAACGCGGCGACACTTGCGGCGCAAGTAGTCGGCGACGGGCCAGCGGCGGAACTGATCCCCGAACTCGAACAGCGCCTTAGTGCAGCGTGGGGCGTGTTCGTGTTCGACGTCCCAGACCCACGTGGGGCAGCCGTCGTCGTCGCGCAGCTTAGCGCCTTGCGCATCCCGCGCCCAGCCTAAGCCGGGGCGGTCGCAGTGGCGCGGCTGCTTGTCAAACAGCCGGGCCGCCAAGAGCAAACCATTGCGCTCCAACTGCACTTGCCCGCAGTCCGGGCACACCGGAATGGGCGTGGCGACTTGCAAGGCCGCTTTGCGCAGCCGTTCCACCGTAGCGCGTTGCTGCGCCAGGGCCGTGGCGTCGTCGCCAGCGCGGAGTTCCAACAACATTTCCCGCGCGGCCTTGTAAACAGCCACGGCTTGCCGGAACTGCTGGCGTTGCACTGCCGCCGGATCGACCTCGCGTTCGTCGCGGCGCGGCTGGGGGCACAGTAGCCGGTAGCGCGTGGCTGTAGCGCCGCGCCAGCCCGAACCTAGCTTGGCGCTGGTCTCAGAGATGACGGCGATGGCCTTGTCGCCCAAGCGCCCGGCCTGCCAGTCCTCGACAAACGCGCGCGCATCGTTGATGTCGTGGGGGTCGCCATTGCGGCCCACCTTGCGCAGCTCACGCACCTGCACGCCGGGGATGACCTCGGCGGCCTCGCGCAGCCACTTCTCCACCAGGTGTGGCGGACCGACGACCAGCGCGGGGTAGGCGTTGAGCGCGTCGATGGTGGCGAGGCCGATGGTCGTTTTGCCCGAACTCATTTCTCCTTGCAGAAGCGTGTGTCTTTGCGTTTTTAATGTGCGTGTCAACGCGACAGTCACGTGTTTCTGCACCGGCAATAGCCCGGCTTCGGCCTGGCCCGGCAACGCCGCGCGGTTCTTGCCCAGCGTGCTCAGGTGTTGCCACTCGGCCGGGGTCGGCTTCAGATCGTAGCGCGGGGGATGCTTCAGGATTTCGGCGGCGATTTCCTCGCCGTAGTCTTCCATAAAGGCGGTCAACCCGGCCACGTCGTCTAGCACTTGCACGCCATTGGCGGACGCCACGCCCACCGTGGTCGTGAAACGGTCGCGGCGGATGGTGATCACGTCGCCCTTCTCCGTTTCCTCGGTGGACACGTCCTGCACTTTGCGCACGCGGCCCTTGACCAGCAGGCGCTGCCCGTCCTTGCGGATGAGCAAGCTGCCCATCAAGCCAGAGGCCATCAGCATCGCCACGTGGCCCTTCTTGAGTGGAATGGGAGGACAGAACGGCATCTGCCCTTGCGGTTGCAGGGCTTGCCGCAGCGCCTCCGGCCACTCCAGGGCGTAGGCCCGGGCCACCTGCTCGCGGTCACTGAGATCGACGCGCACACACCTGGCCTTCAGCGGCGCAGCAGGTAACTCGCACTGCCAGCGTTCGGGCGGCGCGCCCAACGGCGGCAGGTCGGCGTCGCGCAAGACGCGCAGGATGGCGATGTTATCGTCGGTCGGGGTGCTGTAGGGTTTGCGCCGCGCCAGCACCACGACTTGCTTGAAGCGTTCGTACTCGCCGTCAGGAAAACGGCGCACACTGATGTTCTCAAAGTGGCCGGCCAACAGCCGGGCCACGTCGCGGTAGCCCAACAAGTGTTGGGGCACGATGTAGACCAGGATTCCGCCGTGAACCAACGTGGGCAACGCCGTGCGCAGGAATTCGATTTCCAGGCGCTTGTGGTCGCCGTCCAAATCGTTGTCATACGGGGGGTTGAGCCACAGCAGCGACACCGACTCTTTGCTGACCCGCGTGGCTTGCCAGGCGGTGTTGTGGACCTTGTCCAGCACCGCCGCAGCGCGTTCGGCGCGTTTGGGACTCAGTTCGACGCCCCAGGTGTTAACCGGGCCGCCCAGGGTGGCCGCCAGTTGCGCCGCCGCTGCGCCTTCGCCGCAGCAAGGATCGAGGAGTCGCCACAGTTTGCCCCCTGGTGGGGCTTGCAGCCAGGCCGCAATGAGCGCGGTGACATTCGGGGGGGTCGCGAAGAACCCCAACACTTCTGCATTGATCAAACGAGCCATTGTGTATACCTCCAAGCGTTAGATTCGTGAAAGAGGTCGGCGCAGGGTCTCCCGGAGGAGGCGCTGCGCCTCCCCCGGCTCGCAAGGCGTAGAGCGGAGGGTTGCGCTCTACGTCTTACACATTTACAACGTCTCAGGAATCACGAAGGCCGGATCGTCGCGCAGCAAGCCCGCGATCAAGTCCAGCCATTGGGCATCGGCGGTGAGAGCGTAGGCCGTCCCCACGTCGCCGCCGCACAAACACGGGCGCACCAGCCCCAGGTCGTCGCCGACCTCGCGGAGCTGAGCGCCCCACTGCGCTGGCACACCGATGGGCAACACGGCCCCCAGCCGCACGGCGAAAGCTGAATCGGTAGCTGCCGCGTCCAAACCGCGCGGGACGACCAGGTAGGCCCGGTCTTCCACATCGGCGGCCAGGGCGCGCCGATCCACGATCTGCATCCGCAGCAGGCCGGTGTCGACGTCCACGGCAGCGGTGTAGGTGGCGTAGTTGTGCGATGACACCACCGTGGTATGCAACCCCGGCGCATCCAACGTCAGCTTGCGCTGGTGCATCGTGTTCAGCGATCCCCAGATGCTCCGCGCGGCGGTCTTGTGCCCCACCAGACTCAGGTACACCACTTCTTTGCTGTCCGGCTCGACGACGTAGCCGCTGAGGGGCAAACGCACCTCGCCGTTGGCAATGTAGGCTGTCTGCGCCGGCAAGCCTTCCGGTGTGAGCCAGGGGTAGGGTACGCGCTCGGCGTACAGCGCCCCCGGATACCAGGGTGCGCCGGCCTGGGCCAGTTCCCGGCGCACCTGCGCCAACACGTCGAGTTCGTGCCAGCGGTCGGGCAGCGTGAGCTTGCCTTCCCACACCGGCGGCGTCGCCAGCGTCTCTGGTGACAGGCTGTCACCAGCGTAGACTGCCGTTAAGCCGCTCAACGGCTGGACGACGGCTACCGCCGGTTCCGGCGCGGTAGGCCGGGGACACACGACGTCCGGCTTAGGTTCGACCAGAGTGTAGAGGCCAGCATAGCTAATCTGCGGATACTGGTGATAGCGGATGTCGCTGTACGTTGCCAGACCCCACGGTGTTTGGAGATAGTGCCGGTAGTTGCGATAGAGGGATTCGGCATTCTGAGGAACCATAGGCAGGCCGGGCAGCGGACGCGCGACCGGACACAGCAGGGTCGCACTCGGATGTTGAGCAATGTAATCGCCCAACTCAGTCAACAACGGGTTTACATCTTCTTGAAAGGTCAGGATGGGGTTCATCGTTTCACTCCTTGGGGTAGACGGTAGACAGTAGACGGTAGACGGGGGATTCCTCCGTTGGGGTCTGCTGTTTTCCGTCTCCAAATGATTGATAACATACAAAATCACAATTTTGCTTCTTCATCGCTCCGGTAAACAGTTCACTGTTCAACGCTAGACGAGGGAAGTTCCCCCCCTGTCTACCGTCTACTGGCGCGCGAATCCTTCGCGTACTGTCTACCTGCTCTCCATCGGCATCATGGCGTGGACGAAGGAGTCGGCGTTGGTCAGACCAATGAGGCCCGGTTGGCGCGCGCTGTTGAAGCGCAGGCCCACCAGCGCGGTGTCCAACGCTGTCAACGCTTCGATGAGGAAGTTCACCTGGAAGGCGATGTCCAGCCCGGGTCCCTGCTGGCTGACCAGCGGGACGACCGTGCTCCCCGCGCCGCCCGTGGTGGACTCCGCCGTCACCGTCAGGCCGGCGGCGTCGAGATGCAGACGCACCATCCCACCCACATCGCGGGCAAAGACGCGCGCCCGCTGGCAGGCGTGGAGCACCGCCGCGCGTTCCACCGTCGCCTCCGTCGCCGTGCTGGTCGGGATCACCGCCTTGTAGTTGGGGTAAGCCCCGGCCACGGCTTGGGAGACCACCGTGGTCGCAGCGAAGCGCAAGGCAATGCGGTCGCGTAAGTCGGTGACGGAGAGCGTCACCGTCCCTTCGCGGCCCAACAACCGTTGTACCTCGGCCAAGACCGGCGCGGGGATCAACACATCGAAGGGCGCGGCGACCGGCGCAGCCAACGGGATGTGCGCCTCGGACAGCCGGTAGCCATCCGCGGCGGCCAACGTGAGGGTCTGGCCTGCAAACTGCGCCAGCACCGCCGTCAGCACCGGACGGGCGGCATCCTCCGCGGCGGCGAACGCCACGCGCGTCAGGGCGGCGCGCAAGGCCGCGGCTTCGACTTCCACACTGTCGGCGTCGGGTTCCGGCAGCAGCGGGAACTGCGTCGCGTCCAGACCGCGGAAGCTGGCCTGGACCTGCTCACAGGCTACGGACAACGTGAGAGACGTGGCATCCAGCGTCAGTTCCGAAGTCTCGCCGGCGGGCAGCATCTTGACCCACTCGGCAAAGGCGGCCGCTGGGACGGTGACGCGCCCTGGGGCGGTGACCTCGGCGGGCATCTGCTGGACGATGTGCCATTCCAGGTTGCTGGCCGCGAGGGTCAGCGCGCCGGGCGCGGCCTCCAACAAGACGTGGCCCAGAACGGGCAGTGCCGTTGCACGAGGGAACGTTGCGCGTCCCACCCGGCTCAGGCCGTGACTCAGGGTTTCGTTCAAACAGGTCAGTTGCATTTTCGAGCCTCCTTGCTCAAGATAGATTTGATGGCAAGGCGGCGCACAGCTTCCCCAGGCGGGGAAACGATGCGCCTCCCGGCCGGGGAAAAACATATTCTGCGAAAAGCAGAGCCGCACGCAGCGCGGTTCTACAGGATGCAGGGTGCAGGGTGCAAGGTGCAGGGTGCAGGATGCAGGGTGCAAGGTGCAAGAAGCAAGGTGCAGGATGCAAGATGCAAGGTGCAAGGGGAAAGGCCGGGGAAGTGGAAGGGGGATGACAGCATCTTCTTCCACTTCCCTTGCGGATGCGCGACATAGTGTCGCAGTGTGCTGGAATCGTCAAACGATGTCCGCACTTACGGAGTAGGCCAATACGCGGTAGAAAGTTATAACAACAGCGACAACAACACGATTACTGCCACGTGGCTCAGTTGGTCGAGGAGGGGGCCGCGCCAATCATCGAAGCCGAACTTGTGGGCGGCATCGATGAGGCTGTGCGTCACCGCCCCCACCAACAGACCGGGCAGACCCCCTACGAGCAACCCCGGCCAGCCTCCGGCGATCAAGCCGTGGTAGACCAGGACGCGCCATTCGCGCCGCGCTTTGCCGGTTGCGGTGGCCGCGCTCTGCGCTGTGAAGTCGCAGAACAGGTGCAACGCCACCGCCCAGGCCAGTGGGTGCTGCACGCCGGTCAATAGCCACAAGAGGGGCGCCAGTGCGCCAGCGAGTTTGGCCCATTGCCACCAGGCCAGGGACCGCCAGCGCCAGACACGGGAGCCGACAGCGGATAACTTGGGAAAACGAGTGATGACAGACATTTTCTCTCCTTGCCAGTTTTGGGATTTTGGCCGGGAGACGTAGCGCCGTAAACTTCCCCGGAACGCCGGGCGGGCTACGTCTCCCGGCGCGGAAAACACCGTGAAATTCAGCGTGACTCAATAATCATCACAGGCTTGCAATTGCGCCCGTTGCTCGCGGCAGATGCGGAAGCGCAACTGGCGTTCCAACGTCGCGGCCAGCGTCGCCAGCGTGTCGGCCACGGCCTCGGCAATGAGGCGTTCCAGGACGCCGGCCGGTAAGTGGCACTGCGCCAGCCGTCCGGCTACCAGGTCTTCCCATTGGGCAGGCACAGTAGTCGGCAATGCCGGCGTCTCGGTAGTGTCCAGGTCATCCAGACAGGCTTCCACTGTCGTCATCACAGCGTCGTTTGACGCCGTAGTGAACTGGCGGGTGCGCCAATCGCCGGGTGAAGCAATGGCGGCGCTCATTTCAGCGTCTCCATTGGCGCGTCCCAGAGTTCACCACCGGTCTGGCGCAGGCTCGTCCAGCGATTACGCCCCAGGATGACGTGATCCACCACCTCTACCTCCACCAGTTTCCCAGCCTCGACCAGGGTGCGAGTGATAGCGCGGTCTTCTGGTGAAGGATGCGGGTCGCCCGAAGGATGGTTGTGGCCTACCAGCACCGCGCCGGCATTGCGTCTCACCGCGCCGCGAAAGATTTCGGCGGTGCGGATGTGGGTGGTGTTGAGCGTGCCGCGATACAGAATCTCCTGATCCTGCACGCGGTTGCGGATGTCCAGATACAGCACGGCGAAGCACTCTTGCTCAGCGTGGCCGATGAGGGCCATCAGGATGTCCGCCGCGTCGCTCGGGCTGCTGATCTGTCGCCGGTCGTTGTCTTGCCCGTGGGCGAAACGCCGGCCTAGCTCCAGGGCCGCCCGAATGCGGGCTGCGGTTGCCGCCCCAATGCCGGGAATGGTCAAGAGTTCTTCGGTCAAAGCCTGGGGCAAGGTATCCCCAAAGCGTTGCACCACGGCCTGCGCGATGTCGAGCTGGTTGGGGCCGCCGATGAGGAGCGCCAGGAGTTCGACCTGGCTGACCCCGCCGCTGCCCACGTAGCTCAAGCGCGCCGCCGGGCGCTCGTGTAAGGGCAAAGTGTGCAAAGTTCCCATTTTTGTTCCTCCTGCATAGACTTGGTTTTAAGATGTCGCAGGAGTTTCTGCCAGCGTACTCCCGTTGCAGGAGCGGCAGAAACTCCTGCAAGGGTGAGGTCTGTTTTTCAGTTCAAGGGCGTGTGTCCGCCGCGATTTCGGCCAGCAGCGCGTCCAACTCCGCTCGCCAGCGGGCGATGCGGCGTTCTTGCGCGGGCCGGTCGTGGCGGCTCCGGGCCGGCAGTACCCGTTCGGCGCTGGCGATCCAGTGGCCTAACAGGTGCGCCTTCGCTTTACGTGAGAAGTACGGCACTTGCGCCGCGCCAAAGCTACGGAAGTAACCCAGCGGGTAGTGCTCCGGCGGTTCGCTCGGAAACACCGGGCCTAGTCGCGCGCCGGTCCAATGATCGATGAGCGGCGCAGGTGTACCGGGTTTCCAGCCGTAGCCGTACACATCGTAGTACGGCCACGTCGCTTCACAGCGCGGACAGCGCACGTGTGACGGCCCGCCGCCCCAGCCGGGCGGCAGGGGGATGGCGAAGTCGTCGGCAAAGAGCTGCGGATACACTCTTCCACAGACGTCACATTGGATGTACAGGCGGTCGTTGTAGGTCAGGCGATAGGGCATAGCGCGGCCTCCGCTTCCGACGTGGCGGCTTCAACCACCCAGGCGTCTCCGGTCTTGCGCCAGTGCGTACACTCGAACGCGCCCCGCAGGGCGGTGTAGTCCTTGGGGAGCGCGTACAGCGCCGGCCACACGGTATACCCGCGCGCTTCCAGGTGCTCGCGCACCAGGGCGCGCCAGGTCGCCACCTGATCGGCAATGGACTCCCCCGCCGCCGTCCAGGGCTGCTGCCCTTGTGGGTCGAGGTCGATCCGCACGCTGTCGGTCAGGATGACCAGTTCGTGATAGGCGTTGCAGCCGGCCAGCGTCAGCGTGTAGACGCGGGTGAGCAGGGGACTCTGCCCTTGTGTCTGGTGTGACAACAGCAGTCGCACCGGGCGGTCTGGCGACACTTCGCGGGCAAAGTCGCGCAAGGTTTCGACGTAGACAAGGCTTACAAAGGTGTTCAGGTTCATTCAAATCCTCCTGGGTTTCGTAGCTGAAAGCTATGAGCTATTTCCGTAGCCCAACCGCCGCAGCGCCGTGGCCGCCGCGTGGTAGTCTCCCCCGTGTTCCAGCAAGGCAAACACGGCGAAGGGGCTGTAGGCCCGCGCGGGGTCGAAGGGCGGGGCGTTGCTGGTGAAGACGTAGAAACAACGCGAGTCGCGGTAGTTGTAGGTGGCGGAGTGCCCTAGCCGCTTTCCTGGGCGTCGCCAGTAGGAAGCCTCGTGGACGCGACGCACACAGCGCCAGCCGTGGCGTTCCAGCACGCCCCCCACGTCCCCGCGCCGGTTGTAGTCGTCGCCGGGCCGGTGGGCATTGGCGGTATAGCGCCAGGGCGTCATCGCCGCGCGCGGCGCGCAGGTCAGCGGCACACGGGAAAACTGCCGCGCGGCGTCGAGCAACGCGGCGCGCTCCTCGCAGCTCAGAAACGGGATCGCCGTCAGGTCGCCCTGCAGCGCCGTGTAGCCGGCGCTCGGCGGAGCCAGCACGTAGCCGCCCGCGCCGCGCGTTTCGATGAGCGTGAACTTGCCGTTGGGCTTAGCCGGATCCACCGCCAACTTCTGATTGCCGCTGATGGCCGCGTCACACCGGTAGTACACGTGGTAGCCGCCGCTCTGCGTCTGCACCACGGGCAGCCGCGCGAGCAACACTACGTCGTACTGCGTGAGCGCCGTCGCCCATTGGGCGAACAGCGCGGGGGCATCAAAGTCAATCACTTCTAAGTCGCCGCTGACCCCGCCGGTGAGCACGGCCAGGGCGTCGGCCTGTTTCCAGGGGCCAAACCACCGCCACAGCTCGTAGCGCGTGGGGGGCCGCTCCTGGTACGGCTTCCACCGTCTCAGGCGCGGGTGTTTGCGCCGCCGGTCACAGGGAATCACAGAGAGTCCCGCGCGGGTGTAGGCCAGCGCGGATAACAACAAGGGGTTCATCGGGGTTGCCTCCTTTTACTGGTTACTGGTTACTGGTAACTGGTTACTGGTTACCGGTAACTGGTTGCTGGTTACTGGTTACTGGTAACTGGTAACTGGTTACTGGTTACTGGTTGCTGGTAACTGGAAACTGGAAACTGAAAACTGATTACAAAGGGTGCAGCGTGAGTTCTGGCGTGAGGACGCGGTAGAAGCCGGGGTTGCGGTGGATCACCGCGTCGGCTGCCGGCGTCACCAACGGGCGCAGCACGGTCTGTACCGTCGTCAGGTCGGCGTGACCGGCCTCGAGCGCCGTATCCACGAACACCGCGCCCAGCACCGCCTCGAAGACGTCGCTGAGCACCGAGGTGCGCTGGCGCAAGCCGCGACTGTCGGCGCGTTGGCTCAGGCGCACGGCCCAGGGCAGTTCCAGTTGCCGGGCGAAGCGCGCCAGGCTTTCGGCGCGCACCAACTCGGCGCGCAGGATGCTCATCTGGCCTGGCCCGAAGTGCGGAAAGTCGCGGTACAGCCAGTAGGTCACCGCCAATTCCAACACCGCATCGCCCAGGTGTTCCAGGCGCTCGTAGTTCGGCGCGCCGGTGGAGCTGTGCGTCAAGGCCAGGCGCAGCAGGTCGGGGTTGGCGAAGTGGTAGCCCAACCGTTGTTGGAGCGCGTGGGTGAGCGTGGGGTTCACGGCACACCTCCACTGTTGAGCCAGGGTTCTTCCGCCAACCAGCGGTGCAGCACGTCCATCTCCGGCGCATCCAGGGTGGCTTTCACGGTCTGCCACAGGTCTGCGCCGTTGGCAAAGTCACTCAATACCCAACTTGCCAACGTCTCCCACGCGGCAAAGCGTCCCGGCATCCACAGGCTGACAGTGGCTGCGGTGTTGGGAAACGTCAGGCAATAGGGCGTCAGGTCGTCAGTCAGGGTGAAGTCCAGCCACACCGCGCGCGGCGGCGTGGGGGTCATCGCGCCCCGTAGCCGTGTCACTGTGGGGTCAGCGCGCAACGCGGCGCAGGTCTGTTGGATCAGCCGGGCGCGGCGCTGTTGCTGTTCCGGGGTAAAGGCTACGGGGGACACGGGCGCTGCCATTACGGGCAGCTTCAAGACCGGAGTGTTACTCATATAGACCTCCTCGTAGGCAGCGAGGGGGCCGGCGTCTCCTGTCCGGGAGGCGCAGCGGCCTCCTCGACAGGGTTGGAATGGAGAAAAGCGCCTGGGAGCCAGTCCACAGGCGCTTTCGCGGAGAGGGGCAGAAACCTACTCCTCAGACAACGGGGGCGCGACGCGCTGCATGGTCTTGAACCAGACCACCTGTTTGAGTCCTGCGGCTATCACCAGGGCGACCACAGCCAGCAAGAGCCAGCCGGGGTGCGCACCGTGACGGGCCGTGAAGGGCAACAAGCGCGGCGCTTGGACATACAGCCACGCGAGACCCGGCGCGACCAACGCCAACAGGAGCAGCGGACGCAGCAGCCGTCCGGCCCGTCCGGTTGGCTGTCGCCGTGGCGCGGACCGAGCAGGGCGCGGCGGCGGTGGCTGCGCAGGGCGGCGTTGGGGCCGCCAGGGCAAGTCCTCTGTGGGGCGTTGAGCCAGCCGAGTCGCCGCAGCTTGTGGCAGCGGTCGCCACTGCAGGTTCTCCGTTTCGCGGCGTTCCTGCGGCGGACGGGCTTGAGCCGACCGCGTCGGAACGGTCTGCGCGGGGTGGCGACGATAGACGCGGTGTACCTGCGTCTCCATCGCTTACTCCGGGCGCTTCAGGGCGGCGAGCAGGTCTTGCGCGGCGGCGGCGGTGAGGCCGTCCAGCGTGCTGGCGATGGCGTCCGGCGTGAAGCCTTTGCCGCGCAGCAACGCCGTGAGCAACCGTTTGGTGCTCTCCGTGGCCGGAGCCGCGTCCGCTTTGCCAGTTTTCGCCGGAACATCGAGCGCAGCGCCTTCTTCCTCGACCGGCGCGTCGCCGTCAGCCAGTTCACCGTCGCCGTTGGGGCCGGGGTTGCGCTCCCAGGCCGCCGCCCACTGCTTGTACGTCTCCCACTCGGCCTCGATGATGTCGGCCAGTTCGTCCCCCACGTAGTCTACATCGGGATCGAACTCGTTGGAACGAACAATGGGGGTGGCGCGGCTTTTCTGCTTAGCGCCGCGCATTTCCGGTTTGGCAGCGTGCAGCAGCACGGCGAAGAACACGCTCGGCGCTTTGCCTTGCGTGGCCTTGCGCACCGCCTGCCGGTGCGCGCGCAGCGCCTGCGCCAGGTCTTTTGACGCCATCCCTTTGACGGTCAGCATCACCGGGCCAGCGTAGCCGTTTTCGGTCTCCACGTAGCCCAGGGCTTGCAGTTTCCCGCGCGCCCCGTCCACGAAGCCGCCCAGCCGGTTGCCGTCCTTGACCCAGGCGAAGCGCGTCGCCAGCGGCGCAAAGCGCAGCCAGTCGGTGAAGAACACGCTTTCGCTTTCGCCAGTGCTGAAGATGAGCGTGTGTGCGACCGCGCCGTGGGGCGTGGCCTTGAGCAGTTCGGCCTGCTCCGCGCTCATTGCAAAGCCCCCGGTAGCTTCACGGGGGTCCAAGGTGCTCCCGTCATTCACGTACTGGATGAACGGGTATTCGCACACCATTTCTTCCTGAAGAATCTGCGAGTCGTTACGATCTTGCCAGGCCATTGCATACCTCCCATTTGGATTTTAGATTGTTGATTTTGGATTGGGTCACCATTGAGAGGCGCGGGGTTCTCCACAGCGGGAGAACGATGCGCCTCCCGTGTGAAGGACAACGACGAAACACATTTAGTCAGCCGGACGCCCCATCGCCCGGCTGCACCGTGTGGGCGAAGCTGGGGTTGGGGTGGCGCGTGGTGGAACAGGGTTATCAATCAGTGCGTCTCCCGCGCACCGACTGTGGATGGGCCGGGGCGCAGGAGAGGCCAAAAGCAAAATGAAGGGCAGAGAAATCACATTTACACGTGGCAACGTTGAACGTTGTCACATTGCAGTATTGCGTATTGGCAGCCGCAGGAAACGCACCGGGGGGAGTATCCGCCGGGCGCTGCCCACGGCTCTGCCTTTCGCAGTCAGAATAAGGTATTGAGGGTGTTAAGGTTCTGCCCAATGCGCCCCAACCTGTACAGGCCGGGGCCGGATGTGAGGCCGGAGCCTCGGCACAAGCCTTGCGCTGCAAGGTCGGCGCCGCGACCACGGACTCGGTGTGTCATTGGAACGCAAAAAGCCCCACGCGGGCCAGCATCTAACGTGGACAGGGCCGTTCGACGAGCGAACGGGAGTCTGTCAGGCAAGGAAAGCGTCAGATGCCCCGGTGGGGCTTTCAGGGTATGATCAGGGTTTGGCGCAAGGGCCGGATAGGGTTACAGCAAGGACAGCGTACCCGCGACAGGCGCGGGAAGGTCAAGATGGGCAGGTTATGGAACTGGTAAGGAACGCTTCTTACTATTATTATACCATACTTGAGGGGGTGAAATCAAGGGGGGATCCGGTGTTGTGTACACCACGGCCAATGAGCCATCATCTCTCTACGGCAGCAGCGCCAAAGCGCAGACAATCTGTAGTTTTGTAGCATCGAGTCCGTGCTGGGTCGCCCATTCATTGCGCGTGACTTCAATCCAGGTGTCAAAATCATCAGGCGCGGGATAGGTGTCGGCGGGCGCTTTGGGCGTCTCGGGTAAACATCGAATGGCTCGCATCACGTCATCGCGCCGCCAGCTTTCATCCAGTGAATGCCCTTTGCTGTCTGCCAGGACTGTATCTAAACGTGAACGCCCACTACGCAGCAACAAAAACAGACGCTTGCGACCGGGTTTGATCATGGCGCTCCGAATCCCAGCCGGCAAGCTGAGGATTTCATCGCGGTTTGCAATGGTTGCCAGATCATTGTAGAAAGTGCTGGTTGTGAGGTCGTCCACTGCCTGGATGAATTCCATCACCTGATGTAAATCCAGATCGGCATAGACCTCTCCGGACAGATACATCTCGCGCCCCAGACGTTCCATCTCCAGATCTTGCGCCAAATTGCTCTGGCGGCTTTCCTTATAAACCATCACGGGGATTTGGGCCAGCGAGCGATGTTGGCGATTGCGTTCTCGCAAGCGGCGTTCCCAATTACGGGCATGTGCAATGCGTGCGTGATCCATTGTGGAAGGCACAAAGTTATAGATGATCACGTCGCGGGGAACATGCCAGGGGCGTAGAATGCGCCCCATACGTTGTGCCAGTTGCAGGACTGTCCAAGATAGATCGTAATTGACCAGTATCGCCGCATCCTGCAGGTTAAAGCCCTCAGCCATAGAGCGCGTGGCGATCAATACCTGGATTTCTTGTTCTGGTTGGCGCTCTTCCGGCAGCACTTCATTTGCCAGCGGGGCAAAACGACGCAAGAGGCCATCCAGATCGGATACGTCCAGCGTCGTTTCGACTTTCAAACGCGGCATCAGCTTCAGTAATCCTTCCCGCAGATAACGCGCTGTAGCATGATACTCGCAAAAGATGACCAATTTGCTGCCTTTGGCTGTCTTGACAATGTCGAATAAGGCCCGTAGCTTTGGGTCTTTGCGGGGGTTCACAGATTGTCGGAGGAGCCTGCGTCGTTCCCGGACGAAATCGCTCAATTCCTTTTGGCGGGCAAAGGTGTAGTTATAGCCGCCGAACTCAAGTTTGTCGCACACCTCTTTGACTTCTGCCGGCGAAGAACAGAACTGATGTAAGAACAACGCTTCTTGCAAAGGCTGTCTTTCCCCATGTCCATTGGGCAGGTCGAGCGGCAAGGCCGCTTGTGGAGATGGTTTGCCAGATGCTAATTCTTTGTACAGCAACTTGCTTTCGAGAAGCTCAGCCAGAAACTCATCAAAAGGGTTGTCGTAACGTACGGTCTGCAGGCGGATGCGGCGCGGGAAATAGCGCCGATCGGTTTCAGAGAATACAACATAGCGTTCACCCTGTTCATCTTGATGCCCAAAGTGTCGCACGACATCCGGTGTGGTTAGCACTGTGCATGGCGACAGCTCTGGTAAATCGGCCAGCTTTTGCGCTTGCCACGTCGTAACGCCGGTAGTGAACCCTAATACAGTGTGCATAGTGTGTCTCGGAGCAGGCAAGAGCTTCAATTGACTTTCGACTTCCGAAAAATCCTTGCCATAAGGGGTGGCGGTTAGGAGCAGCACTTTGGCCCCTTTTTCCCGCACAGCTTCCTGGATTCGTGCATTGCTCAACCGCAGATCGCCGCCATTGCTGCTTTCATTGCGCAGGCGATGGGATTCGTCGAGGATAATAAGCGTTTGCTCGTTGACCTGGCGCAATTCGTGTTCCAGGATGGGCAAGTTTGAGTCGCCGTCAGTGCGGGTGAGGGTGTGATAGGAGAATTCCACGCTGGGTACCCGCGCTGCACGCATGGAGCGCCGCCAGACCTCACGGAGTCCTGCTGGTCCGATCACCACTACACTATCGATTTCGCCTTGCATCCGCAAGTAGGCGGCGACGTGTGCGGCGATGATCGTCTTACCCAAGCCAGTCGAAGCAATAAGGAACGCACCATGGTGTTCCAGGAGCGACCGCAAAACGCTGGACACTACGCCTTCCTGGTACTTGGCCAGAGGGGGTAACTGTGGCGGTGCTTCATCTTGTGGTAAGCCGTATAGTTCGAGCAAAGCACGAGCATAGACAACATAGGGATCATACGCACGAAGATAGGCACGCAGCGCTTCGATGAGTTCTGCAGTAATGGAACGCGCCTGGGCAAAATACTTATCGAAGCGATGGACAAAGTAGAGCACATCGTCGGAATCAGTGATTGTAATGCCTGCTTCACGGCTGGTGCATAAGCCATGGTGTGAGAAATTGGCCGATGTCACTACTGCGGATCGCTCATCGGCGATGTAGAGTTTGGCATGGTGGTAGAGATAGCGCGCCTCCAACCAGGGCATATCTTCGGATATTGCCGCTCCCACCACTACGGTCATCCACCCTTGCTCCAGCGCCTCCAGCATTTGCTGCATAGCACGGCTGCGGTGCTCTTGTGGACCATACGAAAGCTCTCGGATGAACTCTTTCAATACTTCACGAAAGCTATCTTCTCCGCCTTCCTGCCGTCCCACAAGCAGACGAATCTTTTTGCCTTTGAGCGTCTCTTGGAGCGCCTGAAATCCTGAGCCTTCAAAGTACGCGGTGGCAATCCGTATGTGTTCGGCAGATTCCAACGCAGAGGCGATGCACCTCAGCGCTGCCTGGCGATCTGAGAAGAAGCGCCGGTGCGTGGTAGGTGTTGGAGATTGTACTGCTGGCATCATATGTAGCTGTAAATCATCTCAAGAACAGTGCTAGAATAGGTAATGTATATCCTAACTATATCGTTGGGTTGAGAAAAAGGCAAGGAAGATTGGGCAATATAGCAAGTACATTTGCGTCTTTCCCCAAAAGATGATAAACTGTAGAGACATCACGATTCGTTTCCAGGCCACAGGAGGTAGTATGCAACTTGTTTTTGATACCTGTACGCCTCGGCCCGAAGTCTTGCAGGGGCAACTGACCGAAGACATCTTTGCTGCCCGGCTCAAGGATGTGCTCGACGGCTCGGCTGCACCGGTATACCAGAACCCCACGACGTTCTTCGAGAATACGTACCCCACCGCCGGGTTGCGCTTGCTGTTGACCGAAGCCCTCGGCCGTTTGACGGGCGCGCGCCCTGCCAGCAGTCCGATCTTGCGCCTGGAAACGGCTTTTGGCGGCGGCAAGACGCACAATCTCATCGCGCTGTATCACGCAGCGCGCGGCGAGAACCTGCCTGAGGCGCTGATGCCCCAGGTGGTCGAGCCGGCTCTGTTGCCCGCCCCGGGTCAGGTGCGCATCGCCGGTGTGGTAGGATCGGACCTGGACCCCGGGACCGGGCTGTACCACGCGGCGGACAACCTGCGCACGTTTACGCTGTGGGGCGAGCTGGCCTACCAACTGGGCGGCGCGACCGGTTTCGCGTTGGCGCAGGAGAGCGATCGCAACCGCTCCGCGCCCGGCACCGGGCTGTTTGCCGAACTGGTAGGTGACCGCCCCACGCTGATTATGCTGGACGAACTGGCCCGCCACATGCGCGTCGCACAATCCGCGCCCACTGCCACCGGCAAATCGGACCTGGCCGAGCAGACGGTGGCCTTTTTGATGTCGCTGCTGGAGTTCGTCGCCAGTCGCGCCAACGCCGTCGTGGTGCTCACGTTGGCCGGGACTGAAGACGCCTTTGCGAAGGAAACCGACCAACTGCGCTTGCAATTGACTGAAGCTTACAAGGTTTCGGCGCGGCAAGAGCGGGTCATCACCCCCACCGGCGAAACGGAAATCGCTGCGATTGTGCGCCATCGCTTGTTTGCGGCCATTGACGCCCAGGCCGCCGCCGAGACGGCGCAGGCGTATACCGAGGCTTACCGCCGCTGGCACGAGCAGAACGTGGCTTTGCCTGCCCAAACCCTGACAGCCGAATACGCGCAGGCGCTGGCGGCGGCGTATCCGTTCCACCCTGAATTGCTCAATGCGCTTACGCTGCGGGTGGCGACGATCCCCAATTTCCAGAAGACGCGCGGCGCGTTGCGCCTGCTGGCGCTGGTGGTGCGTCGCGTCTGGGAAGAACGCCCGGCGGATGCCTGGTTCATCGCGCCGTATCACGTGGACTTGCGCAACACGGAGATCGCTGAAGACCTCACCAGCCGCCTGGAGCGCCCGGCCTTCCGTCAGGTGATCGAAGCCGACATTGTCAGTCCCAAAGGCGCTGCGCCGGGCCACGCATACCAGATCGACGGTCTCTGGGTGACGACGGGCAAACCACGCTACGCGCGGCGCGCGGCGACCACGGTGTTCCTGCACAGTCTGGTCCAGGGGGCGATCTCCGGCATTACGCCGTCCGAATTGCTGTTGGGGGCGTTGGCGCCGGGCGACGAACC
>MTKY01051114.1_pt1 | contig 19991 bp, 18 predicted proteins | sample 1042731 | NCBI WGS metagenome assembly MTKY01 (sample SAMN06212206, study PRJNA360538) | anaerobic digester metagenome | biome: Wastewater treatment plant; material: sludge; isolation source: anaerobic digester fed with sludge from wastewater treatment plant | place: Denmark: WWTP Soeholt ... | reverse complement strand
CCGGGCTTCGTTGATGATCTCGGCCATGGCCAAGTAGACGGCCGACAGCCCGCAGACGATTCCCTCGAAGCCGGCGATTTTCCCGATCGTTTCCGAGCCCGTCCAATCCCGGACCGCCAGGAGGAGGAAAAGGATCCAGAGGCTCAGGAAAACAAACTGGAGGGCCCGGTTCTTGCCGAAGGTTCCGATCCACATGAGGAACGTGAATAAGCCCCAAAGGAAGAGATACCAGCCCAGGTAGGGGGCCGGCGTGGCTCCGCCGTTGGGGGCGTTGGCCCCCGGGATCACCCAGGTCGCGACCAGGGTCAGCCAGAACAAGCCGTAGGACGTGAAGGCCGTCGTTCCGAAGGAATTGCCCTTCTTGAACTCCATGATGCCGGCGATGACCTGGGCCAGGCCGCCGTAAAAGATGCCCATGGCCAAGACCATGGCGCTGAGGGGGAAGAAGCCGGCGTTGTGGATGTTCAGCAGGACCGTGGTCAGGCCGAAGCCCATCAAGCCGAGCGGGGCGGGATTGGCGAGTTTGTTGTCCATGCGCGGCGCTCTCTTTTACATTCCGAAACGTTCGATGATTTCCTGCTTGGTCCGGCCCAGGATGTCGAATGTCTTTCCGACTTTCCGGAAGGCCTCGAGGGCTTTGTCGAGATGGTGGATTTCATGACCCGCCGAGATCTGGGTCCGGATGCGGGCTTGGCCCTGGGGAACGACGGGGAAGAAGAAGCCGACGGCGTAAATGCCCTCCTCGTAGAGGGCCCGGGAGAAGTCCTGGGCCAGCTTGGCGTTGAACAGCATGACCGGCACGATCGGCGTGTCGCCTTCCTTGAGGACGAATCCGGCCTCCTGGAGGCCTTTCCGCCAGTAGGCGGCGTTCTTTTCGAGCTTGTCCCGGCGCTCCGTCGAGGCCATGAGGATGTCGAAGACCTTGAGGATGCCTTGAACGACGACCGGGGCGATCGAGTTGGAGAAAAGATAAGGACGGGCTTTCTGCCGGCACATTTCGACCAGCTCGCGGCGGCCGGAAACGCAGCCGCCGGTCGCCCCCCCGAGAGCTTTGCCGAACGTCGTGGTGATGATGTCCATCCGTCCCACGACGCCGTATTTCTCATGGGTCCCCCGGCCGGTCCGGCCGATGAAGCCGGTGGCGTGGGAATCGTCCACCAGGATCATGGCGTCGTACTTGTCGCAGAGAGCGGCCATCTTGTCCAGGGGGGCCGTGTCCCCGTCCATGCTGAAAACGCCGTCGGTGATGACCATCCGGAAGCGCCGGTCCTGGTGCATTTCGAGCTTCTGCTCGAGATGGGCCATGTCGGCGTGCTTGTACGTGTCCTGCATGGCGCCGCAAAGGCGGATGCCGTCGATCAGCGAGGCGTGGACGAGCCGGTCGGAGATCATGACGTCGTCCTTGGCCAGGACGGCCTCGAAGACGCCGGCGTTGGCGTCCATGCACGAAGGGAAGAGAATCGTGTCTTCGGTTCCGAGGAACTCGGTGACCTTCCGCTCGAGGTCCCGGTGGATGTCCTGCGTCCCGCAGATGAACCGGACCGACGACATCCCGTAGCCGCGGGCGTCCATGCCCTCGTGGGCGGCCTGGACCACTGCGGGATGGCTCGACAGCCCGAGATAGTTGTTGGCGCACATGTTGATGACTTTGCGGACGGAGGCGCCGGCCGGGAATTCGACCTCGATGTCGGCCGCCTGGGAGGAATGGATAAACCGTTCCTGCTTGAAAAGGCCGGCGTCCTTCAGGCCCTGGAGGACCTCCTGGTAAGCGGCCCGGGTTTTTTCCGAATAGGACATGACGTTTCTCCTTTTCCGCGGGATTCGGACGGCCCGCCCGGCCGGTCGGAGATTTCCATCCGAGGGGAGGGCGGCGCCGGCGGCCGGCTCAGGCCTTGGTGAATTTCTTGACGAGCACGGCGATCTTGTCGACGGAGTCGAACGCCTCCGGCGTGGCCTGGTCGTCCGGAATGGAAATCTTGTATTTGTTCTCGAGGAAGCGCTTGAGGGAAACCATCGAAAACGAATCGACGATCCCCCCCGAAATCAGGGGCGTGTCGTACGTGATCGGCTCGGAGTCGTCCTCGAGATATTCGTCGATGACGTACTTCAGGACAATGTCTTTGAGTTCGTCGGACATGTGGTCGCTCCTTCTCGGTGAATATGTCCAGGCCCGGGGCGCGCCCCGCGGCCGCCGGATGCTCAGTCGTTTTCCAGCGTCGAGGTGTCTCCGATCTCCTCGCCCCATTCCTTGGCCTTGAGGATCCGGCGCATGATCTTTCCGCTCCGGGTTTTGGGCAGGGCCTCGGTGAATTCGATCTCCTGGGGCATGGCCAGGGGGGAGAGCTTTTTCCGGATGAAGTTCATGATTTCCAAGTCGAGATCGGCGCTGGGGGTGAAGCCGGCTTTCAGGGTGACGAACGCCTTGACGACTTCCATGTTGATCGTGTCCGGCTTGCTGACGACCGCCGATTCGGCCACGGCCGGGTGCTCGATGAGGGCCGATTCGACCTCGAAGGGGCTGACGAGATGGCCGCCGGTGTTGATGATGTCGTCGTCGCGGCCGACGAACCAGAAGTAGCCTTCCTTGTCGATGCTGGCCCGGTCGCCGGTCAAGTACCAGCCGTTGTTGAATTTCTTCCGGTAGGTCTCCTCGTTGTTCCAGTACATCCGCATCATGGCCGGCCAGCCGGGCTTGAGGGCGATCAGGCCGATTTTTCCCGGTTCCGCGTAGGGCTCGAATGTTTTCTGGTCCAGGATGACGGCCGTGATCCCGGGGAACGGCTTGCCCATGGATCCCGGCTTGATTTTCATCCCCTGGAAGTTGGTGATCATGATGGAGCCCGTTTCGGTTTGGAAATACGTGTCCAGGAAGGGCTTGCCGAAGACCCGCTCCGACCAGAGGACCGCCTCCGAGTTCAACGGCTCGCCCACGCTGGACAAGGCCCGGAGGCTCGAGAGGTCGTATTTACGGACGACCTCCTCGCCGGCTTTCATCAGCGAGCGGATGGCCGTCGGGGCCGAATACCAGTTGGTGATCCGGTTTTTCTCGATGAACCGGTACCAGGCTTCGGCCGAGAATCCGGAGTCCAGGACGCATTGGGTGACGCCGAGGCACCAGGGGCCGATCACCCCGTAGGATGTTCCCGTGACCCAGCCTGGATCGGCCGTGCACCAGAAGATGTCGTCGTCGCGGATGTCGAGGGCCCACTTGGCGGTCATGTACTGGGATAGGAGGGAGTAATGGACATGCTTGACGCCCTTGGGAAGGCCGGTGGTCCCGGACGTGTAGTGGAGAAGGGACGGGCTTTCGGCCGACGTCGGATGAATGTCGAGCGTTTCCACGGGGGCGGATTTTTCCAGGGAAAAAGCGACCTCCCGCTCCTTCAACGGCTTGCCGTCGTGATCGACGATGATCAAGTGCTGAAGGTGGGGAAGCTTGTCGAGGATTTTTCGGACCTTGGGGGCGTGCTTTTTCTGAGTGATGACGGCTTTCGTTTGGGCGTTTTCGAGACGGACGAACAGCGATTCGTCGCCGAAGGCCGAATACAAGGGCTGGGCGATCGCTCCGATCTTGAGGATGCCCAAGACGCCGAGATACAGCTCGGGGATCTTGTCCATGAACAGGCAGATCCGGTCCTCCGGCTGCAGGCCGAGTCCGCGGAGGAACGCCCCGATCGTGTTCGAGGCCCGGCGGATGTCATGGAAGGTGTAGCGTTTCTCGTTCCCGCCCATGCCCTCCCAAATGAGGGCCGTTTTATCCCCCTGACCCTGGAGGCAGACGCGGTCGGTGCAATGCCAACCGATATTGAGGACGCCGCCGGGCCGGTACTCGAGCTCTTGTTCAGCTTGTTCCCATGTGAAAGTCTCGCAGCGCTCTTCGTAATTCCCTATGTTCGACATGTTCACCCTTTTAATCGAGGATTGGCGGAGTCGAAATTATAGCGAAATCACATCAAATGTCAAAACGGGCGCGGATTTGCGGCCCCCGGCGGAGACCGAGTCCTGGATAGGCGGGGACGGAGGGAAAAAACGAGAATAATGAGAATCTCAAAGATATAGCGTTGCGTACGGGCGCCTCCGCGTCCCCTATATATAGTAGGGAAGGGCGGCCGGGTAGCAGGGATTGATTTTTTTGCTTGACAAAGCCGGCCCTTTTGCGCTAACTTAACGGAGGAACACCTCCCAGCATAAAACCCCACCGCCATGTCTCAAATCCTGCGCCGAAACCATAAATATTTTTTCATGATCTTTCTGGTCCTCTTTTTTCTGGCCGGCCGGCCGATCGAATTCGCCCAAGAGGCGGCCTTCTTTCAAGGTTTCCTGATCGAAAAACCGGTGATCCGGATCGCTCTCGACATCGACTTGGAAGACGCCTTGATCCACGCTTCCTCGGGGATGAAAATCTACCAGGCCGCGGATTCCTACAAGCTCCTGGCCGAGGACGTCGCCGAGGCCAGGGTTAAGGGCCACAAGGAGGCGCTGACCGAAAAATTCTTGATTCAGGCCGCCCAGAGCCGACGCCGGGAGGAAGCGGAGAAGATCGCCTCCGAGCTTCGCCTCCGGATCGACCGTTCGGTCACCGTCGCCGGGGGGAAGGCCGAGAAGTTGGAGGGCGTCTACCAGGTCCTGGTGGGGGATTTCCTCACCCGGGGCGAAGCCCTTTCCTTTATCAGGAATCTCGCCGCTCTCGGTTATCCGGAAGCCTGGATCATCCGGCAAGACGTCCCCCGGGGCGCGTCCAAGCCGCAATGGGTCATGATCGGCGGCCGGCTGGTTGATTTGAACAAGGGGTCGGCCCTCTATCTCATCCCCTCCAATCCCCAGAGCTATCTAACTTACAACGGCCGGAACTATCGAGGCATATTCATCCTCCGAGGAAGCGCGCGCGGCGCCCTTCTGGTCAATGTTCTCAACCTGGAGGATTACCTCAAGGGCGTCGTGCCCGGAGAGCTTTCGCCCTACATGTTCGGAGAGATCGAAGCCTTGAAAGCCCAAGCCGTGGCCGCCCGGACGTATGCCTTGAAAAACCTCGGCCAGTACGGCGACCTGGGATTCGATCTCCTGGCCACTCCCCAGTCGCAGGTCTACGAGGGAATGAGCGTCGAGAGTCCGCGGAGCACGCGGGCCGTGGAGGAAACCGAGGGCGAGGTGGCCGTCTACCGGGGCGGCCTCATCAACGCCCTGTACACCAGCACGTGCGGCGGCACGACGGAGAACGCCGAGGAGATCTTCGAGGGAAACCCCGTTCCCTATCTCCGGAGCGTCGAATGCGTTATGGAGCGGGAGCGCGTCTTCTCCCTGGCCACGGCGCGGCGCCTCCCGGCTTACTTCGAGGACGGGGCGAACGCCGCGGCGAAAATCGCCGCGGTCGCGGCCTTGGGCGTGCTCGAGCCGGGCCGGGATCCCGAATGGCTCCGGGCGCCGGTCTCCGGCGGGGAAGCGGCGGAATGGGCGCGGAAAGCCGCGGCGATCGCCGGAAAAAAAGATCCGGCCGCGACCGCCGCCCCGGGATCCCTGACGCCGCCGGCCTTCGCCCGTCTGATCCGGGACGCGTTCGGCTGGGAGGAACGGATCCGGACGCTCGTCGGAAAAAGCGAGTCCGGGCACGCGACGGCCGGCCTTCCCGGCCTGGCTCCCGAAGACCGTCCGCTCATGGCCTATTTTTTAATCTCCGGAATCTTTCCTCGGCCGACCGCCTCCCGGGCCGAATCTCCGGTCGAACGGGGGGAGGCGGCCGCGGCCCTCGCCCGGGTCCTGGGATTGTCCCGCGATCCCTTCCACCGGGGAATCCTGAAAGGGATCGAAAACGGCTTCCTGCTCGTTTCCGTGGACGACGAGATTCGGTCCGTCCCCGTGGCGGCGGATCCGTATCTCCTCAGGAGCATGGAGGGAACGGTTTCCTTCGTCTCGACGCTTGATTTGGAGGGGGGCGACGCCGTGGAATGGCTGGAGCGCGACGGCCGAGCGGTTTATATCCAGGCGGCCTCTCTTCCGTTGTCCAACGTCCTCGACCAGCCTTCCCAATATCACAGCTGGCAGATCCGGATATCCCGGGAGGACCTGAGCCGCCGGGTGAACCAGTTTTACCCGATCGGCAAGCTGATGGACCTGATCCCCCAGAAAAGGGGCGCCTCCCGCCGGGTGGTCGAGCTGGCCGTGATCGGCCAGGAAGGCCGGGCGCTTGTTCGGGGGCTTAAAATCCGCCAGGTCCTCAATCTCCGGGATAATCTCTTCGTCATCGACCGGGAGACCGACGGCGAGGGCCGCCTCACCCATTTCCTCTTTTCCGGGAAGGGCTGGGGGCATGGCGTCGGCCTCTGCCAGGTCGGAGCCTTCCGCCTGGCCCAGAAGGGCGCGACGTACAAGGACATTCTGAAAAAGTATTACCAGGGCGTCGAGATCGAAAAACGATCCTGACCGCCCCGGCCGGCATTCCGTTCGCGATCCATCTTGACGTCTTCTCCTTCAGGCGTTAGCCTGAACGAGGCGGAGAAAGGCCCATGGAGAGACGATCGTCCCTCGTCCCGGTCATTTCGTTGACCGTCGTTGTCTCCTTTTCTTTGTCCGCCCCGGGACGGGAAATCGAAAAGGGCAGGCTTCTTGACGGGATCGCCTGCCGGGCCGATGCCGGGCAGAGCTACGCCCTCTATCTTCCATCCGGAGATGATCGGGTCGAGCTCCAGCCCGTCCTCTTTCTCTTCGACCCGGCCGCTCGAGGGGCGGAAGGCGTCCGGGCGTTTCTGTCCGCGGCCGAAAAATTCGGCTGGATCCTTATCGGCTCGAATAATTCGAAAAACGGACCGCTGAAAGACAGCGTCGCGGCCGGCCGGGCTCTTTGGGCGGAAGCCAAGGAGCGGTTCCCCGTGGATGAGAACCGGGTCTATGCGGCCGGCTTCTCGGGCGGTTCCCGGGTGGCTTCGATCTTCGCCCAGGTCATCGGCCGGAAGATCGCCGGCGTCATCGGCTGCGGAGCCGGCCTGGCCGAAGGCCTCGGTCCGGACGGCTTGAAGGCCGAGGCGTATTTCGGGCTGGCGGGGCTGCGCGATTTCAATTACGAGGAGATGAAAACTCTCGACCGAACCCTCGATCCGTCCGGGATTCCGCACCGGATCCTCGTTTTCGACGGCGTTCACGACTGGCCGGACCCGGTCCAGTGCGAACGGGCCGCCGGCTGGATGGAAGTCCTGGCCGTCAAGAGCGGGCGCGCCGAGAAGGACGAGACGATGATCCGGTCGGTCATCGATCGGGAGATGGACGAAGCCCGCTCGTTGGAAAAAGACGGCCGCGTTCATTGGGCGGCTGAACGATTCGAGGCCGCCGCCGGCCTGGCGGAAGGAATGATCGAGCTTCCCGGAGCGGCCGGCCGGGCGGAGGCCTTGAGAAAAACGCCGGCTGCGGCGCGCTTTTGGAGAGAGGAGAAAACGAGGGAACGACGGACGGAACTTTATCGAACGGGCGTGGACCGGGCGCTCGGCCGGATCGAGGCCGACGAAACGGGCGGCGCGGCCGCCCTCGCCGCCGTTCTCAAGGATTTAGGGGTTCGGCGCCTGAAGAAGGAAGCGGCCGGAGCCGAAACGATCGAGAACCGCGCCCTGGCCTCCCGCCTTCTCTTCCTTCTCAGTCTCCGCCCAAGTCAAGGCGGCCTCGACATACGAGCGGGCCGGGCTTTCGCGAACGGCCGCTTTCCTTGACCTGGCCATCGCCGCCTGCGAGGAGGGCTTGTCCCGGCTGAAATCGCTTTACTTCAGCCGGGCGAGAATCGCGGCCCGGGCCGGAGATAGGAAAGCAGCCCTCGATTTTCTCGGGGAGGCGGTCGAGAGGGGATTCGACGACATCGAGATTTTGGACGGCGCCGAAGAGCTGGAGGGAATCAGGAATGAGCCCCGTTATCGGGAGATCCGGGAGAAACTGGGCCGCTTGCCGGCGGCCTAAATCTTGAAGCGGAGCGGTTCGAAAGCCTGTTCCAGCCGGAGCAGCGCTTCTTCTTTACGCCGCGAAATCCGGGCGGCGCCTTTCTTTTTCCCGCTTTCCGCCTCGGCGACCGTCCGGGCCCGCCGGAGAACGTCTTTCTTGAGCGCCCGGCGCTCTTCCTTGCTGAGAAGCTGGCAAAGGCCCTGCATGTAGAAGATCCAGGATTCGACCAGGCCCTTGGGCGGAGGATTCCGGAGAGCGTGTTCGAACAAATCCCGGGTGACTTGCCCCTCGACGAGGCCGAAGCCTTCGGCGGCCTTAAGGATCGCTTCCCGCTCGGGATCGTCGATCTTTCCATCGGCCCAGGCCGCCTCGACAAGCGGGATGATCGAGAGGGTGGCGAGGACCTCGACGTGGATATCGAGCATGATCAGCTTTCGGAGGATGGCCTCATCGGCGATGCCGGAGATCCGGGAGAGGGTTTCGAGATCATGCACCATTTTTTGGAGTCGCCGTTTTTCATCGGCCAGGGCGGCGTCCTTCTTGAAAAAGAACAGCTCCTCGAGACGCTTGCCCCGAAGATGGAGAGGATATTGCTCGTCACTCATGCGCCCGAAATATAGTCCGGTCGAAGGGCGGAGTCAAGCGGTTGACGATGAAGCGGGGGACGGATTATGATATTTTTCCGCATGGTTCTCTTCCCCGATGGGCGGGCCGAAAGCGGCGAGGACGCGGCGGCTTCCGATCAGGCATCCGGGTTTATCCGGCCGCTCTCGCTGGAGTTCGGACGGCATCCCCGCGGCCCGCGGCTGCGTTTAAATAAAGAGGAAACCATGTGTCGTGCCGCCGTCCTTATTCTCGCCGCCTGCCTGGCCCAGGGTTCCTTGGGGATCGGGCCGCTTTATTCCGGACGGGAGGACGTCTCCGGACGCCGGATGTCGGCGCTTCTGGAAAAGGCGGCCCGCTACTGCCGCCGGTTGGACCAGGCGGCTTTGGATTTCATCTGCAAAGAAGAGATCGCCGAGGAAATCGATCATGCCTGGGAATGGGCGGCGGAGAAATATTTCCGGGTTCAGCGGAAAGAAAAGAACTCCTATCTCTATGATATTCAGTTCGTCCGGAAAAACGGCATAAAGAAGGAAAACCGCGCGCTTCTGAGAAGGAACGGACAGGCGGTCTTGGAAAAGGACCGGGGCGCCGGCGTCCCTCGGGCGATCCAGGTGGAATACGTCCTGTTCGGCCCGGTTGGTCTTTTGGGGGAAGCGTGGCAGCCCCTCCGCCGCTTCCGGATGACGGGCGAGGAAGAATCGCCGGACGGAGAGCGGCTGGTCGTCGTCGAAGCGCGGATGCGTCCGGGGACGGTGAAAGGCCACTCCGACGGAACGGCCTGGATCCGGGAAAGCGATGGAGCCGTCCTCAAGATTGAATGGGACGGAACGACCGCCGGCGGCTACGAGCAAATCGAGGAGAGGGGACGGGTTTTCGACGCCGCGCCCCGGCTCACGGCGGTCACGGAATACGGCTTGGAAAAAAACGGGCTTCGCTTCCCGAGCCGCGACGTCACGGAAGAGGCTTACCTCAAAAACGGGAAAAAGCCGTTCATCCGCTCGCGCACGGAGAGCCGGTACACGAATTACCGGTTTTTCACCGTCGAAACCGAGACGGATCTCGGGTCGTCGCCTTCTTGATTTCCAGCGGTGATGAAAAACAAGAGGATGGGGATCCGTGTCTTCTCGGGACAGCCTTCTTCCCGTGGTTTCCGTAAGCCGGAAAGGCGGGGAAGAGAGAAAGAGGTTTCGCCCCGCCCGGATTTCTCTTTTCAGTAGGCGAGACGGCCCTCGTCCTGCCGCTTCTTCAGGACGGCGATCATGTCGGCGGTCATCGCGGCCAAGTCATAATCCGGCTTCCAGTTCCATTCCGCCCGGGCGGCCGAGTCGTCCAGGGATTGGGGCCAGGAGTCGGCGATGGCCTGGCGGAAGTCCGGCTGATAATCGATTTCAAAACCGGGGAGATGGCGGCGGATCTCGGCGGCCAGCTCGGCCGGAGTGAAGCTCATGGCCGTGACGTTGAAATCGGAGTGGTGGCGGAGGTTCTTGAAGTCGGCGGCCATCAGATCGAAAATCGATTTCAAGCAATCGGGCATGTACATCATCGGGAGCCGCGTGTCCGGTTCGAGAAAACAAGAATACCGGCCGAATTTAACCGCTTCATAAAAAATCGCCACGGCGTAATCGGTCGTTCCGCCGCCGGGAAGGGCTCCATGGCTGATGATCCCGGGGAACCGGCAGCCGCGGACATCGATTCCGAAGCGGGCGACATAATAATCGGCTAAAAGCTCGCCGGCGACCTTCGTCAGGCCGTACATCGTCTTGGGCCGAAGGACCGTTTCCTGGGGGGTGAGGACCCGGGGCGTCTCGGGACCGAAAGCAGCGATCGAGCTGGGGATGAAAATTCGGGTTAAGCCGAGCTTCCGGGCGGCTTCCAGGATGTTGAACGTCCCGCTCATGTTGACGTCCCAGGCCAGCTGGGGATTCTTTTCTCCGGAGGCCGAGAGGATCGCGGCCAGATGGTAGACCGTCCCGGCCCGGTGCTTCTTGAGGATGTCCTCGAGAAGTCGGGCCTTCGTCACGTCGAGGGATTCGAAGCGGCAGGCGGGCGCCTGGGCCGAAAGAGGCTGGATGTCGGCGGCGACGACGTTGTCCGGGCCGTGTTTCCGGCACAGGGCTTGGAGAAGCTCGGTTCCGATCTGTCCGGACGCGCCGGTGACGATAATGCGGGAGGGTTCATTCATGCAAATGCCTCGGGTTTCAGCGGATATTCCAAGGGGGGATTAAATATCATAGACGTCCGTTGAAATCAAACCGGGAAAAAGAGGATACTAGGGCCATGTCCGCTTCCCGCGTCGCCCTTGTCACCGGCGCTTCCCGCGGCCTCGGCCGGGAAATCGCCGTCGCCCTGGCCTCTTCCGCGGGGGCGGTCCTCGTCCATTATTTCCGGAACCGGAGAGGCGCCGAGGCGACGGCCCGGGCGGTCCGCCGGGCCGGAGCGGAAAGCGATGTCCTTCAAGCCGACATCACGGTGGAGAAGGAGGCCCGCGGGCTGATCGCGGCCGTCGAGAAGGGAAGGGGCCGGCTGGACATCCTGGTCAACAACGTCGGCCCGATTCTCTTCCGGCCGTGGGATGAGCTTACGGCCGCCGATTGGGAATCCATGTTCCGGCAAAACCTTCTCGGGGCGTATTTTTGCCTGAGCGAGGCCCTGCCGGGGATGCGGGCCCGGCGGTTCGGACGGATCGTCAACTTGGGTTTCGGGCGGGTGGAACAGCTGGCCGCTTTTCCGACGGTGCTTCCCTACGCCGCGGCCAAGACGGGCCTTCTCCTCTTGACCCGGACGGCCGCGGCCGAATGCCGGGGGACGGGGGTGACGGTCAACATGGTATCGCCGGGGCTGCTCGAGGGGGGGATCCGCCCGGCCGGGGCGCGCGTCCCGCGGCGGGAGCTGGGAACATACGCCGAAGTGGCCGCGGCCGTCCGGTTTCTCGCGGCCGAGGAAGCCCGGCGCGTCACCGGGACCGACATCCTGGTCGCCGGGACGTGGAAAATGTGAGCGGACGGATTTTCCGATTGAAAAAATCCCGAAAATGGACATAATATCGGCTGACCGATGATGCAGAAACGCGACATGCGGGGAATCGTCCTTTGCGCCGGACGCGGCGGACGCCTCAGTCCCTTCACCGACCTAACGCCGAAATGCCTTTTGTCTTTCGGCGGGAAAACGATCCTCGAACGGTGTCTGGAAGGCTTGCGGTCGGCCGGGATCGGGGAAATCCTCCTCGTCACCGGCTACCACCGGGAGCTCATCGAGCGCTTTGTTCGGGACCGGGGGATCGAGGGGATCGTCTTCGTCGTGAATGAGGCCTATGCCCGCACCAACACGGCCGTTTCCTTGAACCTGGCCTTGAAGCGCGTGTCCTCGGACGTGGTCGTCGTCAACGGCGACGTTCTCTTCCACCCCTCGATCCTGGCCGAGCTCGTCGCCCTGCCCGTCTCCCACGGCGCGGCCGTCGACGCCGATATCTCCATGGATGGAGAGGAAGTGAAGGTCATCGTCCGCGGCGGACGAATCGTCCGGATCGGCAAGGATCTGAATCCGAAGGACAGTCTCGGCGAGGCCATCGGACTTTATAAAATCGGCCGGGACTCGATCGCCGACTTGATCCGGATCTATGATGGGCTCGAGGCGAAGGGCGAGAGGGAGCATTTTTTTGAAAAAGGGTTTGATATCCTGAACGGGAAAGACGCCGGCGAGGACCGTTCATTCGGCGTCTTCCTGACCCGGGGCCGCCCCTGGGTGGAAATCGACACGCCCGAGGATTATCGTCATGCCGAACGGGACATCGCCCCTCGGCTCTGAGGCGGCGTTCGACTACGAGAAAGCGGTCCGCAAGAGCGAGAACCATTTCGTCCCCCGCTTTCTCCAAATCAACAAGTTTCTCAACCGGCCGGCCGCCTCGTTGATCGTCCGGGTTTTCTTCAAGACGAGGATCACTCCCAACCAAGTGACGGTCGCCTCCTTCTTCATCGGCTTGGCCGGGGCCGGGTGCTTCGGCTTGGCCACGCCCGGCTCGTTTATCGCCGGCGGTCTCCTGACCCAGCTCTCCTCCATCGTCGATTGCGCCGACGGCATGCTGGCCCGAGCCCGGGGGACTTCCAATGAATTCGGCGCCCATCTCGACCTCATCCTCGACCGGATCAACGAATCCTTCCTGATCACCGGGGCGATTTTAGGCTGGTTCCGATTTTCCGGCCGGGAGTCGGACCTGATCCTTGGTTTATTCGCCTTGGGGCTTTATTTTCTCCAAACAACCCTGTTTTACCTGGTGAAAAGCCTGACCGGGGACGAGCGGCGGGGGGAGACCGCGGAAAACCGCGGCTGGCTGATGTTTCTCATCGCCCTGTTCGCCGTGATCAACCGCCTCGATATCGGTCTCGTCGTCCTGATCATCGCCTCCCTCGGCGGCACCATCGGTCTGCTGATCCGGTTTTTCCGGTTCAGAAAAATCTGACGGGAAGCCGTCCTTTCCCGTTCCCCGGTATTTATTTGTCCGGGGGATTCGGTTATCCTAAAAAGACCCGATCGATCATCCCGGCCGCCGGAGACGACGCCGGCGCGGGAAAAGGAACGAACGAAAATGAAAGACCGCGCGATTCGACTCGGAATCGGCTTTTTAGCGGCCGCCGTCCTCTTGGGGGCGGCACCCGGCGAAGACCTTGCCGGGAAAGCCCGGGCGATGATCGACGCCCTGCAGCGCGGAGATTACGAGGCGGCCACCCGGGATTTCGACGCGACGATGCGCGGTCTGTCGGGACCGGAAAAAACCGGGGAATTCTGGACGATCCTTCAGACCCGGATCGGGGCCTTTAAGGAACGGACGGCCGAACGCCGGGAGAATCTCGGGCAATTCGAGATCGTCCTGGTGACCTGCGTCTTCGAAAAGACGACCCTCGACGCCCGGATTGTTTTCGACGCGGAAGGGAAAATCGCCGGCTTCCAATTCGTCCCGTCAAGTCCGCCGGTGGAGAGCCTTCCTCCGCCTTACGCCGACCGGGAGCGATTCACCGAAACCGAGGTCACGGTGGGCTCCGAGCCTTGGACGCTTCCCGGCACCCTGGCCCGGCCGAAGGAAAACGGACCGGTCCCGGCCGTGGTCTTGGTCCACGGTTCCGGCCCGAACGACCGCGACGAGACGATCGGGCCCAATAAGCCCTTCCGTGACCTGGCCTGGGGGCTGGCCTCGCGCGGGATCGCGGTCCTGCGCTACGAAAAGAGGACGAGGGTCTACGGAACCAAGCTGGCCGCTGACGCGTCCTTGACGGTCCGGGAGGAGGTCATCGACGACGCCGTCGAGGCGGTCCGCCTTCTTCAGAAGACGGACGGCCTTGACCCCCGGCGGATTTTCGTCCTCGGCCACAGTCTCGGGGGAATGCTGATGCCCCGCCTCGCCCTGGCGCTCAAGCCGTTCGGGGCGGCCGGTTTCATTTCCCTGGCCGGGCTGACTTATCCGCTGGAGGATACGATTCTCGTCCAGACGGCCTACATCCTGTCGTTAGACGGCGGCTTGTCCGAAGAGGACCGCAAGAAGCTGGAGGAAGTCAAGACGGACGTCGCGAAGATCAAGGCCTTGACCGAGGCGGACCGCGGCTCGACGGAAAAGCCGTTAAACGCCGCCCCGGCCTACTGGCTTGATCTCCGCGGGTATGATCCGCTGGAGACCGTCGTCCGGGTGGACCGGCCGATGCTCTTTCTCCAAGGCGGGCGCGATTACCAGGTTGTTCCAGAAAACCTGGAACGGTGGAAGAAGGCCTTGGAAGGCCGTTCGGACGCGGCGTTCAAGCTGTTCCCGAAGCTCAACCATTTGTTCGGCGAAGGGGAGGGGATTTCGACGCCGAGCGAATATCTCGAACATCCCAAAGTCGTGGCGAAGGACGTGATCGATGAAATCGAGGCCTTCGTCCTCAAGGGAGGGAATTCATGACGCGGAACAAAACGGCGGTTCTTCTCCTCGCCGCGGCCTTGGCGGTTTCCTCCGGCTGCGGCCGGACGAATCCCTTGACGGCCAAGAGGATCAAGTCGGTCGAAAAAGGGCTGATGCGGGCGGTCTATCTGAAAGGACTGGCCGCCGAAAAGCTGTCCTTGGACGAGCGGATGTCTTTTTACCGCGTCCCCGGCGTTTCGATCGCCGTGATCGATAAAAACGAGCTGGAATGGGCCAAGGCCTACGGCGAAAAGGACAATCAGACTCATCAGCTCCTGACCCCGGAAACTCTTTTCCAAGGCGGGGCGTTCAGCCAGATGATCGCCGGCGCGGTCGTCACGGCCCTGGCCGGGCGGGGGACGATCTCCCTGGACGAGGACGCCGCCTCGGGCTTGAAATCCTGGACGTTTCCGCGCGAGTTCGACCGGCGGAGCCACGCCCTCGACCTCCGCTCGCTTTTAGCCCACGGGAGCGGGCTTTCCGACCAGGTCCTTCTCGGATACGGGCACGACGAGCCGCGGCCCGCGCTCGCTGAAATGCTGGCCGGAACGAAGCCGGCGACCAACGCGCCGCTGTGGTACACGCCGGCCGGGAGCCGCCTGTCCCGGACGCGCTACGCCGAGTCGGGTTACGTCGTTTTAGAAGCTTTTTTAACCGACCGGACCGGCCGGCCGTTCGCCGACCTCGCCGGCGAGCTCGTCCTGATGCCGGCCGGGATGGAACACAGCACGTTCGAAATCCCGCTTTCCAACGGGTCGCGGGAGCTGGCCGCCACCGGGCACCTGCGCGACGGCCGGCCGCTCGCCGGGCTTTGGAAATATTACCCGGCCGCGGCCGCCAAGGGCCTCTGGACGACGCCGTCGGAATTCGCCGCCTTTCTCCTGGATCTTCTCCGGTCGGCCGGCGGGGAGGGGGGGCGGATTCTCCCGGCCGCCTCGGCCCGGGCGATGCTCGCCCCCTTCCTGGAAAACCGGGGCCCGGGCTTTCTGGTCGAGGGCGCGGGCGACGACGTGCAATTCAAGTTGAGCGGAAAGACGGAGGGATTCGCCTGCCAGATGGTTCTGTACCCCGTCCGGGGACAGGGCGCGGTGATCATGACCAACAGCGACAACGGCTTCACCTTGATCGATGAAATCCTGGCCGCTCTCTCCTCCGTCTACCAGTGGCCCCATTACCGGCCGGAGGAAAAAACGGTCCTGCGCCTCGATCCCGAAACCTACCGGGGCTGCACCGGGAGGTACGAAGTCGGCCCGAACTATTTCCTGGACGTGACCTGGGAGGATTATTATCTGGTCATCCAGCCGACCGGCCAGGCCGCGACCCGGTTTTACGCCGAGGGCCAGACCCTGTTCTATTCCACCGACCCCTACATTCGGATCCAGTTCCTCCGGGACCGGGGGCCGGTCGAGGGCCTCGTGCTCTGGCAGCAGGATTTCGAGCTGCGGGCCAAGCGGATCGGTCCGAAATAGAGGTTGTCCCATGGCCGAAATCAAGCGGATCGGAATCATGACCGGGGGAGGGGATTGCCCCGGATTGAACGCGGTCATCCGGGCGGTGGCCAAGCGGGCCCTGTTCGAGCACGGCTGGGAGGTGTTCGGGATCGAGGACGGCTACGAGGGGATGATTAAAGCGCGGTTTCGGAGGCTGACGGCCGCCGACGTTTCCGGGATCCTGACCCAGGGCGGAACGATCCTGGGGACCTCGAACACGTCCGATCCGTACGCCTATCTCCTCCGGAGGGGGAAAGGAACAGTCCGCCGCGACGTGTCGGTCCGGGCCGTCGGCCATGTCCGGGAGAAGGGGCTCGACGCCCTGGTCCTCATCGGAGGGGACGGAACGCTGCACACGGCCGCCCGCCTCGCGAAGGCGGGGCTTCGGATCGTCGGCGTCCCGAAGACGATCGACAACGACTTGCGGGGAACGGACCGGACCTTCGGCTTCGACACGGCCGTGAGCGTGGCCACCGAGGCCGTCGACCGGCTCCACACGACCGCTCAGTCCCATCATCGGATCATGATCGTCGAGGTCATGGGCCGGCGGGCCGGCTGGATCGCCCTTTATGCCGGAGTCGCCGGCGGAGGGGACATCATCCTGATTCCGGAGATCCCGTACACCTTGGACGCCGTCGCCGCCAAGATCCACTTCCGGAGATCGTGCGGCAAGAAATTCAGCATCGTCGTCATTGCCGAGGGAGCCAAGCCGAAAGGCGGAGAGGCCGTGATCCACAAGCGGATCGAGACGAGCGTCGATCCGGTCCGCCTGGGCGGCGTGGGTTTCGTCCTCGGCGACGAGCTCGAGCGGCTGACGGGCCAGGAAGCCCGGTGCGTCGTCCTGGGACACCTCCAGCGCGGCGGCTCGCCCACTCCCTCCGACCGGGTCCTGGCGACCCAGCTCGGAGCGGAAGCGGTCCGCTTGATCGCCCGGGGGGAGTTCGGCCGGATGGTCGCCGTCCGGGGCGGGAAGATTTCATCCGTTTCCCTGGACGAGCCGGCGAAGGGACAGCGCCTCGTTCCGCTTGATCACCCGCTGATCACCGCCGCCCGGGCCGTCGGGACGAGCTTCGGCGACGAGAACGCCGGCGGATAAGGCTTTTATTTTCCCTCGTATCCCCGGACGGTGTAGTAATGGGCTCGTTCAAAGAAATTGACGATCCGTCCGTAGAGCTCCATGGCCTCGTAGAGATCCTCGGCCGTGTCGAGCAAGCCCTCGTTGCGGATTTTCAGCCAGACCTCGCGCCGGATCAGGCAGATGGCGATCATGATCTCGGACATGGCGAAGCCCTCGAGGCGGCGCTGCTTGCCTAAGGCCGTCCAGTAGCGTTCCATGTCCATTTCCGTGATGTCGTTGGAAATCCAGCGGCCGAATTGGCTGAAAACGCGGTGGCCCCGGTCGTGGACCTCCCGCTCGTCGAAGGTCCGGTAGGACGGGGCTTCGATGATCGACCGGATTTCCCGGGTATAGGAGCAGGACATCTCCTCGGCGCTCGACTCGATGAGGCGGACGAGCTTCTGGGAAACGGCGGTGGGCACATAGCGGCTGGTTCCGCAGAAAAGATTCATAGACAACTCTCCCTAACGGAAAGATAGGTTCCGGGGAGGCGGCTTGTCAACCCCCAAAAATCCTTTCTTTTCCTTCCGTCTTTCCTTGACACGACCGGGCGGGAAAGGATAATGGATCGGAGGGAGGAGAGGCGGATGGACGAATCAAAGCTGAGCGATGATCATTTTTGTTTCGCCTGCGGCGGCCGGAACCGGCAAGGGTTGCGGATCCGGTTCGAATACCCCGAACCGGGCCGGTGCCGGGCCGTTTGGACGCCCGAAAAACGCTTCCAAGGCTGGAAGGGCATCCTCCATGGGGGGATCATCTCGACCCTGCTCGACGAAGCCCTGGCCCACGCCCGCGGCGCGGAAGGCCGGGGGGCGGGTGAAGCCGCCGTCACGGCTGAACTGACGGTGAGGTTTAAGAAGCCGGTTCAAATCGGGATTCCGGTCGTTCTCGAGGGCCGGGTCGTTTCGGCCCGGGGCCGCCTGATCGAATGCCTTTCCACCCTCCGCGACGGCGAGGGAAACGAGCTCGCCTCCGCCTCCGGCAAGCTCGTGAAATGTTCTTGACCGGGCTTCGGGGCGGGGCCGATCGCCCTTTTGACCAAAAGCATTTGACCTCGGCGCGGAGGCGGTGTCGAAAGGGGCGACGGGCGTTTTTCAGACGTCCGAATCACGATCCGATCGCAATCGATGCGCAAGGGGCCTCATCCGGGAATCAACGGAGTTTTCGAGGTCATGGAGCCGATGATCAAGACGCATCCGTGAGCGCCCCGGCCGGGCGTTTCGACCGGAGCTATTCCGAGATCTTCGGAAAGTCGGCCGCGCCGATCAGCCGGGCGAAAATCCGGGGGATCTCGGTGTTGTCCTTGAATCCGCCGAACAAGCCGGCGCCCGGGCCGAAGGCGAAGAGGGGAACGGCCTCCCCGGTGTGATTGTCCCCTCCCCAAGTCACTTTAAGGACCGCGCCGTCGACCGTCCCGTCGACGACGCTCAATCCTCCCGTGTCATGGTCGGCGGTGACGACGACGAGCGTCCGGCCGTCCTTTTTCGCGAAATCGAGGGCGGCACCGACGGCCTCGTCGAATTTCAAGGTTTGATCGAGGGTCTCTTCCAGGAGATTATCGTGGGCCCGCGAATCGATCAGGCTGCCCTCGACCAGGAGGAAAAAGCCGCGCCGGTTCCGGCCCAGGCGGCGGATGGCCTCGACGGTCATCCCGGCCAGCGTGGGTTCGGGCGGCTCGGTGGTCATATCATCCCGGGCGAACAGGCCGAGGATTTTTCCATCGGGAGCTTCGGCCAGCTCCTCCTTGGTTCGGCAGACCGCATAGCCGGCGTCCCCGGCTTCGCGGACAAGGTCGCGCTCTTCGTCGCGCAAGCTTCCTTCGCGGAGCGGGGGAGGAAATGCGCGGAACCGCCGCCGAGGAGAAGATCGGTCCCGCTCGCCAGGAGACCCGCGGCGATCCGGCTTTTCAGCCAGCGGCCCGGGGCGTGGGCTCCGAAGCAGGCGGGCGTGGCGTCGGCAAGAGAGGACGTGACGACGATTCCGGTGGCCATCCCGCGGTTCCGGGCGGCCTCCAAGATGGACTGGACCTTCTTTCCGTCCGGAGTCATCGCCACGGATTTGTTGTTGGTCTTCACGCCGCCGGCGAGGGCCGTCCCGGCCGCGGCCGAATCGGTGACAAGGGCGGTCGAGGACGTCCGGACGAGGCCGATGACGGGCATCTCGTCCATTCGAAGAAGACCGGTCAGGCCGCCTTTTCTGGCCCGGGCGGCCGAGGTGATCGAGTTGCCCATCCCGTCGCCGATGAGAAAAATGATGTTCCGGGTCGACTCATGCCCGGGGCCGGCCGGGGGAGAGCAGGCCTGAAGGAGAAGGCAGAAAAGGCCGGCGAGGGCGAAGACAAGAAAGGAAAACCGCGGTCGTCGAATCATTTGGAATCCTCGAAAAATCGGATCCGTCCGGAATTTGAAGGGAAACGATATCACGGGGGCGGAATTTCCGTCAAGGATGATTTTGGCCCTTGACAAACGCTTCGGCGGGGGGTATCTTAGCCATGGTGAACAAAATGGTGAACATAATAAGACAGGAGCTCACCCCGCGCCAGCGGGACATTCTCCGGGCCATCGAGTCTTTCATCTTGGAGCACGGCTACGGGCCGACGATCCGCTGGCTCGGGAATTTCTTCCGGATTCCCAGCCCTTCGGCCGTCTTCAAGCACGTGGCCAGCCTGGAGCGCAAGGGTTACCTGCGGCGCGAGGGTGGAGAGCTGCGGCTGGCGGGCTCGCCGTCCGCCTTGGAGGCGCATGTCCGGGTCCCCCTGGCCGGTCTCGTTCCCGCCGGCTCCCCCCGGGAAGCATTCGAAATGTCGCGGGAGGCCGTGGACGTTCCCGATTGGATGATCGGCCGCCGGCGGGGGAACGTGTTTTGCATCCGGGTCCAGGGCAAGAGCATGATCGATGCCTTCATCGACGACGGCGACCACGTTCTTCTCGAGCGGACC
>MTKY01052987.1_pt1 | contig 20000 bp, 13 predicted proteins | sample 1042731 | NCBI WGS metagenome assembly MTKY01 (sample SAMN06212206, study PRJNA360538) | anaerobic digester metagenome | biome: Wastewater treatment plant; material: sludge; isolation source: anaerobic digester fed with sludge from wastewater treatment plant | place: Denmark: WWTP Soeholt ... | reverse complement strand
AGAACCAGTTCATGGCGAACATGTCCCACGAATTGCGCACGCCATTGAACTCGATCATTGGCTTCTCGCGCGTCATTCTCAAGGGCATCGATGGCCCGCTCACCGATATGCAAAAGACCGACCTCACCGCCATCTATGACAGCGGCAGAAACCTGCTGGAGTTGATCAACGACATCCTGGATATTTCCAAGATCGGCGCCGGGAAGATGGAGATGGTGTTTGAACCCACCGACTTGCAGGAGATTGCGCGCGGCGTTATCACGACGATGACCGGACAACTGGCCGATAAACCGGTGAAGCTCATTCTGGATCTGCCTGACAAACTGCCGGTGGTCCTGGCCGATGCCCGTCGCATCCGCCAGGTGCTGACCAATCTGATGGGGAATGCGGTGAAATTCACCGACGAGGGTTTCATCAAAGTTTCGGCCACCTATGATAAGTATCAGATCACCATAAGCATCGAAGACACCGGCATCGGCATCCCGGCGGATCGTCGCCACGCCGTCTTCGAGCAATTCGAGCAGGTAGACTCCACCTCGACGCGTAGATACGGTGGCACCGGGCTGGGGCTGCCTCTCAGCCGTGAGTTTGTCAGGCTGCACGGCGGCGATATGGACTTTGAGAGCGTGGTGGGTGAAGGCTCGTGCTTCTACTTCTGGATCCCGATTGGCGGGCCGGGCGCTAAACGCGAAGAAGAAAAGCAGGTGGAGCCGGGTGGCCAGACCATCCTTGCTGTGGACGACGACGAAGGCGTCATCACCCTCTTCCAGCGTTACCTGGAAAAGCAGGGCTACAAAGTCGCCGGTATGACCACCGGAGAAGGCGTTGTCGAGACGGCGAAGCGGTTGAAACCTTACGCGATTACCCTCGATGTCATCATGCCGGGCAAGGACGGCTGGCAGATTATCCAGGAGTTGAAATCCGACCCTGAGACCCGCGACATTCCCATCATCGTCTGTTCTATCATGAGCGAAGCCGACAAGGGCTTGAGCATGGGGGTGGCGGATTACCTGGTCAAACCGGTGACGGAGCAAGAGTTGCTGGATGCTTTGATCCGTCTGGAGCAGCCCGGCGCAATCGGCCATGTGTTGATTGTGGACGATAACCCGGATGACCGCAAGCTGCTGCGGCGTATTCTCGAGGACGCTGGTTATAAAGTGCAGGAGGCTCCTGGCGGCGCGGAGGCGATCAGCATTATCCATGCCGACCCGCCCAACCTGGTGGTTCTGGACTTGATGATGCCAGACGTTGATGGGTTCGCCGTATTGGAGAATCTCAAGATGAACCAACTCACCCGCGATATTCCAGTCGTGGTGGTGACGGCGAAGGAATTGGGGAAGTCCGAGCGCGAACGCCTGCAACAGCGCGTCCAGGCATTGTTGCAGAAGGGGTTGTTCGATCAGAACCAGTTGCTCACCGACGTGCTCTCAGCCCTGGGACGGCTCAAGCAAACACACCCACGAGCCGAAACAGCTTGACAGTTTCTTTCTCCGTTGTACAATGAAACCGTCAATTGAGAGCAAGCTCCAATTCAACATCACTATGAAATATTAGGAGGTTCCACTATGGCTTATGTAATTACTGCTATTTGCGAGCGCGCTGGTGTCTGTGTCGATGTGTGCCCCACGGATTCAATCCACGCTGTGGAGGGTGATGCGAAGTGGCCGACGTACTATATCAACCCGGATACCTGCATTAGCTGCGGCGCTTGCGCCGCCGAGTGCCCCAACGAGGCCATCTTCGATGAGGCCGATCCCGAAGCCGAAGCCTTCATCCAGAAGAACGCCGACTTCTTCACTAAAGGCCCCGGCAAGGACCTGATCTAGTCTGCGCATACCCTGAACAGTTTAGCGCAAGAGGCCGGTAACAACACCGACCTCTTGTGTTTTTGTCCAATTAGATGATGTAAATAGGGCTGGAGAAAATCCATCCCACCTTCCGCCCCTGATATCGCCGGTAGACCTCGACCCGATGAATCCCCGGTTCTGCTGATGTGTGGCGCACTTTTGTTCCGTTGACTTGCAACATACGCTTCCCGTCCCGCAACAGGTGGATTTCCCCAGGCGCGGGCAGATCGATCTCGAGGTTGATGGCCCCCAAGCGTCGTAGCTCTTCTCCCACTGTGGCCCGCGCTGCCCCACTGCGCGCGACGAAGCGGAATCCGTGGGTGGGGTAGGGAAGATCGTAGCCGACCCACGTGCGCCCTGCGCGCAGCGCCGCGTAAATCAGCGCCTTGTCGCGCGTCGCCTCACCTGACAGCGCCTCGCGGGTGAGAATGTGCGTGTTGATGCATTGGAAGAGATAAGGATAAGATGGCCCGGCGTGCCCGAAGAGTCGCCATTTTTCGGAGATACCATGGGCGTTCGCGCTGCCCAGCGCCGCCAGTCGTTCCCCCCGGCTCAGCAGCTCGTCCCACAACCGCAATGTGGCTCGCTGCGGCCCGCGAATCCCCCAGGCCGGCCGCCGCGCGTAGATGGCGGCGACCGCGCGCGTCCACAGCAGCCCCTTGAACTCCGACATAAAATTCCACACTTCGAGGCCGGTGATGCCCTTCACGGGCCAATCCACCCACGGCATGGCTCGCCAATCGGGACTGAGCGGGCTGCTTTTGTCGATGGGATGCGCGAGGTAACAGAATCCGCCGCGCGCTTCGGCCGTGCGGATCAGGGTGTGTGTATTGCCGAAGGCATAGGGCGCCATCTCGTGTTCTGCGCCGTAGACCAGCAGGTGGTTTACCGACGGACGGCGGCAAACGTTGTGCAATTCTTCGCCTACCAGTAGCAACGTCCGCCCGTAGTAGCCTTCCAGGCCCTCCGCGCGGATATTGTGGTCGGTGACGATCACAAAATGGAGACCCGCGTCCTCCGCCGCTGCCGCGATCTCCCGGTGGGAGGCCGCGCCATCGGAATAGATAGAATGGACGTGCGGATTGCCGAGGTATTCGCGGTAACTTTCCATAGGAATGCATCTTATCGAGTATGTTAGATTTGTCAAACCGAAAAATGCAATCGCGGTCAAGCGCAATTTTAATAGACGACTCTGCTGATTGTGAAAAATATATCGCTTGAAATTTGCACCTTCTATCGAACTTGTCTATAATAAAGCTAAGCGAGATTGGGTTGTGCAGCTTACATCGTTTCTTCGGTGTGCTGAAGTGAAAGGAAGGCGGCTATGACTGAGCAAAGCATGAACTTGGGACTAGAGATGCCCGGTGAGGGGGCAGAACTTCAAGGTGCGCTTCCACCAGGTCTGTTGAGCCTTTTGAGCATTGCTGGGATAGGCCCGCGGCGCACGCAGTTGCTCTGGCAAGAACTGGGCATTACCTCCGTCGAGGAATTGGCCGGCGCCGCCAGCGCCGGACAGTTGCACAAGATCAAGGGTATTGGCCCCGTCACCGAACAGAGGATTCTGGAGAACATCCGCGCGTGGCAGCGCCAGCATTCTGAGCGGATCCCGCTGGGCATGGCCTGGCCCCTGACGAATGATATCCTGGACGCGCTGCGGACCGTTCCGGGCGTGTTTGCAGCAGAGCCGGTGGGCAGTCTGCGTCGCATGCGTGAGTCTCTGGGCGACCTGGGACTGCTGGCGGCCACGGATGCGGCAGAACCTGTTATTGCACGGTTTTGCGCTTTGCCGATGGTGGATGCGATCGTGGAGACGGGGACGGAATGGGCTTCGATCCGTACCAGCGATGGCGTCCAGGTCGATCTGCGGGTCGTCCCGCCAGCACGCTGGGGATCGGCGTTGCACTACCTGACAGGCAGCCACGCGCACATCCTCCATCTGAACGCCATTGCCCGCGAACAGGGCCTGGTGTTGAGCAAGCATGGTTTTCACCGCCTGGGGGACGAGGCTGGGCCGCCCGTTCGCGTGTGCGCCGCAGAGGCGGAGGTCTACGCGGCGTTAGGGCTGCCGTGGATTGCGCCGGAACTGCGCGAAGATCGCGGCGAGATCACCGCCGCCCTGGAAGGCCATCTGCCACATTTGGTGACGCGGCGTGACCTGCAAGGAGATTTTCAGTGTCACACCACCTTCACCGATGGCGATGACAGCCTGGAGGAGATGGCGTTGGCGGCGCGTGCCGCCGGGTTGCGCTATATCATCGTCAGCGATCACGCCGGACGTGACGGACTACACCCCGAAGCCTGCGACGCAGTGCTGGCTGAGGCGGCGCGAGTCAACCGGCGCTTCGCCGGGGAATTCCGCGTCATCGCCGGTGTGGAAGTGGGCATCCAGACCGGCGGGACGTTGGAATGGCCGGATGAGGCGCTAGCCCGCATGGAATTCGTCATCGCCTCATTCCACACCGATTTTGGTTTGCCCCAGGCCCAAATGACGGCGCGCCTGCTCGCGGCGCTGCGTCACCCTTACGTGGACATGATCGGCCATCCCACGGGGCGGTTTCTGGGCAAGCGGGAAAGCGCTGACCTGAATATGGAGATCGTGCTCCAGGCTGCTGCGGAATACGGCGTGGCTTTCGAGATCAACGCGTGGCCGCAAAGGCTGGACCTGTGTGATATGTACGCGCGCAGAGCGACGGCTTTGGACATTCCGCTGGCCATCAGTTCCTCGGCGCACGACCGGGACGGATTTGCGGTGCTTGAATTCGGCGTGGCAATGGCGCGGCGTGGCTGGGTCGAGGCGCGGCATTTGCTCAACACACGCTCTGCGGATGAGATTCTGGAGTGGCGCAGACGTCGGATACTGCGTCATGGTGGAAAAATCTAAGAATGGAGAAAATCAATGCCTTTACGTTTTGTTGCGCTTGCCTTCGATAAAAATGAGATTCGCGCCATACGGTATCTGGCTGAGGGCATCCAGGAAGCGCGGGTGACATTGCGCGCTACGCTTGAGGATGGCGTCGAGGCCGGATTGCGCAGCATACGCTCGGCGATTCGCCAGGTCTTGCCCCTCGACAACGGCATCAGCGCGGTGGGCGTGTCGGCGCCGGGCGTGCTGGATTACAAACGCGGCATATTGCGTTCACTGCCGGGATTTCCCGACTGGGTCGATGTGCCGTTGCAGGACATGCTGGTGGAGAGCCTGGGGGCGCCCGTGTTTGTCGCCAGGGCCGCGGATACCGCTGTATTAGGGGAATGGCGTTTTGGCGTAGGGCGCGGGGTATCCGACCTCATCTACATTTCAATGAACGATACCCTGGACGCTGGCATGATCTTTCAAGATCAGCTCTTCACCGGCGGAAAGGGCATGGGCGGTGCGGTGGGTAAACTCCTCATCGAGTGCCCGCTGGCGCTCTCGGAGGTTAAAGTGATGACATTGGAAACACTACTCTCCGGCGAGACGATTTTGGAACGCGCGCGAGCGCGACTGGAAACCGGTGCGAGCGCAGCCCTGCTGGAGGAACTCGGCGACAATCCGCTGGCTCTGACCATTGAAAAGCTGTGCGATGCCGCGCGGCAAGGCGATCCCATGGCGCAGGGGTTGCTGAAAGACGTCGGTGCTTGTCTGGGGATGGCGCTTATCCACATCATGTACCTCTTCGACCCCACACTGTTTGTGCTGGATGGTATGGTGCAGTGTGCCGGTGAAGCGCTGCTCAGTCCTATGCGGCAGACGCTCGCCGCCCGCACCCCTGCTGCTTATCGTGATCATGCTCGCATCGTCCTGGCGCAACTGGGAAATGATGTTAGACTGTGGGGAGCGTTGGCGCTCTGTTTGGCCGAACTCGGTCTGTAGGTAGCTGTCAGCAGTCAGCTACCAACTGATAAGGGAACAAAATATAATGTCACGTTTGTTGATTGTGCTCAGTGTATTGTTGTTGGCATCAGTGATGGTGATTGGGTGGATGCTGGGACCAGGCATGGATCAGCGCCTGATCCCGGGTGTGTGGGTGTGGAATATCCCTCTGGGCGGCATGTCGCCTGAGGAAGCCTTGCCGCGCTTGCTGGCGGCGCTGCCGTTGAATCAGCCTACCATTGTCATTGTGGGCCCGGAGGGACAGCGCTGGGCGCTCTCTCCGGCTGATTTGGGTATGGTGATTGACGTTCAGGCGACGTTGGCTCGCGCTGCGGCGGTCGGCCATCTGGATCGGGGTGGATTTGCCGAGCGCCTGAAGGTTATGCTTGACGGCGTGACCCTGTCGCCGGTGTTGGCCTGGAACGAACAGCAGAGCCTCACGCAACTGCAAGCCATCGCCGCAGAGCTGGATCAACCGGCCCAGAATGCGCGGGTGCGCCGCACCGGTGCGGAATTACAATTGGAGCCAAGCTTTGAGGGGCGGCAGATGGACACCTCGGCGACTTTGCAGATCCTCCTGCCGCACCTGTATGCTTTGGAATCTGTGGAGATCGTCCCTGTGCTCACCAGGCTATCCCCGCAAATCGCCGATGCGCGCGCGCAGCAAGCCTTGGGTGTAGCCCAAAACGTCCTGGCCCAATCTTTGACCCTCTTGGTGCCCAATCCTCGCGAAGGCGATCCCGGCCCCTGGACGATGACACCGGATGTGATGGCCTCCATGCTCACTATTCTTGTTGGTGAAGACAGCGTCAGCGTGGGACTGGATGAAGCAGCGCTGGCCCAGTTCCTCGGTCCGCTGGCGATGGCGCTGTTCCGCGAACCGGTGAACGCTACGTTTCACTTCAACGCCGCAACGCTCGAACTGGTGCTCGATGCACCGAGCGTCACCGGACGTGAGATGGATGTCGCTGCGTCGATCACATTGATCAATGAAATGCTCCGTGCTGGCGAGCACTTTGTACCGCTGGTGTTGCACGAGACGCCGCCTGAATATCCCGATACGGTCACCGCTGCCGACCTGGGCATTGTGGAAGTCGTTGGCATCGGCGAATCGTACTTCACCGGTTCCTCCTCTGCCCGCGACAGGAATATCCGCCTTGGCGCTTCCAAGTTTGACGGCCTCATCATCAAGCCGGGGCAGACTTTTTCTTTCAATGAGTATCTGGGCGACGTCTCGCCGGAGGCCGGGTATGATCAATCTTACGTCATCATCGGCAACCGCACGGTGTTGGGGGTGGGGGGGGGCATCTGCCAGGTGGCGACGACGGCGTTCCGGGCGGCCTACTTCGGCGGTTATCCCATTGTCGAACGTTGGCCGCACGCCTATCGAGTGGGCTATTACGAGTTGGGTGGCTTTGGCCCGGGATTCGACGCGACGATTTACTCCCCTCTGGTCGATTTCCGCTTTACCAATGATACGCCTCACCACCTCTTGATCCAGACCGAAGTCGACGCGGCGCGAGCGCGGCTGCGTTTTATCTTCTATAGCACGAATACCGGGCGCACGGTAGAGCAGATCGGACCGACCCGCGGCGATCCGATCCCGCCCAAGGCCCCCGTCTACGAGTACGATGCCACGTTGCCTGCCGGAACTGTGGTGCAGGATGAACGGCCGATTGATGGACTACGAGCCGAGTTGGGCCGCATCGTCCGTGATGCCGAGGGGCGGGTGCTCTATGATGACACCTTTATGAGCAACTTTGTGCCCTGGCCCGCGCGCTACCGCTATGGAACGGGGTACATACCGCCGGCCAATGCCGAAGTCACCAGCACGCCGCAACCATAATGCCACGTTCTGCGCTGATGTGCCAGCAATTCGCCACAACGGCGCGGGAGACACCATGATACTACATCCGGTCTATGTTCAGCGGGCAATTTCTATGCCTATCACCAGACTCGCTTGACGTAGGTGGATGTCTTGTATGGGAAATATGCTGATACCGATTTCCTCACCGAGATGGAAGAAGAGCATTGTCAGGAGCTTCGTAATGACGCAGCGCTTCGTGCTTGATGCCTGGGCATTGTTGGCTCTGCTGCAAAAGGAGGAGCCTGCCGCTTCGCGTGTGAAGCAGCTTTTTGACGATTTGCCAGATGCGGAGAGCGAACGTTTTATTTCAATCATTAACCTGGGGGAAGTCATCTATCGTGTTGGCAAGGTAAAAGGTGAGGGCGAAGCGTGGAAGACTCTAGCACAGCTTCGTCGTCTGCCTTTGACAATCCTGCCTGTGGATGAAAAAGCGGTTTTTGCCGCCGTCAGGTTCAAAATGCACTATCCGATTTCTTGCACGGATGCGTTTGCTGCCGCAACAGCCGAGGGTTCATCTGCGCTCCTGGTGACAGGCGATCCCGAGTTAGCACAACTCAAAGCTTGTATCCAGATTGAAATGCTAGAAAGGATGTCATAATTAAACGCAAAGCCCCTACCGTTAGGTAGGGGCTTTTGTTGTTGCTTGGGGTGGATTAGCTTTACCGTTTTTTAGTCGTCTCCAAACCGGTCAAGCTACCTCCGTAGACGTAGGATTTACTAACGTTTACTCAAGTTGTTTTACCCACGCGCGCAGTTCGAACGTGACTTTTTGGAAGAAGCTATTGGGTGGGAGTGTCCCTTGCTGCGCGTATTCGACTTCCGTGATCAATGCTTTGACGCGCAGCGCGGTCGTGTCCAGCGTGACTTCCATACCGGGGCGGATCTGCTGGAGATTGTCGCCATCGCGTTTGGGCTGAAGTTTCTCGACTAGATCAGCGTCTTGCAGGGCATAGTCGCTGGCCAGCACGGTGGTGACGGTGCGGATATCGCTTTTGTCGAATAGCCAAGTCTCGAATGCAGTGACCTTCTTGGGATCGCCCGCGCCGAGCGTCTCCGAGATGCCGATGCCACACTCGCCGAAGAAATCAGGACCGATTTCGATGCTGAACGACGGATCGAAATAATCATCACCGAGGACGTAGGTGTACGTCTTCACAGAGGAGGGGCCGACTTCCGGTTCTTCGCCGGCCATACCCGGCGGAATCACGCCTATGGGTGGTGCAGCAATGCCGGGCGTCACGCTGGGCTCCAGTTCAGCGGCACGCTGCTTGCGCCCGATGAGCAAGTACCAGAGCGCCAACGCGATCAACACGATCACCAACAGAATGGCCAGGACTCGGATGAGCTTATTGAGGAATCCCCCGGTCGCTTGCGCGGCTGCTTCCTCCGCTTCCCATGCCGTCAACAGACCCGGCAGACTGTCCTTCAGAGACCTGAGCGCCGGAAGTCTGTCACCGATGCCAAAATTACCCGCCTCCGCATAAGCCACGGCATCATCGAGGTCCTTGATCAAGAGGTCGGGATTGGCGCGCCAGGGAATGGTGCGGAGTTTTGGCATTGTGGTTCCTATGCCCAAGTTCTCCCGCAAGGTATTGGCATCGTTTGTGCGTAAATATTCTTCGGCCACGCCGGCCAGATACACCGACCGGAAATCTGCCCGCATATTGCCGGGGTTGGCATTCTCATATTTCACCGGGAAGACGCCCCAGCCAAGCATCAGGCCAATGGCGACGCCTAGCGCAATCGAGATGAGGATCTTGTACTTATCCCAGATGGGCTGGATTTTGACCATAACCTGCGCAAAAATCGTAAAAGCCTTGGCAAGCAGATTGTCTAACATAGGTAACTACCTCCAGTTCAAGTGTTGCCACTGTCTACAAAAGATGACTGTAAATCAAGCTAACTACAATCGCAGAAAGTGTTACATTTTCCTAACTGAAATCATAATATCACGAAATAGAAATAAACACAACTTTTTTCCTAAAAATTCGTGAAGATTTGTGATGAATTTGGCGCCTTGCCCTTGTGTTGTCTACTCCAAGATGATCACGATGTGGTTCTCCTCACCCAGCCGATCCGCTGGGATTAAATTACCGGGCAGGACTTCGCCGTTCAGCGTGAGCGAACGGACGCCGCGACAGACGCCGTGGGGATTCTTGACCTCGATGTGGACGGCGCGGCCCCGGAAGCGGCGCGTGGCAGTGAAGCCGGGCCACGTCGCGGGGATGCACGGATCGATGCGCAGGCCATCCAACTCCGGGCGGATGCCCAGGATGTACTGCGTCGCGCTGAAGTAGGCCCACGCCGCTGCCCCGGTGAGCCACGAGGTGCGGGTGTTGCCCGCGCGCGGCGAGAAGGTGGAGTAGGTCGTTTGTGCTTGCACGTAGGGTTCGCACTGGCGAATTTCGGCGCGGTCGTTGTAGGCGGCGGGCATGGCATCGCGGTAATACTCGTAAGCCTGGTCGCCGTGACCGAGCAGACATTCGGCCATCACGCCCCAGCCCTGCGTGTGGTTGAAGATGCCGGCGTTCTCCTTGATGCCGGGGTTGAAGACCAAGGCGCGCATCACGTCCACCGGCATATTGACAAAAGCCGGCGCGCAGAGCATCAGGCCGTAGGGTGTCGCCAGGTGCTCCTTGACGGTCTGCATACAGCGTTCCGCCTGCTCCGGCGTTGCACTCCCGCTGATCACCGACCAGACTTGCGTGTTCAGATAGACTTTCCCTTCTGGGGATTCCTTCGTGCCGTACACCGTGCCGTCGTCCCCGATGGCCCAGATGAACCAATCGCCGTCCCAGGCGCATTTCTGGATGGCGGCTTCGAGAGTTTCGCGCTGCGCCAGCGCCCAGGCCGCTTCCTCCGGTCTGCCCAGCCGTTCGGCGATTTCGGCGTAAATCGTCAAGCCGAGTCGCACCTGGAAGGCGACGAACAGGCTTTCACCGTAGTAGCCGAGCTTGAGACAGTCGTTCCAGTCGGCGTGGAGGCCGCAGGGCAGGCCGTGCGCGCCGGTGCGTTCCAGGTTGAATTCGAGCGCGCGGCGCAAATGGCCGAAGACGGTCGCCTCACCCTTATCGGCGTAGGGCAACACCTTGTCGTAGAAGCTCAGATCGCCGGTCTCGCCCACCATCGCGGGGACGACGTTGAAAAACCACAGACAGTCGTCGGAGCGGTAATACTCGTCGGGGGGCGGGGATTCGTGGCCGGGGCGATGGTCGAACGGCTGGATGACGGGGATCGCGCCGCCGCTGGACACCTGCCCGGTGAGCATCAATTCGAGGCGCGCCAGCGCCTCTTCGGGGATTGCGGCGGACACGCCCAGAATGTCCTGCACCGAATCGCGGTAGCCCAGGCCGTCGCGCTCGCCATTGTAGACCAGGCTGGCAGCCCGCGACCAGGCGAAGGTGATCAGGCAGTTATAGAGGCCCCAGACATTGACCGTGTGATTGAAATCCTCGTCCGGTGTTTGCGCCATCAGACTGCCGAGGCGCGCGTGCCAGGCATCTTTGAGTTTTTGCAGCTCCATGGCGGCGCGCTCCAACGAGCCGTACTCCGCGATGGCGCGCTTGCCCACCACACGCGCGTCGCCGATGCCAAGCATCACCAACATCTCGCGGCTCTCACCCGGTTGGAGCGTCAACGGTGTGTGCAGCGTCCCGCAGGAATTGTCGCCGTAGGCGTGGCTGTTGCTGCAATGCCCTTTTTCCACCGCCAGCGGATTGTGGTAGCTGCGGTACGGGCCGAGAAACGCCTCGCGGCTGGTATCGTAGCCGGCCAGCGGCGCGCCGATTAAGGCCATCCACGTCTGGTTGAACTTGTGGTGCAGGAGTGCTTCTTCGTCGCGGGGCGTAAGGTTGTCCTCGATGGCGATCCGCAGCAGATTGTCGTCGGTGAGCGAACCGCGCACGATGAAGAGCGAGTATTGCAGGTTCACTGTGTCTTGAAATGTCATCCACTGGTTGGTGAACTCGCAGTAGGTGAACACATCGATCTCGCGCGGGCGGTCGCTCTCGTTGGTGACTTTGAGACGCCAGTACTCGAAAGTCTGTCCCAGGGGGACGAAGTACGTGGCTTCGGTCGCAATGCCGGCGTAGCGCGACTCGAAGATAGAGTAAGCCGTGCCGTGGCGGCAGGTGGACTGGTACTGATCGAGCGGCTTGCCCACCGGCTGCCACGCGGCCGACCAATAGTCGCCGTTTTCGCGGTCGCGCAGGTAGAAGTAGCGCCCCGGCTGATCCATCGGGATGCTGTTGAAGAACAGGCGCATAAAGCGCCCGCGCGCCCCCGATTTGTAGAAGCCGTAGCCGCCGGCGTTGTTGGTGATGATCGCGCCGTACTCGGTGGAACCTAGATAGTTGCTCCACGATTGCGGCGTATCGGGCCGGGTGATGACGTATTCTTTTGCGCTGTCGTCGAAGTAACCGTATTGCATGGATAATTCCCCCTTCGGAAAATAATGATGTGTAGTGCGGGCCTCTTGCCCTTTTTCTGCTTGATTGTCTTTGATAAGTATACGCGAAATATGTGTGCGTCAACTGAATCACCGATTACTGTCGATTGCAAATAGCTTTTAACTCGTGCAGGACATCTTTGAGGAGTGTCGGCGTCACGTTCTGTGTTTCCATTGCTATGTTTATGCTTCACCTTCACGGATTCAAGTTTATCACGTAAATACATGAGCGTCAACTCGAAACTCGAGTGGATTCTTGACGCGCGTTCGCGGGCGGGTATAATGATCCGCCAGAGGCACAATGACAAACTGGCGCACAACCCTACAGGATATGCTTGAAAACAGCGTGCTGCGGCCGCTGATTTTTAGCCGTCACCGCTGGCTGTTGGTCGTCATCGCGGCGCTGTTGGCGATTGGCGTGAGCGTGGGCGGCGGCTGGCTCATCGTGGAAGTGGGCGCGCTGTCGGCGATTGCGTTGCTGGTGGCGATGGGTGTGGCCTTGTGGATGGTGTACGACATCGAAGTGGCTTACCTGGGGGTGATCGGCATCATCACACTGCTGCCGTTCGCCTCACTGCCGTTCAGCATCGGATTCAAGCCGACCTTTTTGGACCTGGCGTTGGTGGGGCTGTTCGGGGTCTGGTTGCTGCCGTATTTTCTGGGCGAGGAACAGCAGTTCGAGGCGACGCCTGTGGGTGGGCTGGCGCTGGTCTTCGCGGTGATGGCGGTGGGCACGTTCGTTGTTGGGCTGGGCCATGCGGCGCTGACCGTGACGCTGATCCGGCGCTTTGCCGAGACGCTGTTGAGCCTGGCGTTGTTTTACCTCGTCGTCAACTCGGTGCGCGATGTGGGCCGTCTGGGGCGACTCATACGTTGGTTGATCCTGGGCGCGACTGGAGCGGCAGCGTTGGGAATTATCCTGTATTTCTTGCCCGATCTTTTGACGATACGCATCCTCTCCGCGCTCGGTCGTCTGGGTTATCCCACCGGAGCCGGTGTGTTGCGCTACATCCGTGATGATCCATCGTTGATGCAGCGTGCTACGTCTACTTCTATCGATCCCAACGTGCTCGGCAGCCTCCTAAATGTAGCGATCGCGATGGCAACTCCCCAACTCTTCGCCAAACGCCCACTTTTACCCCGCTGGATGGTGGTGGCGTGTCTCGGCGTGATGGGGATAGGATTGGGTTTGACCATCTCGCGGGGGACGATGGTGGCGGCGGCGCTGGCGGTCTTAGTCGTGAGCGTCCTGCGCTACCGCAAGTTGTTGCCCTGGATCGCTGCTGCGGTGATTCTGGCGTTGGTGTTGCCCTGGACGCAGACGTACATCGGGCACTTCAGTGAAGGGATACAACTTCAAGATCTGTCAATGAAGATGCGTCTAGGTGAATACAAGGATGCCTTTATCCTCATTGGGCGTTATCCGTGGCTGGGGGTGGGTTTCGCGGGCGCGCCGGATATTGACATCTACACCGCGGTTGCCAGCGTGTACCTGACCATTGCTGAACGGATGGGCTTGATCGGTCTGGCCGTTTTTCTGGCGATTGCCGTTGTGCTGCTCGTGCGCTTCTGGCGCTGGCGCAAAGCTGCCGAGCGTTTGCCAGACCTGGAACCGTTGTGGTACGGTATCCACGCGGCCATCATCGGCGGTCTGATCGCCGGGTTGTCGGATCGCTACTTCTTCAGCCTCGACTTCCACCATTCGGTCACCTTGTTCTGGCTGATTGTCGGCCTGGCAACCGCTGCGGTGCAAATGGTGGATAAGGAGGATGGAGTAAGCCGCCGGCCCCCCACCTAACCATAAAAACTCCTGCTGATTCAGGCCGCCGCTCCCTACTCCCTACTCCCTCCTCCCTACTCCCTCCTTCTTGCCGTTTCATCAGCTTCGAGTATACTGGATATAATCACTAACGAATTTAGGATGGATTCAGGAGGCCCTCGATGAAACTTTCTTGCTTGCAGGAAAACCTTTCCAAGGGACTGAGCATTGTTGGGCGGGCGGTTCCTTCGCGCACAACGATGCCGATTTTGGGGAATGTCCTTTTGGCGACCGATCACGGACAGCTCAAACTGGCGGCGACGAATCTGGAATTGAGTGTGGTGCACTGGGTGGGCGCGCGGGTGGAAACCGATGGCGCGCTGACCGTCCCCGCGCGCAATTTCATCGATCTGGTGAACTCGCTGCCGCCGGATCAGGTCGATCTGACGATGGACGATGAAACGCTTTCGCTAGCGTTGAGCTGCGGCATGGTGAATGCGCGCTTCCGAGGCATCTCTGCCGACGAATTCCCGGTCGTGCCGGAGCCGGAGCAGGGCGATGGGTTCGCCGTGGAAGCCGGCGACTTGCGCACGGGCCTGGTGCAAGTCACGTTTGCCGCCTCCACAGACGAGAGCCATCCCGTACTCACCGGCGTGTTGGCAGAATTCGAGGGCAGCACACTCACGCTGGCGGCTGCCGATGGGTTCCGCCTGTCGATGCGGCGCATCCCGCTCATCCACCCGGTGCCGACGCCCTTCAGCGTCATCATCCCGGCGCGGGCGCTTTCCGAACTGATGCGCATCATCGGCGCGCAAGAAGAGCCGGTGAACATCTCGACGACGCACCCGCATAACCAGATTCTTTTCAAGCTGACGGACACGGTGCTCAATTCGCAGTTGATCGACGGCAACTTCCCCGACGTGCGGCGCATCATCCCGGCTGCGTCCAAGACGACGGTGGTTCTGGGGCGCGAGGAGATTCTGCAAGCCTGCAAGCGCGCAGCGATCTTCGCCCGCGATGTGGCGAACATCGTCACGCTCTCCATCCAGGCGGGCCGGATCACTGTCTCCGCCGACTCCGCCGAATCGGGGCAGGGGTCCACAGAGCTGATGGCGAACGTCGAGGGCGACGGGTTGGACATCGCGTTCAACGTGCGTTTCTTGGTCGATGTGTTCTCGGCGCTGGATACCCCGCAGGTGGCACTCGAACTGAATGCGCCCACCAACCCGGGTTTAATCAAGGCGGTGGGTGACGACGACTTTGTTCACGTGGTGATGCCGATGCACTTGGGGCGGCGTTAAATAAGATATCAGCTATCAGCTATCAGCAAAGATGCCCACGAGAGTCTGGCATAGACAAGAAGGCTGACAGCTGACCGCTGACTGCTAATAGCTAATCGCGGGACCAAGAATGAGGTCAGGGTGGCTTCGTTTTTGGTCCTGTTTTGTGTTGAAAATACAGATTGGATCATTCTTGAGGGAGCTAATTGAGTATATGACGGCTAAAAAACTTACTCCGGATGCACTGTGTCGCGCGTGTGATCCGGGGACATTCTCTTTCACAAACACCGACGAACTGCCTTATGCGCCGACGACCATCGGCCAGGATCGCGCAGTGGAGGCCATCCATTTCGGGTTAGACATCCAAAGCCCCGGCTTTAACGTCTTTGTGATGGGGCCAACCGGGACGGGCCGTCGCTCGATTTTGTCGCGGATTGTCTATGAGCAGGCCAGCCAGGCAGAGACGCCCAACGATTGGGTGTATGTCAACCATTTCACCGAGTTGGGAACGCCCCGAGCCATCAGCCTGCCACCTGGTCAGGGGGCTGAACTGCGTGCGGATATGGAGCGCTTCAACAGTGGCTTGATGGATCGTTTGTTGCAGGCGTTCGAGACGGATCAGTATGCGGAAGCACGCGAGACCCTGGAACAGCAGTTCCGTGCGGCGCAGCAAGAGGAGCTAACGACCGTGGATATGGCCTGCCGCGAGCGCGGCTTTGCGCTGGTACGTTCACCATCGGGATTGTATATTTCCCCCGTGCGCGATGGCGAATTGCTCACCCCGGAGGCGTTCAGCCAGCTCGAGACGGAGGATCGCACGTCGGTCGAGCAAAATCTCGATGTGCTGGAAGATATGCTCGGCAGTGCGATGCGCCGCCTGCGCGAATACGAGCGTCGCACTCAGGCCGCGACCGAGCGCCTGGACCGCGAAGTGGCAAACTTCACCGTCAGCCCACTGATCGAAGAACTGCGCGAGAAGTATGCCGATCAGGAAGAGGTGCGCGAGTATCTGTCCGAAGTGCTGCAGGACATCATCGATAACGTGAACACGTTCCGCAGTGAGGGCGATGAGAACCCGGAAGATGACAGCACGTCCCTGCTGGAAATTCCGGTGCATCAACGCTACCGGGTCAACCTGCTGGTCGATAACGCACACACACAGGGCGCGCCGGTGATCATTGAGGATGTGCCCACGTATGACAAACTCTTTGGGCGCATCGAGTATGACGTGCGGCGCGGGGCCTCTGTGACCGACTATACCTTGATCCGGCCCGGCGCGCTGCACCGCGCCAACGGCGGCTACCTCATCCTCGATGCCGAGGCGTTGATGGACGATCCTTACGTCTGGACGGGACTGAAGCGCGCGCTGTTTGGCGGCCTCATTCGCATCGAGTCGCCGGATGGGCAGCAATTGGTGCGCACTGTGACGCCCATCCCTGAGCCGATTCCACTGCACGTCAAGGTGATCCTGCGCGGTTCGCCGCACATCTACTACGCGCTGTACGCCTACGACGAGGACTTCGCCAAGTTGTTCAAGGTGCTGGCCGATTTCGATTCGGAAATGGACCGCACGCCGGAGTCAGAATTCACCTACGTACAGTTTGTGCGAACATTGTCCGAGGATGAGCACTTGTTGCCATTCACGGCTGGGGCCGTGGCGCGGGTGGTGGAATATGGATCGCGATTGGCAGAACATCAGGAACGTCTGAGCACCCAATTCGGCCAGATCGCCGACCTCGCGCGTGAGGCCGCGTATTGGGCGAAGAAGAACGGGCATGCGGCGGTGCAGCGCGCTGACGTCCTGGAAGCGCTGCGCCAACAGAAGCGCCGGGTGAGTCTGGGCGAGGAATATGCGTATCGCGCGATTGCCGAGGGCAGCCTGGTGATTGCCACCTCCGGCACGGTGATTGGGCAGGTGAATGGACTGACGGTCACGTCGATGGGAGGCTACGTCTATGGATTGCCGAGCCGCATCACAGCGCGCGCTTACGTGGGCCGTGGGAACGTGCTCGATATCCACCGCGAAGTGCAGATGAGCGGGCCGCTGCACGGCAAAGGACTGTTGACATTGATCGGCTATTTCGGCGGGCAGTATGGGATCGACCACTCTCTCGCGATGGAAGCCAGCCTCAGCTTTGAACAAACGTATGATGACATCGATGGCGACAGCGCTTCGTGCGCGGAACTGTACGTGCTGATTTCGTCGATTGCCGAAATCCCGCTGCGGCAAGACCTGGCGGTGACCGGTGCGGTCGACCAGCACGGGCGGGTGCTGCCCATTGGCGCGGTTGACGAGAAGATCGAGGGTTTCTTTGAGGTGTGTCGCCAGCGTGGTTTGACAGGCACGCAAGGCGTGGTCATCCCTGCCATCAACGCGAAAAATCTGATGCTGCGTGAGGATGTCGTTGAAGCGGTACGAACAGGCCAGTTCCACATCTACGTCGTCGACACGGTGGACGAGGGCTTGGAGCTATTGACCGGGGTGCCGGCCGGGGAGCGCGACGCGGATGGCGCCTTCCCTGATGATTCGGTTCATGCGCGGGTGGAGGAACGGCTGCGGAAGTTCGCTGAACACGCCAAGAGCGAACGCGACGAAGACCATGATCCGCCAGATCCATCTGGAGCCGGCGCTTAGCCACTCGTACTGACTTCGTATTGCGGTTGACAATGTGTCGCTTTGGTAGTTTAATAAAAGTAATGTAAACCTTTTATTCTACTGCTGGTGCCACAAAATTTGTTTCCTAAGCCCAAAAAGGAGGTCGGCGTAATGGCAAACCTGTTGAAAAACCCGAGTTTTGAAGGCAATTGGTGGCGCAAGACCCATGTCGGGCAGGAATTTGGCGAAATCTTCGTGCCAGAGTATTGGGTAGCTTTCTGGAAACAAGGCGGGCCGGTTCCGCATGATCCTGCCAATACCGTCGGCTACGGGCGCCCCGAAATGCACGTGATCAACCGCGAACCGCCGTTTCTCGATCCTTTGCGCATCAAAGACGGCAGTCGAGGGTTGAAATTCTTCACGTTTTACCGGATTCATGACGCCGGCGTCTATCAGCGTGTTGAGGGGATTACGCCGGGGACGCGACTGCGGGGGACTGGTTTCGCGCATGCCTGGTCCAGCAGTCAGGATAATGCGCACGTGAGCGATGGCGCCGGCGAAGGGCCGTTTTTCGTCCGCGCGCGTGATTACGACAAGGTCGACAATGTGCGCAACTTTACTTTCACCATCGGCATCGATCCAACGGGTGGGACGGATCCCTGGGCCAGTACGGTCGTCTGGGGTGAAGGGGCGCACATCTACAATGGCCATGCGCAGGTGCCACCGGTAGAAGTGGTGGCGCAGGGGACAGCGGTGACGTTCTTCGCGCGCAGTGTCGTCCTGTGGCCGTTCAAGCATTGCGATTCGTATATGGATGCGATGGAGCTTGTGGCGGTGGATGGCGGCGCGCTTCCGCCAGAGGAACCCCCGGTAGTGGAACCGCCCACGCCGCTGGCGGTGACGATAAAGCCTGAGGCGTCAATCCAGGGCGAGCCGTTTCAAATCACCGCTTCGGGCGGTCCGGCGCCGGATCAGACGACACTACAAGTGACAGGCGGCGAGGTCTTCTGGGGCACAACGACCCGCACCGCGACGAGCACGACCTGGCGAATGGTGGTGGTGACACCGGGTACGTACACAGCGCAAATCTCTGCGCAAGGTCAGGTGCTCCATACGCTGACGTTCAGAGTCCTGGCGCGACCTGTGTCTGGTGCGATTCCGCATGATTTTGTGCCCCCGCGTGAGTCTTATGCCCGGACGTATGTGCTTCTTCCGCCAGGGTCCGGTGATCCGTGGCTGCGCGCGGCGCTCGATAGTGGGGTGTGGAGCAAATACCACTGGACTATCGGCGGCAGCGCGGACGATGCCGGGGTGGGGCCTCGCGCGCGCAAAGTCATCGCCGTGAACCCGCAGGGATGGCCTGGCGATCTCAAAGCGTTCTTCAACCAGTATTATCCAGGCGTGGATTATGTCGCCATTGTCGCCGACACACCCGAAGACCTGCGCCGGATTCTGAGCAATATGTAGATCGATGCGAAGCGCCCCGCCTATGGGCGGGGCGCTTTGCAATTTTGATGTCAACGCGCTGCTCGGCGATCACGATCCGGTGCGTTGTGAGGTTATTCCTCGCGCATTTCGACACTTTTGAGGGTGTAATAGAAGGCCAGGGATTCGTTCATCCCTTCTTTGATGCGCCGTTGCATTTGATCCATAACGTCGATGAAAAGCAAGCCTACTTCATTTTTGGGACAGATGATACCGAGGTGGGGTTTGCCTTCGGTGTGGTTCAACCCCCATTCGCCGCTAAAGCGTCGACGGAAGGTTTCACCCAAGAAGGTCCCCCAGGCCATCACAATCTCTTTGGAGGGGCGCGGAAATTGTCTCAAATGACGATCGATCCACTCATCCAACATCTGCAAGCCCACGGCGTTATATTCGACGTCGGAGTCGGCGAAACGGCTCAGCCCCAGGCGTGCGCGTTCCGCCATGTCGATCAACTGGCGCGACTGCTGTGATGGGATCAATTGTAAGGTATTCTGGGCCATGTCTACCTCTGGCTTTCATTATAGCATAACTCACCCCTGGGGACAAACGCAATTTCACATCGGATTCACTTTTGTATTTCAACGCTTTGCATATAATCAACCATAAAGATGACCAGACTGATGACGACGAGACTACTTATTTGGAGGAGCCGCTAATATGGAATTGACATGGTATGGTTTGGGATGTTTCCGCATCGCCGAGCGCGGGTACCCAGCTGTGGTGATGGATCCATTCAACGAAGAGGAAACCGGTCTGGTTCTCCCCCACAGCCGTGCGGAGATTATCACCTCAAGTGAGATGATCGATGATCCACAGCAGTTTCGCTGGAAGGGATTGCGTGGCATTTTGCGCACGCTGGCGGGACCTGG
>MTKY01047990.1_pt1 | contig 20042 bp, 16 predicted proteins | sample 1042731 | NCBI WGS metagenome assembly MTKY01 (sample SAMN06212206, study PRJNA360538) | anaerobic digester metagenome | biome: Wastewater treatment plant; material: sludge; isolation source: anaerobic digester fed with sludge from wastewater treatment plant | place: Denmark: WWTP Soeholt ... | reverse complement strand
CCGGTTCGGTCGCCTGCATCGAGCACGAGTCGTCCAGAAGCACGATCCGGAGAGTGCCACGGCCAGGCACACTCGCCCAGGGCGATCGCGACAGAAACGGACCCGCCGCCGCCAGGCCCAACAGCAGGATGGCCAGCGTTCGTATTGCCAGCAGCAGCCACTGCTCCAATTGCATCCGCCGACGGCTGCGACGGTTGGCCGCCAGCAGGAAACGCATGGCCGCCCACGGCGTGCGACGAAACCGCCGACGGTGCAGCAGGTGGATGACGACGGGCACGGCGCCGCCAGCCAGGGCCGCCCAGGCCAGGCCTGGCAGCGCGAACGAGATGGCCGCTAACGAACTCACGACCCGCCTCCTCCTCGCCCGCCGGATGAACGCATCCGCGCCCGCACGCCGCGGGTGGCCAGGTATGCGCTCAACGCCGGCCCCAGGGACGCGGAAGTGTCGGACACCACGTAGTCCGCCTGCATGGCCCGGCAACCGCGATCGAGCAGGGCCCGGAAGGCCTGGGTTTCCGCCTGGTATCGCCGGCTCAGGGCCCGCGGCTCGACGAGCAGTTGGCCCAGCCCTTCCAGGCCTTCAAATCGCGTGGGGCCGCGAAACGGAAATCGGAGCTCCGCCGGATCCCAGACATTGAACACAATCAGGTCGTTGCCCCGATACCGCAGGTGTTGCAGTCCGCGGAGCGTCTCCTGCGGCTCGTCGAACAGGTCGCTGATCAGCACGACCACGCTGCGACTGACCCGCTCGGCCAGATCGTCCAGGACCGCCCGCATCGACGTGCGGGCCGGACCGATGCTCACTTGCAGATCGTCGATCAACGGGCGCCACAGCGACGGATGGTTCGACGGCTTGCGGAACCGGGTGATCCGCCGATCGAACAGGGCCAACCCCACCGAGTCCCGCTGGCTCAAAGCCAGGTAGGCCAGGCTGGCGGCGACGGCCGTCGCGTATTCATGTTTGCTCATCGGGGCGGCGTGCCCGCGGTAGGCCATGGATTCGCTGCAATCGACGGCGAGAATGCAGTTGAGGTTCGTGTCCTGCTGGTATTCCTTCACGAAATACCGGTCCGTCCGGCCAAACAACCGCCAGTCGACGTGCCGGATGTCGTCGCTTTGGGTATAGGGCCGGTGGTCGGCGAATTCGACGGACACGCCGCGATACGGGCTGCGGTGCATGCCCGCGTACAGACCCGCGACGGCCAGTCGCGCCCGCAGTTGCAGTCCGCTGATCCGGGCCAGCACCTGCGGATCGAGATACTTGCGGTAGTCGGGCGGCGGGGCCGGCCGGCGGGGCTTTTCTCCCGCGGCCGGCGGCGGCGTCCCGTGCTGGCCGGTCTGCCCCATGACGAATCCGTTCAGCCGCGGCGCGGCTCCTGGGTGGACACTTCCGCAAACACGCGGGATGCGGACGGGACATCCAGCGCATCCGACGGCGCGGCGGGTAGCGCGGCAATGAGGCGATCCACGATGCCGTCCGGGCGGATGCCGTCCGCTTCCGCGTTGAAGTTGGTGATGATCCGATGGCGCAGCACAGGGTGCGCCACCGCCTGCACATCCTCGATCGAAACGTAGAACCGGCCCTTGAGCAGAGCGCGGGCCCGCCCGGCGGACACCAGGTGCTGCGAGGCCCTCGGCCCGGCGCCCCAGGAGACGTAATCCCGCACGAAGTCCGGCGCGTCCGGGCGGTCCGGGCGGCTGGATCGGGTCAGACGCAGGGCATAGCGGGCCACGTGGTCCGCGCACGGCACCTGCCGGACCGCATCCTGGAGAGCGGTGACGTCGTGGGCGGACATGATCTGCTGTACGGCCGCGTCGGTCCGCCCGGCGGTCAGGTGAATGATGGCCAGCTCTTCCGTCTCGCTGGGATAATCCACCAGGATTTTGCACATGAACCGGTCGAGTTGGGCCTCGGGCAGAGGGTACGTGCCCTCCTGCTCGATGGGGTTCTGCGTGGCCAGCACAAAAAAGGGCTGCGGCAGCTTGTGCGAGTACCCCGCCGCCGTCACCTGCCCCTCCTGCATGGCTTCCAGCAGAGCGGACTGTGTTTTGGGCGGCGTGCGGTTCACTTCATCGGCCAGAATCATGTTCGCGAAGACCGGACCCGGCACGAACCGCAACTGGCGCGTGCCCGTCGCCTTATCCTCTTCAATCACCTCGGTGCCAGTGATGTCCGAGGGCATCAGGTCCGGTGTGAACTGAATGCGCGAAAAACTCAACGACAGCGTCCTGGCCAGCGTGCTGATGAGCAGTGTTTTCGCCAGGCCGGGCACGCCTTCCAGAATGCCATGTCCCCGACACAGCAACGCGATCAGCAACTGGGTGATCACCTCGTCCTGCCCGACGATCACCTTGGCCAGTTCGTCGCGCAGGGCTCGGCAGGATTCCACGAGTCGCGACGCGGTGCCCGGGTCGATTTCGCCCGGGCCGGCGCCGCCCGCCGGTGCGTGTGAAGACATCAGGGTTCGCTCCTCCTGAGCCGTTTGCCGCGGACCCAAGGCCGTCCGCCGGGCCGCCGCGCTCGTGAAGGATTCTACCGATCCGATCCCTGCCGGCCAAACGCGGTCGGAGCCCCGTCAGTATGGCGGGAATCGCGTTTCGATTGGATGCACCCATACGCGGCAGATCGGTGCGTTCGATCGCTCAAATCCTTCGCGGGACCAATCCCGGTTCGTGCTATAGTGTCGTCGCCCGTCGACCGCGCGGAATTCGTACAGCGGAACCGTGGTGACGGGCGCATCCGCCACACTCGCCGGCAAGGCGTAAAACACGGCCGACTTGGCGCCGTCCGCGACGGCGCGCAGGGCGGAACACCCGGGCGCATCCTCGACTTCCGCCACCGGCACGCAGCCCGGCGCCGGCCGATCAAACGCCCAGAACGCGATCCGGCCACCGCTCGATTTCAATGCCTCCGACCCGGTGGCCAGGCCCAGCGAAGCCCGGTTCGCCGGATTCGATCGGGTCTGGGCCCCGCTCGTCTCGTACACCGGCACGGGCAGCGCCAATCGTGGATCGTCCAGGCTCAATTTGTAGAGGATCTGATTGTAATCGTACCTCGGCGTAGGAACCTCCACGCCGGAAAACAGGGCGCTGTACGTGCCCTCGAAGAAGATGACGCGGCCGCCGTCCTGATCGAATACCGGGTGTTGCTTGGGGTTGTAGAAGCTGTACTTCGCGTGCGAGACGATCTTCACCGCGTACACCCACGGGCCCAGCGGCGTGTCCGCTTCGCCGTACCAGATTTCACCCAGCAGAGAAGTGCCGCCCATCTCCAGCGTGATCAGGATCCATCGCTTGCGATACTCGTTCCAGTACACCGTGCCTGAGTGGGCCCGGATCGCCATGCCGGTGTCGCGATCGCGCAGGGGCAGCACCGCCTCTTCCGCGGCCAGCGCGCCCTCCTTCAGCAGTCTGGCCTCTTCGGCCGGGGTGATCGGGCGAGTATTCCGCTTCCAACCGAGCCGAAGCGATCCATCCAGGCCGCGGTCCAGCCGGGTTTCGTTCGCCGGGCAACCTTCGACCAGGTACGTGAACCCTTCGTATTGCGACGGATCCCGGAAGGCTTCCGGTCGGGCGGGTACGCGAATGCTGGGGTATGGCGTGGTGAAGTGGACGTACTGCACGCCTGCGCTTGCGTGAACCAGGGTTTGGCCCTGCGGGAACAGCGGATGATCCAGCGGAAGCTCGCAGACCTTGTCGAACTGCTTCCGAGCGTCGTCGAAAACGACGATCCCGCGCTGCCAGGTCTCCAGGGACGCGGGCTTGATTTTGGCGTAACCGGCGTACATCCGTTCGCCCTGATCCGGCTCGTTCAGCACCACCAGTCCGCTGGCCCAGGTGGGGCCATCCCCGGGCATGCGGCAGGTCTCCTTGGCGAACCCGGTTTTCTCATCGACGAAGTATTCCGGGCAGATGCCCTCGTCGGGATTCAGGCCGTCCGCGGGCAGAGGGGTGGTTGCACCGGGCATATGGAAGTTGCCCAGCGGGTAGGCCGGTCGGCCGGTATCGCCCCAGAACCAATAGATTCGTCCGCGATACACCGCGGTTAGCACGCTGTCCTGGCCCAGGACCCTGGCGTTGAGCACCGGGTGCCGGATCGGCACCGGCTTGTTCAACAGCACGCTGTCGCGATAGATGCCCCCTCCAGTAACCCGGTAGAGCCGTTCCGCGATGTTGGTCCGCCTGACGGTGAGCTGCGCCTGGCCGCCCGGCGAAACGGACAGGGCCCGGCCCCGCATGCCGAATCCGTCCGCGGCGTGTTCGTAGCCGTCGCCTTCCACGAAAAAGAAGACGTTCTGATCCATGAGCCCCGGCTCGAAGAACGCCACGTACCCCTGGCTGTCGGTCACATGACGGATCTGGTTCACGGTCCGCAGCTCGATGAGCGGCACTCCCCGGCCAGTGGCCTCGTCCACGACCTGGATTTCGAAGTACGGCGTTGCCGTCTGCGTCGACGGATCGGCCATCAGCGCCGTCAGGCAAACAAGAGTCCATGCCACCATGATGCACCTCCGCGCAGAATAGACCGTACACCGTACGCGCCGGAAAGGTCACCCGCAATGCGGTCCGGGAGAAGGGGCGGTGCGGCGGGTCAGCGGCGGCGGGTCCAGGCGGGGCCGGCGTACTTGGCGTGCAACGTGTCGGCCAGACAGAGTTCGTCCGTGGAGCAGTGGCCGGGCTCGAAGAGCAGATCGCCGAGCGCCGCGAGTGAACGGGTCCACAGCTCGACAAAACGATCGCCATCCAGATTGATATGCTCCCGGATCGCGGCGGCGGGCTGCTGGTTGTAACGGCGTTCGAAGACGATCGATCCGTGCTGAAGAACCGCCTGTCGGGTGCGACGCTGAGCGCTGCCGGCCAGCTTCTCCTTTCCCGCCAGCACGTCCAGACAGTGTCGCCGGGCGAAGCAGAAGAATGGACCGCGCGCGGGGGTGGAATCATCGCCGCGGCAGCCACGCCAGGTGGCCATGCCGGCGTCGGCCAGGGCGTGGATGATGGCGTCGTGGACAACCTCGTAGAGCCGGGTCGCCCCGCGGGCCAGCCGGTGCCCGATCGGCAGCACGAGGGCGTACGTCAGCTCGCGATCGTGCAGGATCGCGCCGCCGCCGGTCTGCCGTCGCACGACGGGCAACTGCCCGGCCGGCGGGTCCAGTGCCTCATAGGCGGCGTATGGCTGGAAGTACCCCAGCGAAATGGTGGGCGGCTCCCAGCGATAGAGCCGCAACGTCGGCGGAGACAGCCCGGCCCCGACGCATTCCAGCAGGGCCTCGTCGCGGGCCATGTTGGTCGGGCCGTCGTGCGGGCCATCGAGGATCAGGCGAATACGGTCAGACATCTGTCTGCTGCGCCGGTCGAACCGGGCGGGCCGACCCCGCCCGTCTACGAGCCGTCATTCGCACGCCAGCGCACCACCGGTTTGCGGGCGGCGGCCACCTCGTCCAGTCGGCCGATCGGCATCCGATGCGGGGCCGTGCGGAGCGTCTCCGGACTCTTTTCCGCCTCGTCGGCCAGCGTCAGGAGCACGTCGCAGAACCGGTCCAGCGTGCGTTTGGACTCGGTCTCCGTGGGTTCGATCATCAGGCAATGATGGATGGGCCAGCTCATGGTCGGCGGATGGATGTGGTAATCCAGCAGCCGCTTGGCGAAATCCACTTCGCGGACCTCCGTGCGATCGAAATCCGGTACAGTGATGAACTCGTGCGCATACGGCGGCGGGAACGGCATGGCGTACCGATGCCGGATCCGGGCGGCCACATAGTTCGCCGCCAGCACGGCCTTCTCGGACGCGCTGCGCAGCCCCTGAGCCCCCAGCGCCCGGAAATACGCATACGCTCGCACCAGCACCCCGATCTGCCCGTAGAACGACCGCACCTTGCCGATGCTTTTGGGGCGGTCGTGGTCCCAGCCATATGTGCCGTTGTCCCGCCGCACGACCACCGGCACCGGCAGAAACGGCCGCAGATGCTCGGCCACGCCCACCGGGCCAGCGCCCGGACCCCCGCAGCCGTGCGGCGTGCTGAACGTCTTGTGGGTGTTGTAGTGCATGACATCGACGCCGAAATCGCCCGGCCGGGTGATGCCCATGACGGCGTTCATGTTCGCGCCGTCCAGATAAACCTGCGCACCGGCCTGGTGCAGCAGCTCGGCGATGTCGCCGATCTGGTTGTCGAACTTGCCACACGTGTTCGGGTTGGTGATCATCAGGGCGGCGGTGTCGGCGTCGACCTTGCTTCGCAGGTCATCCATGTCCACCCGGCCATCGGAGCGTGACTTCACGGTGACCAGCGTGTTGCCGCACACCATGCACGTGGCGGGGTTGGTGCCGTGGGCGGTGTCGGGCGTGAGCACCTTCGAGCGCTTCTGGCCACGGTCGCGGTGGTACGCATTGATGATGAGCAGCCCGGTCAACTCGCCGTGGGCGCCGGCGGCCGGCTGGAGCGAGACCTCAGCCATGCCGCCGACCTCTGCCAGATACTCGGCCAGCCGGTGCATCATTTCCAGCAGGCCCTGCACGTCTTCATCGCGCTGATAGGGATGCAGATCGGCCACGCCGGAAAGGGCGAGGGCCTTTTCGTTCACCCGCGGGTTGTACTTCATGGTGCAACTGCCCAGCGGGTAAAACTGCTGGTCGATGCTGAAAAGCCGGTGGGCCAGGGCGGTGTAGTGACGCACCAGGTCCAGCGGCCCGATCTCCGGCAGTGGCGGCGGCGCATCCGCCAGAAGGGCCCTGGGAATGACGGCCTCCGGTCTGACAGGCGGCACATCCGTATCCGGCATCGCCACGGCGGTCTGGCCGGGGCTGGAGATTTCGAACAACAGGGGTTCTTCGGTGATCATTCCGGGTTCCTTATCTGTCGCCTGCGCTATCGCTTCCGACAACCGCGGATTATAGAAACCACCCGTGGGGTATGCCAAGGGATCCTGGAACGCCGGCCGGGCGATCATGCCGCTGGCGCTCGATGCTCGATAGATGTTCGTGTGCAAGAAGTGCAACCGCTCCGGGTGGCACTTGTACGGCATGCAGGGCCGGACTCCGGTTGCGGCGCCCGCGGAGGCGGATCGGGTCGTATGGGCGTTTGCCCGAACGGTGCGACCGGCTTTGCGGCGAGTGGCTGCCAGAAAGTGGCCGGGAGGTGCGTTCCGCGCCCTCACTCGAGTTCTACCGCAACGACCCACAGAACACGCCGCCGGAGGATCTGCTTACCGACGTACACATGCCCCTGGCCCCCCGTTAAGCAAAGACAATCGGGGCAGCGCTGTTCGTAGCAGCGCTGCCCCGGTTCAGATGCAGCGTTCAAGCCATCGGAACCGAGAAGGGATTCTCAGTCCCGGGAGTCGTTCGGTCGCTACTGCTACATCATCCCCCCCATGCCTCCCATGCCGCCCATGCCTCCCATGCCGCCGCCGGGCATCGGCTTGTCCTTCTTCTCCTTGATTTCGGAGATGGCGGCTTCGGTGGTCAGCAGCAGGCCGGCCACGGACGCGGCGTTCTGCAGTGCGATCCGCTCCACCTTGGTCGGCACGAGCACGCCCATGTCGATCATGTTGCCGTACTCGTCCGTCAGGGCGTTATAGCCGAAGTTCACATCCTTCGATTCCGACACCTTCTGCCAGACGATCGAGCCGTCCTTTCCGCCGTTTGCGGCAATTTGCCGGATCGGGGTGGACAGGGCCCTGCGGACGATTTCCACGCCCGTCTTCTGATCGCCCCTGAGCTTCTTGGCCAGGTCGTCGAGCACCTTGGACGCCCGGATCGGGGCCACGCCGCCGCCGGGCAGAATGCCCTCTTCGACAGCCGCCCGACAGGCGTGCAGAGCGTCTTCCACGCGGGCCTTGCGTTCCTTCATCTCGACCTCGGTGGCCGCCCCCACGTTGACCTGGGCCACGCCGCCGGAAAGCTTCGCCAGACGCTCTTCCAGCTTCTCGCGGTCGTAGTCGCTGGTAGTGGCGTCGATTTCGTTCTTGATCTGCTCGATGCGGCCCTTGATCTTGGCGGTCTCGCCCGCGCCCTCGATGATGGTGGTCGTATCCTTGTCGAGCTTCACCCGCTTGGCCCGGCCCAGGTCGGAAAGCTGAATGTTCTCCAGCTTCATGCCGATGTCCTCGAAGATCGCCTTGCCGCCGACCAGCACGGCAATGTCCTCGAGCATGGCCTTGCGACGATCGCCGAAACCGGGCGCCTTGACCGCGGCCACGTTCAGCGTGCCCCGCAGCTTGTTCACCACGAGGGTGGCCAGGGCCTCGCCCTCCACGTCCTCCGCGATGATCAGCAGCGGCTTGCCCGCCTGCGAAACCTTCTCCAGGATCGGGACCAGATCCTTGACCGACGATATCTTTTTCTCGTGGATCAGGACGAAGGGCTTGTCCAGGTCGCAGGTCAGCTCTTCGTAGTTGTTCATGAAGTGGGGTGAGAGATAGCCCTTGTCGAACTGCATGCCCTCGACCAGCTCCACCTCGATCTCCAGCGAGCGCCCCTCCTCGACCGTGATGACGCCGTCCTTGCCCACCTTGCTCATCGCGTAGGCGATCTGCTTGCCGATCTCCTCTTCCTGGTTCGCGGCGGCCGTGCCCACCTGGGCGATCTGCTTGTCGCCCTTGGGCGGCGGAGGAATGGGGGTGGAGATGCGGGCCAGTTCGTCGACCACAGCCTGAACGGCCGCGTCGATGCCGCGCTTGAGCTCCATGGAATCGGCGCCGGCCGCGACGTTCTTGAGGCCCTCCGTGTAGATGGCCTCGGCGTAAATGGTGGCGGTGGTGGTGCCGTCGCCGGCCACGCTGCTCGTCTTGCTGGCCACTTCGCGGACCATCTGGGCGCCCATGTTCTCATAGGCGTCTTCCAGCTCGATCTCTTTGGCCACGGTCACGCCGTCCTTGGTGACGGTCGGCGAGCCGAACGATTTCTCGAGTACGACGTTCCGGCCGCGCGGGCCGAGCGTCACTCTCACCGCACGGGTCAGCTTCTCGACCCCGCGACGGATCGCATCACGCGCTTCCGAATCGTACGCTATCTTCTTGGCAGCCATGGTTCGTGTAGTCTCCGTTGTGTTGGGGGCGGGTGGACCCGCCCGGGTTCCGCATGGGGAGATCGCACCGGACAACGCCGGCGCCGTCCGATCGGCGGATCATCTACTCGATGATGGCCAGGACATCGGACTCGTCCATAATCAGCAATTCCTCGCCGTTGATTTTGATTTCGGTGCCGGCATAGCTGGTGAAGAGCACCTGGTCGTCTTTCTTGACCTGCATCTTGCTGCGCTCGCCCGAGTCCAGCATCCGTCCATTCCCCACCGCCTGCACGATGCCGCGCTTGGGTTTCTCCTGGGCAGTGTCCGGCAGAACGATGCCGCCCGCCGTCTTCTCTTCCGCGCTGACCCGCTTGACGATGACCTTGTCGCCCAAGGGTCGAAGAGCCTGCTTTGCCATTGACGCCAGCACTCCTTTCTTGCGGGGCGGCGCTGGTGGCCGCCCGTACCGTTCAACTCAACTTCCGGCACCCGATCGGCCAACTCTCCGGCGAGCGCCCATAGCGCCCCGCATTCGACGCGGCGCGCAACGTATCCGTCGATGTCCCGAGCATCCACGATGCCAGAACGGAATGAGACTTGGTTGCCGGCTGACGGCATGTCGTAATGTTTTAATCGACAGTCGGTTATGGACGAGTCCGGTCGTCCGTCGAAGGAGGTTCGGCCGCCCGCGGCGCGCCTGGGTTCCTGTCAATCGGGCGGCGGGCCGGGCACCCGCCTGCCATATTGGCACGGACAGACGGAACCGTGCGGATGTCAATCGTCGCAGTGGTATTCGTGGAGCACCCGAAGAAGGTCGCGTTCTTCCACGATGCCCACGGGCCGTCGGCTGCCCGTCTTCTCGACGACGGGCAGGGAACCGATGTCGGCGGTTCGGAAAACGTCCAGCAATTCGCTGAGGGGCAGGTCCGTGGGCACGGCGGGAGTGGACCCGTCGGCTAAGTCCACCGCCGTGACCAGATCGCGCAGCACCGGATCGTCGATCATGTCGTGGATGTCGGAGAAATGGATGACCCCCAGCAGTTCGTCCGTCTCGTTCACCACGGGGAAATGGTTGTCACGGGATTTCTCTACGAAATGCAGCACGTCGCTCAGCGACGCCCGCGCGGGCAGGAACTTCACGTTGGTTCGCATGATGTGGCGCACCTGGAGCGAGGCGAGGTCCAGCAGTCGTTCGGGGCGCGACAACCCGAACGCCCGGGCCAAAGCGCCCAGAGTCAACAGCGTGATGGACTCGCCCTCTGCGGCGACGGCCCGTGAACGGCGAAGCAACGTGATGGCCTTGACCTCTCCGCTGCGCCGCAGCACGGACTTCTCGAGCACGGGGCCGAAGAGTTCGAACACGACGATGGCTCCCAGGACGATCTCCTGGAACTTCTGGCCGGCGGGTTCCCCCCAATTCAGGGATACGAAATGCACCATGCCGATCGCAATCGAGGCCTGGCACAGCAGCGCCTGACCCAGGTATGGCTTGAGGCCCTCCGCGTCGCCGGTCCAGCGGCGACCAAGAACGCATCCCGCCAGTTTGCCCGTCGCCCGGCAGGCCACGTACGCCGCGCCGAAGAGCCCCAATCGCGGCAGGTGCGACACGTGCAGATCGTAGCCGGCCAGGGCGAAGAAGCCGACGAACACCGGGCCGCCAAGGGTCTCGATCGCCGCGAAGAGCTTCTGGGCGTCAATGGCAACGTTGCCGAAGACGGCGCCGATCACCAGCGCGGTCAACTGGGTGTTGTAGGCGATGCCGTACTGTTCCTGCAGATGCTGTTCGCCGGTTCCCAGCACGATGAACAGGGCGAAAAAAATCAGCAGCGTTTCCCCCAGCGGAAGCCGGGCGTGGGCAATGCTCACCACGAGGCCCAGCAACAGACCCAGGACCAGGCTGCCCAGCGTGATGCTCAACGACCCGGCCAGCAGACCGCCGGTGCCGTGGGTCGGCTGAATCAGGTTCAAGGCCACGAGCACCTGAAAAACCACGTGCGAGAGCACGATCGCGACGCTGCTGCTGATCGCCGTGAGCGTCAGGATCGCATCACTCATCGGGCCCTTCGCCTCGTACTCGTGAAGCACGTAGAGCGTGGCCGCCGGCGCGGTTTCCACCGCGACGCTCGCCAGGAGCAGGCACAGCGCGGGCAGGGCCGCCCCGCGAAGGTCCGGCTCGGTCAGATGGCCCACCGCCCATGTCCCCAGGAAGACCAGGCAGAACACCACGGCGCACTCGGCCAGCGACACCTTCAGAACGCGGCGACCCACGGCCCGCAGATGCGTTCGCTCAAAAACGGACCCCAGCGAGAAGAGAATCAGGCCCAGGGCCAGGTCTTTGACCGCCGACAAAGGCTTTACTGCCTCGGCCAGTCGTTGCGCGTTGGCACTGTCCGGCACGGCGTCGTATGCGAAATGGACGATGGCGTGAAGCGCCGTGCCGGCCAGCAGATACCCCACGATGCGGGGGATCCGGACCATCCGGGCCAGATGCCCGGCGATGATGGCCGCCCCCAACAAGAGCCCGAACATCATCCCGGGCCCCGGCATGTGGGCGAGAAGACCGTGATGCTCAAGTGTCGGCATGGCGCGATTTCTTCCTCGCCGCGATCGGCACGGGCGAGAGTTGAAGGGGACCGCGCCCGCTTGTCAATTCGCGACCCGAGGCGAAACGAGTCAGCGCAACGGACCTTTGCCGGAGAGCCGCCGCAGCATGGCGATCTGCCCGGCGTGAAACGCCTCGTGCGTGACGGCCATGCTCACCGCTTTCTCCTTGGTGGTGAACACCGAATCCGGCTCTCCGTCCACCGGCCCGGACAGCTCCTCCGCCGACATCACGGACACGGCGGCGACGGCCTCTGCGTGGACGCGGTCGAACAGGGCACGCAGCTCCGAGACCGGGGGGTGGGCGGCGGCATCCGCCACGGGCGACGATCCGATGCCGAACCGCTCACGGAAATCCGTCGGCAGGCATTCCTCGAAAGCCTTCCCCAGACAGCGGACGTGGATCAGGTAGGCGATCGAGCTCGTCAGGTGCCCCACCTGCCAGGCCACGTGCGTATGTCCGGCCGCGGACATGTCAAACCAGGTGGATTCGGGGATGTCGTCCAGGAGGGACAGTGTCCATCGTCGTGCCGCCTGCAGTTGATCTGCCAGCAGTTCCACTTTGTTCATGCTGAATCCTTTCTTGCGCGTCTGCGCCGGGCCGGGAGGAACCGTCGGCCCGCTATCGTGGCGATCCCGCGGACCGGTAGAATACGCCTCGATCGCCGTCGGGATCAAGAGCCGACGGACCGAGTATCCTGGAGTTGATCGCATCGTGTTGACCATCGGCCCCGTGCACCTTGCCCATCCGTTCACCCAGGCCGCCTTGAGCGGCTACAGTGACCTGCCCATGAGGCGGGTGGCGCGGCGGCATGGCGCCGCATATGCACTCGGACAGGTGGCGCTCGGCAGAAATATCGCCCATGCCAGCGACTGGCAGCGGCGGCTGCTTCACGTCCCCGCGGACGACCATCCGGTCGGGGCCCAGCTCATGGGCAGCGATCCTCGCGAGTTCGGACCGGCCGCCCGTGCCCTGGCAGACGCCGGATACGACGTGATCGACATCAACTTCGGCTGCCCCGTGCACAAGGTAGTCCGTCGGTGTCGCGGCGGCTGGCTGCTGGCCGATCCGCCCGTCGCTCTGGAGATTGTTCAGCGGGTTCTGGATGCGGTCGGCGGGCAGCGACCGGTGACGGTCAAAATGCGCTGCGGGCTGGACGACACGCCGGACAGCGAGCGACGGTTCTTCACGATTCTGGAGGGTGTGTTCGATCGCGGCGCGGCGGCGGTGACGGTACATGGTCGGACCGTGCGGCAGCGATACGCCGGCCCCAGCGCGTGGGGGTTTCTCGGCCGGGTCAAACGGCACGTGGGCGACCGGGTGATTCTGGGCAGCGGAGATCTGCTTCGTCCCGCGGACGCGGTGGCCATGCTGCGCACCACCGGTGTGGATGGCGTCTCGCTGGCGCGGGGGGCGATCGGCAACCCATGGATTTTCCGAGAGTGCGTCGCCCTCTGGGCGGGTTTGCCGCAGCCCCCGCCGCCGTCGCCGGCGGAACTGTACGCAACCGTGCGGGACCACTTTCGCGAAGCGGTGGAGTGCTACGGGCCCGGCCACGGCGGGATGATCATGCGGCGCCACGCGATGCGGTACAGCCGTTTCCACCCGTCTCCGCGAAAGGCGCGCGCGGCGTTCAACGCCATGAAAGAGCCGGGCGCCTTTGCCGCCCTGCTGGACACGTGGTTCGCGCCGCCCGGGCCATAGCCCGGGATTCGTTCATCCCCCCTGTGTGGCGACCGGCGCCGGTTGTGTGGTCGGCGGCGGCTTGCGGATGGACGGCGGAATGGCGCTGGGGGGAGCCGTACCGTCGGTCGGGGCAGCCCTCCGGGTCGGCGGGGTGACCCGCGCGGCCTGAGGACGCGCGGGGGACGTCGCCTGATACATCACCTGCACCACCACCTGGGGCATGTCCGGATCATCCGTCTTGACGATCATGTCGTCTCGACCCATCCGGGGTTTGTACTTGTCCGTCACGGTGAGCAGCACCTGCTGCCGGTTGTTCTGCTCCACGATCTCGGCCTTCAGGGCCGGATTCGCAATGGAGGCTTCCAGAAGTCGGCCGGGCTTGTTGTCGTCCCACTGAAAGCTGATGCGCTGCTGCCAGTCGGGCTTGACGTCCACCGGGATATTCAGTCGAGCGGGCACGGCCGACACGCGGGGCACGATCGTGGCATACAACCCCACCTCTGCCACCGGGGCCTGCTCAACGCCGGTCTCCAGCTCAATCTTGTCTCGGAAGAATTGGGCCTTGAACGGTGGTGCGACGGTGACTTCCAGCTCGTATTCCTCGCCCGCTTTCAGCTCTCGCAGTTCCGCCTGAATGGCCGGGTTCTTGATCTCCTTCAGTTTCAAATGGAGGGGGCCGCCGTCGCCTCGCGTGATTTTGGCCGTTTGGGGCGGCGAGCTCTCCCGGCGCGAAATGCGGCCGAAATTGACCATCACCGGTGTGATGTTCAAGGCATCGAGCACCTGCGCACGGCACGTAAGCTGTACCACGGGGTTCGTCGGGTCGTTCGTAGAAACCTGAATGGCTCGGGTGAACGTGCCCTTATGCCTGCCACAATTGATGGTGACAGAGAACAACTCGCTCTGCCCCGGCTTGATTACACGGTCGGACCGACCGTTATAGCGAGTCCCTCACCCCCCCGGCTTGGCGTTGATCTTCAGATCCGCGGTTCCCTCGTTGCGGATGGTGAAGTCAAAGGTCAGGTTCGTGTTGGCCTGCCGCCAGACCGGCTCGAGTTCGACTACCATCTTGTCGCAAGCCCATTTCGCGTTGGGATCCGGAGCATATTCGGAGCGAGGCCCCTGGACCGCTGGCCGGGCAGGCTGAACCGTCCGCTGGGCCGGAGCGCCAACCGCGCCCGGCGGGGAGGGCGCCTCGTCCTTCTTCGGATCCGTGGCTTCCAGAGTGGGCGGAGCGGTCGGTTGCGTGGTCGGCGGATCGGCCCAGACCCCCGCCGCCACAACGCAGATCAGCCACAGTCCCAAGGCGACCGTCGGTCGCCGGATGTCTTGAGGGTTCGATCGAGAATGCATATCCAACTCCATCAGGATGTCTGGCGGGCACTGGAACAGCGCCTGCCGTAATCGGCCACATTTCTATCCAGGTACCGCCACCCCAAAGCGCCAGTTCGGCCACCTGTGGGCAAAACGCGGATCGATCTCGTCAAGGATACCAAATCCGCTGGCCCTGGTAAATCGGCCAATCCAACCGCGAAGCTTCCCTGCGCTCGATATAGGGACACTCTTTGGCGACAACTCCTGTGCGGCGACCACCGGAACAATCCGGAGAAGGAATGCGCGCAACTCCAGGAGTTTTAGCTGGTTACATGCAGTTCGGAGAAGAGTTGCGGCCGGCTCCCGAATTGTCCCTGTCTTCCCTGGATAGTCGGCATCCACAAAAAAGCCCCCTGAACGCGCCTCGACGCAACGCGGCCAGGGGGCCTGTGATATCACTTTCGGGCGACTGGCGCTCCTACGCAAGAGCCAGCCGCGGGTTTCAGCGTTGGTGCCAGCGAGTCAGGCGGGTGGGCCGGTCACACTGCCAGAACAGGTCCGAATCTTCCACCAGCCCTTTGGCATCCGTGTCGACGACCGCCGCCAGGGAATGCATGTGCTCCTCCGGCGTCTGAGTCATGTCGCGGTCCAGTATGAGGCCTTTATCAATGGTTCGCTGGACAATAAACCCCGATCGCGTCAGTTGCATGCAGCCCGCCGTGAGAACTGTGACCACGGCGACAGAGAGCATCACAACAGTAAAGCACCGCTTCGTCATGGGTATCCTCGCTTCATCAGGGCATTCGCCGAATACCGCAGGCGGTCTTCGCGCCGGACCACACTGCGCGAGTCGGGGGCCGATTCTATCGTCCCAGCCCACAGGCTGTCAAACGGTCTTCGCAGTCGGTTTTCTTGCTGGAAGCGCGTTCTCGTGATATGGTGATCGCAGGGGCCGGATACCGCCAGAGATGGCGGGTTTCCGGCACTGCGGGGGATGCACGTCGGGGAAAGAACGCGGGATTGGTAGCATTGGCCCGGCGGCGGTCGCTGACGGGCCACTGGACGGGACCCGACCAATGATCCGCATTCTCATCGTAGACGATCATCAGCTCTATAGGGAAGGGATTCGCGCCCAGCTCAACGCGGAGCCGGACATGCAGGTCGTGGGGGAGGCGGCCAATGCCCGCGATTGCATCGACCAGGCGATCACTTGCCGACCCGACATCATTCTTCTGGACATCAACATGCCGGGCCTCAGTGCGTTTGACGCGATCGAACGCCTCCAGGCGCTGGTGCCCGCCGCGCGCGTGATTCTCTGCACGGGCTATCTGCATGACCGGCATGTCAAGGACGCTATCGTACGCAAAGCGTGGGGCTTCGTGCTTAAACAGAAGGGGTTCAAGCACCTGCGCGAGGCCATCGGGGCCGTCTACAACGGGGCAGTCTCCTATGCGCCCGAGGTTCTCGAACGGCTGGCCGCCGACAATGACCATCGAGTCCACCCGGGCAACCCGCCGCGAACGCGCCTCGATCTGCTCACACCCCGGGAGCGTGAGTTGCTCTCTCTGCTGGCACAGGGGCTCAGCCTCAAGGCGGCCGGGCGGATGATGAATGTCAGCTACAAGACGGCAGACAAGCATAAGGTCAACCTGATGCAGAAACTCGACATCCATGACCGTGTCGAGCTGGCCCGGTTCGCCATCCGCGAAAACATCATTACGCCGTAACCTGCGCTGGGGACTCTAGTTCCCAGCCACTGCCCGTACGACGGCATGCCCCCGACAGCGAAATCCTGTCGCACGGATTGCTCTCTTCGATACAAGGGGAAGACCTGTGTTTTCTCAATTCACGCACGCCCGTTCCGCCCGTCAGCCACGTGAACGCGGAATCGACAGGGTGTCCGGCCGTTCGCTTTTCGCGTGCCGCCATCGGAACACGCACAACGGTCCGTACAATTGCGGGCATTTACCCCATGTTTCGAGCGCAGGAATCAGGCGATATCGGTTTTGTCACGGCAGCCTGCTCTGGACTGCGGTGACAGAAAGGGGGACGGCGCTGGCATTCCCCTGGAATCCCCGACCCGCCGGTGCCGGCCCCTCTTCTTTCCCTTCAGGACCACCCGTGCTTCCCTTCGCGATTGAGCGTGCTGTCGCAGCGGTCCGGACCAACGTCACTTGCGTCCGGCGGCGCGTTGGATACGGTTCTGGTGGGCGGCTCTGCGCGTCCGAGTATGGTGGGGGAAAGATTGCGTTCCACCGGCGCCCTATTCGCGGCGTGCGCCCGAGCTCCGAAAGAAGGTGCGCTTGAGATCATTGCTCGGCGGTGCAAAACGAACGTGGGCGGTGTCGTTTCTGGCAGTGTGGATCGGTTGTCAGGCCGCACCCGTCAGCCGTTGCGGCGCGGCGACAGACGGACCGGGCCCGAGTGCGTCGGTTCTGCCCGCCTCTTCGAATGCGACGGTGGAACGCGTTGACGGCGCTATTCCGCAGTTTCACTTGCCTTGGGCGGCCGGGCAAAGCCGGCGGGTCGACCAGGGCAACAACAGCGCACCCACGCATCAGGGGCTGTACGCATGGGATTTCCCCATGCGCGTCGGGACCCCCGTTCTGGCCGTTGCTGCCGGCCGCGTGGTCCGCGTCATCGACCACTTTCCGAACAACCGCGCCGGTGTCCGTGCCTCGACGTCGGCGGGCGAGTCCAACCTGGTCGAGATCGACCACGGCGGCGGGTGCATCTGCGTGTACGCGCATCTGGATCAGAACGGCGTGTGGGTGCGGCCGGGCCAGCGCGTGGTGCGGGGCCAGTGCATCGCCCGAAGCGGCAACTCGGGATCCTCGTCGGGTCCGCACCTGCACTATGAGGTCCGAAACGTTATGGGCCGCAGCACGCCCAGCAGTTTCATCGAGTGGCCAGCCGGCGGCGGCGTACCCAAGGAAGGCGATCGGGTCACCTCCCGCAACGAATTGGATCCCCGCTCTCTGGACGAATACGTCGAATCCAGATTGCCGACCGATGCCTTCGCTTCTCAAGGCGTGATCCTGAACGAGCCCACGCCGACGGCCTGCTTTGTCTCCACGCAGACGGAGTACACGTTGATGGGGCGGGGCAGAAGGGGCATTACGAGTGCATGCCTCATGCTGGTCGATCCGATGACGGCGAAGGACGTGTACCGCGTTCCGGCACAGACGGATGAGCAGGGGCGTTTTCGAATCCTCTGCCGACTGCCCGACCATCTGCATGGCGAATACCGCCTGGGTCTCCTGGCCGGTCGCGATCGTCTCGCCGGCCAAGCCGCGGTTCCGGTCTGGGTGGAGCCGCCGCCGACCGCCAACCGGCCACCGACCGCAGTGGTCCGGTCGCCCGACCCGCCTGCCATCGCGTTCGGCCAGACGGGAACCCTCGATGGCCGGAACTCGCACGATCCGGAGGGCCAAACGTTCCGGTATCACTGGGTACAGGCCTCCGGACCGCCCGCCCGGATCGCCGATCCCACGGCCGCCCGGACGACGTTCACGTTGACGCCGGGCGTGGGGGCAGCCCGCGTGTCATTCCAGTTGGTGGTTTTTGACGGGGAACTGTTCAGCAGGCCCGCTGAAGTTCTGTACCGGATGACCGACACGTTCTGCGTTTCCGCTATGGGCGTGACGGACCGGCCATGTGATGGACGCGACGACTGCGCCCGCGTATCCGGCGGCCCGATCGCAATTCACAAAAAGTATGTGCGGGCGTGGGCGGATATCCTGAACGCGGGCGCGGAAGACGACATTCAGTTTGAGCTGGTCGATCCGGAGGGAAAAACAACGCGCAGCAGCCCCTTGCGAACGCAGTCCAGCGATCAGGTTTTCATTGCGACGGAATGGCGCGGCCCCGTGCTCCGTACGCCGGGCCGCTGGCAGCTCGTGCTTCTGCTCAACGGTACGCCCCGGGCACGCGAAACCTTCGACGCGAATCCATAGGCATTGCGTATTGTGATAGCGCCGCAAGTCAAGGTGCGCCCGTTGCAGAAAGCCTGACTCACCCCGACCCTCAGCCGAACCGCCCGCGCTGCCGCGGGGGCTGCCCCTGAAGAAGATGGAGCTGATAGTCTCCGATGTACCCCTTCTGCTGGAAGAACTGGAGCATCGGGTCGATGCCGGGGAACACGCGTGTGGCCGTCTCTGTGATGAAAGGCGACGGTTCCGACTTGGGCTTCCACACCACGTACACCTCTTTGGTGCCCTCGAAGGCGTGCTGGAGTTCGCGCTCCACGCCGGACGAAAGGCCCGGCTTGCCGTTCGGGAGTTCGGGCACGTAGCTGACGATCATGTCCGATTGGTCTATAAGCTTGAAATCGCGGGCGTAGATCTGCCCGTCGATGTCGCCGGCGACCTGCGTGACGTCGGAGACGTTCAGGGTGATGTCCCGCTCGTTCACCCGGATGGTGATGGTCTGCTCGCCGCGTTTGGTGGCCTCGCCGGCTTCAAAAAGCAGCCGCTTCTCGTCCAGGTCGCCCGGGTCGAACGTGATGTAGTGCTCCGTCAGGACCGCGCGGAACGCATCGATCTCCGCCTGAACGTCGGGCATGTCCATCACGTGCGTCATGGGGAACGACGGGTATACCCGCTTGCGGTGCGGCTCGAACATGAGTCGGTAGAGAGACTCCGCCGTGTCCGTCTCCACCCCCAGAGCCAGGATATACGCGCAGCCGTATCCCCGCAGAGCCGCCGCCATGGCCTCCGTGACGACGATCTCCTCTTCACGCCAGACCAGGATGTCTTTGAGCGTGTGGTTCACGTCGTGCTCCCGCTCGAGCCGTTCGTGCACCGCATCCACATTGTCGACCAGCGTGACGTAGAGGTCGGCGTCCAGCGCCTCCATCTGGTCGTGGTCGTAGGCGTGGAACAGCCCGTGCTTCCAGCGGAAAGTCGCGTGCGTGTTGACGATCAGGTTCTCCGCCTGGTTCGCCAGCGCCAGGATGTCCTTGAACACGCTGCGCCGCAGCGAATCCAAACGCTGGCGCGGCAGGTCGAGAATGCGGCCGGGAGCCACGTCCGGCGCCTCGGCGTACATCCGATCGCCCACGTGCGCCGTGGAGATGCTCTTGCCGCGGCGGCGGGCCAGGTCCGCCACGCGCTCGACAAACCTCTTCTTGTCAAGCCCCACCTGCCCCGTGATCACCACCCGCACGCCCGGATGATGGCGCCCTTCAAACAGACTCGGTGTTTTTCTTGGTACCCTTGTCATGGTGCCCTCATGATACCACCGGCTCCCTCGGAATGCGAAACCGCGGGTCAGGCCCGGCAGGCTGCGATGATCTCGCCCGCCCCCCGGGCCTTCAGATCCCGCAGAATCGCGTCGGCCAGCGCGGCGGAATCCGACCGCCGCCCTTCGGCGTGAGCGCGGACGCAACGGCTGGCGTCCGGCGCCGTCACAACCGCCGCGATGGACAGACGGGG
>MTKY01052268.1_pt1 | contig 20051 bp, 18 predicted proteins | sample 1042731 | NCBI WGS metagenome assembly MTKY01 (sample SAMN06212206, study PRJNA360538) | anaerobic digester metagenome | biome: Wastewater treatment plant; material: sludge; isolation source: anaerobic digester fed with sludge from wastewater treatment plant | place: Denmark: WWTP Soeholt ... | reverse complement strand
AGCATCTCCTCTGAGCGTGTGCTCCAAAACAGCGAACCTACTGCCGGGCAGTTTAGCGCCCGGAGTATCACCTTTTCAGGGGCGAGCCTCGCCACATCCAGACCGCCCGCCAGCGCATTCTTATGACCGGACGCCCTTGACTTGTGGCGCAGGCTCCACGCGCTGATACCCCAACTCTTCGGAGATACAGTGCGCTATCTCAATCAACTGCTGGACGATGCAAGGCTCGGCCTCTGGGGTTGCCTCCAGGGTGGTGCCCGTCACACTGATGGCCGCCACAATCTCCCCGCTGGCATCGTACACCGGAGCGCCAAAGCACCTGTTGCCGAGGACGCCTTCCTCGTTGTCCACCGTGTAACCGCGCTCACGAGAAAGGGCCAGCTCCTTAATAAACTGAGGCATGGTAGTGATCGTGTTCTTGGTCAAGGCGGCCCAGGGGGGAGGAGGCAGAATCCGCTCAAGCTCCTCTAGAGGTAGGTCGAGCACCAGCGCCTTGGCGAGAGCCGAGCTTGTGTACGGCATATTCTCTCCCAGGCGCGTGCTCAGGCTGAGGGGACTGGTGCCTTGCTCGATCAGAATGCGAGAGTTATCCGCATCGTGACGGACGCCCAGGTTGGCCGTCATGCCAGTCCGATCCGCCAGCTCGCGCAACCAGGGCTGGGCCGTCTGGACAAGCGACTTGTCGGTAATGTAGAGACTGCCCAGCCGGTACATCTCAAGGCCGATGCGGAACACGCCCTTGTCCACCTCGGAGAGGAATCCCTCCTGGGTCAGCAGCTTCATCAGCTTGAACGCTGTGCTCTCAGGGATTCCAGTCTCTTGGGCGATGTCCTGGTAGGTGTGCTCGGTGCGAGCGGGACTGAAACATTTGAGGATGGCTAGCGTGCGCTCAACGGCGCGTACAGAATAAGAGACCTCTGCCATGATAATTCACCCCAAGCTAAGCCGTCTCAATTGTTTCTGAAATGGCATTTCGAAATCACGTTTCGACCAGCATAACACAGCTCCAGCCCGCGAGTCAAGTAGATTCGTGGAGCGCCTTATTTCACGATGGGGACGACGCTCTGGGGCCGCAGAAACGCCAGGGATACACAGAAGGCCGGTTGAAGGCTCTCTGCTCTTCTTCGCGTTCTCTGCGCCTTTGCGGTGATACTCTGCCCAAGCGGGAATCCGGGCCAGCCAGCCTCACAACGGGAGAGCAACCGGTGCGCGTCGGGGGCAAAATCAAAGCCGGGCGCATCGGCCCGGCCTGTGATCTGGGAATCTGAGGCAGACGCGCTCAGGGCACTGTGATGAATTGACTCAGGAACGCTCGCGCTTTGGGCGTATCCGTCCGGTACGCGTAGTCGGTTCCCTTGCAGTAGGGCGCGACGCCGAACGAGTTGATCGCTACCACCACATCCGTCCCACCGTGAAGAATCGGGCCGCCGGAGTCGCCGGAACAGGTTCCGCCGCCAATGCCCTGGTTGTTGGTCAGCTTGACGTTGAACCCTCCGTTGAATGCGCTGGTGATCTCGATCAAGCGCTGGTTCGCCTTGTAGCGGGCCATGTCCCATTCCTCGATTGGACGCCTGGCTTGATCGGGCTTGGAATCCTGCAGACCATATCCCACAGCCGTGAAGCCCACGTTCTTCAGCCCGCGTGCGGTGGCAAGGCTGTCGAGCAACCCGGCAGACGGCAACTGCCCGTATTTGGGAAGAGACACGGGGGTGCTGAGGATCACGACCCCGATATCACTGGTGTCCGGTACGTAAAGGCCCGTGTACTCTGGGTGCGGGTACGCGGTGCCATACACCCAGTTGAAGCCGTTCACAAGAGGCTGCTCAGTGAAAGACACCCGGAACTCAATGGCAGGGACGGCCAGACAGTGAGCGGCAGTCAGGAATACCGTAGGGTTCAGAAGCGTTCCGCTGCAGACGTAGCCGCCCTGGCCTGGGCCAAGATACGCATAGAGGAGGCCCACATACGGGTGTTCCCCGTTGTCGCGCTCCCCGTTGCGAATAGCCATGGCCGGGCCAGAGATAGCCACCACGATGATGACCAGCGACAGTATGGCGACGAGCTTCTTACGCATCTCTCTCTCCTGGTTCTAAGGCACTGCAAACACAGCACGGCGAGGAACTTGCGCGCCAGGCCCCATGACTGGTTGCCAGGCAACCAGAATGAACACAGCCGAAGAGCGAACAAGTCTAGCCAGAATCGTAATGGATGAATATATTAGCTGTAAAGTTAACTTGTGCTGCGATCACAAACGGCAGGGCGCAGAGCAGACCCGCCGCTTATCTCCCTTCCCCCAGCAAAGCTAGGAGGGTCGGACAAATAAGATTGGATTGACGGTTAATGATAGGTTACGGAAGATCAACTCAAGGAAAAAACGAACGAAGAAGGCGACTTCGGGGAACCGGTGTAGGGGCGGGTTTGCAAACCCGCCCCTACAGCCCTACGAGGCATCCGAGCTTCTCGCTCAAGCCGCCCGCCTCTTTCGTTGATTATGATCGCTCGTCGTTACGCTAAATCAACACTGTCTAATTTGCCCGTCCCTCAAAGCTAGGAGAAGGGGAGCCAGATCGTCCCCCCTCTAGCTTCGCTGGAGGATTGAGGGGGAGGCGTCCGGCGAGCATCCCCGAGCTTCCCCTGGCAACGGCTTGCTCGCGCACCCGTGCGCTATTGTTCTGGCTCCCCATGAGATGGGGCTGCCCTGGCCCGCGCGGACGGACTCCGCCTGTCTCGCTATCTCAACTGTACTCAAGCACAGGCTTCGGCTCGTACAGCTCTTCCAGATAGGCGATGTCCTGCGGGGAGAGGCTCACGCCGAGGGCTTTGACGGCGTCTTCGAGGTGCTTGATCTTGGTGGCTCCCACGATTGGGCTGGTGATCCCAGGCTTGTGCAGCAGCCAGGCGATGGCTACCTGGGCCGGCGCAACGCCCAGCCGCTCGGCCACTTCGACGACGCGCTCGACGATGTCCCAATCCTGGTCGCGGTGGTAGTAGTAAGCCGCCAGGTCGTCGCTCTGGGCGCGCTTGCTTTCTCCGGCGGCGTGCCGCGAGCGCTTGCCAGCCAACAGTCCGCGCGCCAGCGGACTCCAGGGGATGACACCCACCCCCTGATCTATGCAGCAGGGGATCATCTCGCGCTCTTCCTCGCGCACCAGCAGGTTGTAGTGGTTCTGCATGGACACGAAGCGCGTCCAGCCGTGAAGGTCTGCGGTGTACTGGGCTTTGATGAACTGCCAGGCCCACATGCTCGACGCGCCGACATAGCGCACCTTGCCGGAGGTCACCAGGTCGTGCAGCGCGGCCAGGACTTCCTCGATGGGCGTCTCGTAGTCCCAGCGGTGTATCTGGTAGAGGTCAATGTAGTCTGTCCCCAGGCGGCGCAGCGATTCCTCGACGGCGCTCATGATATGCTTGCGCGACAGCCCGCGCTGGTTGGGCTTGTCGCCCATCGGGTAAAAGACTTTGGTGGCGAGCACGTATTCGTCGCGGCGCGGGAAGAAATCGCGCAGCATCCGCCCGGTGACTTCCTCGCTGGCCCCCTCCGAATACATGTCCGCCGTGTCAAAGAAGGTGATGCCCAGCTCAACCGCTCGCTGGACGATGGGGCGGCTGTCCGCTTCGTCGAGTATCCAGGGGCGCGACTGCGACGACCCAAAGCTCAACATGCCCAGGCAGATGCGCGAGACTTTGAGGCCCGAACGGCCCAGATTGACGTATTCCATAGCTTCTCCTGACGATCACACTTGCAGCAACCACACTCGCACAGCCAGCTACAGGAGCACGACCGGGAGGCGTACACAGCGGCCCAAGATCAGGGCGCTTCGCCTGCACCAGCCGACGTATACTGGCCGCACAGAGTGTGGCTGTCCGGCCTTCATTCAGGGCGTGCTGGCAGCGATCATCCCTTCACCGAGCCCAGCGTCAGCCCGCGAATGAAGTACTTCTGGAAGAAAATGAAGATCAGCAGCGTCGGGATGCTCGCAAAGATGGCCATCGCCGACTGCGTGCCGTAGGCCACGCTGTACTGCCCACGCAGCGAAGCCAGCCCGAACATCACCGTTCGCACGTTGTCCGAGCGGGTGAAAATGACCGGCCACAGGAAATCGTTCCAGATCCAGGTGAATTGGAGAGTCGCCAGCACCGCCAGCGAGGGCAGCGACAGGGGCAGCATGACGCGCACCAATACCTGTATCTCGTTCGCGCCGTCAATGATGGCCGCTTCGCGGATCGCGGTGGGGATGGTGGCGAAGAAGTTCTTCAGCACCAGCGTGCAGATGGGAATACCAAACCCGGCGTGCACGATGATCATCGGCCACAGCGTGTCGTATAGCCCCGCCGAGTTGAACATGCGGAAGAGCGGGATCATGACGATCTGCGGCGGGAAGAACAGGCCGGAGACGAGGAAAACGAACAGGATGTCACTGCCCCGGAAGGACAGCTTGGCCAGGGTATAGCCGGTCAGGATGCCGAAGGCGATGGAAAGCACGCAGGCGGGGATGGTCACCTTGAGGGAATTGAGGATGTAGCGCCCCACGTTTCCTTCTTGGATGGCCGACCGGTAGTTCTCCAGGCTGAGGCTGTCCGGCAGATTCCAGACCCCTTCGCGCGAGATTTCGGCATTGGTTTTCAGCGAGGTCAGCAGCACGCCGATGGTCGGCAGCGAATAGATCAGCAGGAGCAGGGTCAGGACCACATACAGAATCACCATCGAGCGCCGTGCTTTTGACTGCGCCTTGGAGACATCGGCTTGCGCTTCTGCTGTCGCGGTAGGTGCGAGGTTAGTCATAGAGCTGCTCCAGGCCGCGCTGCTGGCGGAAGTATATGGCGATGACAAACAGCGTGATCATGAACAGCACTACAGCGACGGTGCTGCCATAGCCCATCCGGTACTTCTGGAACGATTCGTTGTAGACCATCATGGCCAGGTTGTCCGATGAATGGAAGGGGCCGCCGCGCGTCATCATGTAGAGGATGTCGAAGCTCTTCAGCGAGTTGATGACTGCCAGGGCGATGACCACAATGGAAGCGGGCCGCAGCAGAGGGATCACCACGTGGCGCACGGACTGCAAGTAATTCGCCCCGTCTATCTGCGACGCCTCCGTAAGCTCGCGCGGCACGGCGGTTAGCCCGGCCAGGAAGATGACCATCGCCAGGCCGGTTTGCTGCCATGTCCACGCGGCAATGACCGCGCGCAGCGCCGTGTCCGGATCGGCCAGCCAGGCCCGCGTCCAACTGTGAAGTCCGACGCTCCTCAAGACCACGTTGATCAGGCCGAAGTCGGGCTGGTAAATCCAGATCCACACCTGACCGACGACGACCAGGGACAGGCAGATGGGCAGGTAGAACAGCGACTTGAAGAGTCGTGAGATGATGCCTCGCTCGTGCAGCGCCAGGGCCAGCACCAGGCCGCCCACTGTGGGCAGCACAATGGCCGCGACCGTCCAGATCACCGTGTTTTCGATGGCGTTGCGGAACAGGCGGTCGGTCTGCATCCGCTTATAGTTGTCCAGCCCGACAAAGCTGTAATCCTGGCTGAAGCCGTTCCAGTCCGTAAAGCTGAAATAGAAAGAGGAGAGCAACGGGTAAATAACCACAATGAGGTAGAAGGTGACGGGCACCAGCAAAAACAGAAATGCCCATATGTGTCGCGATCGGGTCACCGGATCGTCTCCTACACTTGCGCCACGAGACCGGCATAGGGCGGAGGCCCTCCGCCCTATGCCGCATACTTCAGACTTGCTTACCCACCGAATACGTCGTCCGCGACTTCTTGAGTGATCTCAAGGTACTCCTGATAGCCCGATGGGTCGTTCATGAACATGGCGAACATGTCCAGCCCGCCCTCAGCCATCGGCGGAGTGGTGGAGAGGTCATAGCCGCTGAGGAACATCACGCTTGCCAGATATTCCGCAGCCTTCGCCATGACCGGCGAGTAGATGCCCGTGTCCACAGCGGTCGAAGCGGCCAACGCACCCTGGCCCACCGCCCAAATCTCCTGCGACTCCTTGCTCACGAAGTGCAGCAGCAGGGCTTTAGCGCCTTCCGGATTCTTGGCGTCCGCCGAGACAACCCAGCCGTCAACCGTGCCATGCGTCACGCGCGGCACATCCGGGTTGATGGTGGGGAAGGGGAAGAAGTCGTAGTCAACGCCCGGCTCCAGGCCGATGCTGTTCAGGTAGCCGGTGATGAAGGTGCCCATCAGGTTCATCGCGGCGGTGCCGTTGGCGACCATGTCGGCAGCCTCAGTCCAGTCGTAGGCGTTGGAGTCTGGGGCAAAGCAACCGAGGTCCGTCAGTTCCTTCCACGTCTCCATGGCGGTGACGACTTCGGGGTCCGTGTACTTGGCCTCGCCCGCCATCAGCTTCTGGCGGTATTCGGCACCGGCAGTGTAGGACACCATGTAGTCGAACCAGAACTGGGCCGGCCAGCGGTTCATCGAGCCGAGCGAGATCGGATTGACGCCCGCTTCCTTCAGGGTCACGCAGGCTTCCTTAAGCTCGTCCCAGGTCTCTGGCATCTTGGTGATCCCGGCATCGGCCATCACCTTGGGGTTGTACCAGAAGCCGGTGGGATGGACGTTCATGGGGATCAGGTAGATGTCGTCATTGTAGATGGCCGCAGCCTTGACGCCTGCTGGGATGATCGAGTCCAGATCGTTCTCCTCCCAGAAGTCCGCCAGGCTCATCAAGCGGCCCGCGTCGGTCACGAACTGCGTGCGAGCACCAGCCCAGTACGAGAAGATGTCGGGCGGGTTGTCACCGGCGATGGTGACCAGAATCTGGGTCTTGAAGTCCTCGTGCCCAGCGGAGTTGTCCACGACCTCATACTCAGGGTGCGCCTCGTTGAAGTTGGCGAGAATCTTGCCGATCGCTTCCTTGCCGAGGACGTCACTGTAGTAGTGGACGATGCTAATCGTCTCCTGGGCGCCGACGGCGCTTGCGCCGATGCCCAGCACGATCAGCACCAACAAGAGCAAGTGTAAACCTGTTTTCCTATGCATTTGGCCTTTCCTCCCGTAACTGTGGTTAAGGATTCACGGTTCACTACGCCGGGACATTCTGTTATATTTATCTAAGGTATCGGGCTGGCCGGAAGCAGAACACGTGTGAAATCGCGTAAGATGAGCACGTTGTTCGCCAGGAGCTAGTAACTCGCCGGTCAGCTCGATTACCGGGCATCACCCCCCTTCCAATTGCGCCGCAGGGCGCATCACTTGGCGACCCACCCGCAGTCCACGAGCAGGTCGGTGCCGGTGATGAACGAAGCCTTGTCACTGGCCAGGAAGTAGATCGCTTCGCCGATTTCCAGTGGATCGGCCCAGCGGTTGAATGCCTGCTCAGCCTCGCGGATTTTCTTGACTTCCTCAAACGGCAGCCCTGTCTTCTCCGACTCGATCTGGATGTCGCCGCGCAGCATGGGCGTATCTACCGAGCCGGGGCTGATCGAGTTGACCCGGATGCCGTACTTCGCCACTTCCCAGGCGAGCGCGCGCGTGAAAGCGATGATCGCGCCCTTGGTGGAGCCGTAGGACGAGTGGTCAATCTGCCCCACGTGGCCCGACACCGATCCCATGTTGACGATGGCTCCGCCGCGCTTGGCCTTCAGCACGGGCAGCACGTGCTTGCACAGCAGGAAGGTGCCCCCCAGGTTCACGCTGACCACGCGCATGAACTGCTCGTAGGGGATGTCCTCGACTGCGGCCACCAGCACGATGCCAGCGTTGTTCACCAGCACGTCAATGGTGCCCAGCTCAGCGAGCGTCTGCTGGACAGCCTGCTTGACCTGCGCTTCGCCGGCCACGTCGCACTGGATGTAGAGGCAGCGCGCGCCGTTCGCCTGCACCTTCTGGCGGATGTCGTCCGCCTCGGCTGGGGGCAGGATGTCCAGGATGGACACGTCATAACCGTGCTGGCTGAATACCTCAGCAGCCGCCGCGCCGATGCCGCGCGCGCCCCCTGTCACGAGCAGGACTTTGCTTCCGTTGCTCATCAGTACTCCAATCCCTCGTCCTCTAAGCCAATCCAAGCATACGGCGGGTTTCGCTCACCGTCGCGACAGGCCGCCCGATTGCCCGCGCGATGGCGGCGGCTTCGGCCACAAGCTCATGCGTCGGGACGATCTTGCCGTCTATGTTGTACGGGTTGTCCTCGGTGCCCACCCGCACGTGATCGCCGTTGGCAATTGCTGCCGTGATGATCGCGCGCTGGGCGCTGCCCATGATGCTGACGTTGATCACCGACCCGGCGGGCATGTGACGGCGGCGGTGGAGATATTCCTCGATGGTGCCCGGCGACCACTGCCCGCCCGGCCAGTCGAAGAACAGCGTTGTGAAATAGGGCGGCTTGAGCAGCCCCTTCTCGATCAGGTAGTTCATGTTCCAGATCGAGCCGGTGTTCCAGATTTCCAGCTCCGGCCTGACCTTATACTCGTTGCACAGCCGCATGTACTCCTCAAGCTCTTCGCGCGGGTGCAGCACGTGGAAGTCCCGCCCGGTGAAGGCTTCGTCGTGGTGGCTGGTGATCATCGAGATCATGTCGGCGTGGTGGGTGAAGACGTCCATCCGCTCCGGAATCGGCAGGCTGGACATGCCGCATTGCAGCACCAGGTCGCCCGCTTTCTGGCGGTGCAGGGCGATCACTTCCTGCCAGCGGCTTTCGGCGTGCGTGTGGATGATCGTCGCCCCGGCCTGCTGGCAGCGCAGCGCCTCGTCCACGATGGCTTCGGGCGTCTTGGGGTAATCCACTTTGTCGGGTGCCAGCCAACAGATGTTGGCTGTGGCGGTGATGATGAGGGGTTGCATGAATACTCCTTTGAACTGGATCAGGCCAGGACAACCGGCCTGGGTACCGCTACACGGCTTCCGCTCTCAACTGATTGGTACGCTGCCCGGATGGCCAGCAGCCCGTAATGGGCATCTGCCGGATCAACCTTGGGCGTGCCGCCGTCCCACACGGTCTGCAAGAAGTCCTTGACTTCGGCGACAATCGAGTCGTGCTTCCAGCGCACGGGGTCGTAGGGCACGGCTTCGAGCGGCGTCCCGTGGAAGTCTTCGCTGCCGGTGTAGAGAATCGCGGGCGGACGGGCGATCTGGTCAATGATCAGGGCCGCCTTGCTGCCGTAAATCTCCAGCCGCTCCGTCCAGGGGATCAGGGCGGTGAAGCTGAACTGGAGCGTGAATTCCGCCCCACCCGCCATGCGCCCCACGATCAGGGCGCTGTCCTCGACCTCGCCGGCGGAGACCCTCTTGGACGCGAACGCTTGCAGGTCCTCTATCTCGCCGAACAGCCACTTGAGCAGGTAAAAGGTGTGCGGGCTGGCATCCATGATCACCCCGCCGCCGGAGCCGGTGCGCGACGCCTTCCAGGGGTGCGGATTGACCAGTCGCTCTAGCTCGCTGCCGGCGATCAGCGTGCGAATCTGGTAGATGTCGCCCAGCGCGCCCGCACGCAGCAGCTTTTCGGCTTCCAGGTAGGCGGTGACAAAGCGCGTGTTCTCGGCCACCGAAAACTGCACGCCCCCCGCGCGCGCCGCCTCGATGAGCGCCAGGCCCTCGTCCGGGTCAACCGTCAGAGGTTTCTCCAGCAGCACGTGCTTGCCGCGCTGGAGGGCGTACAGCGTGACGGGGTAGTGCAGGTTGTGGGGCAGGATGATGTCCAGCAGATCAACGTCAGCGTCGTCAATCAGGCGGCGGTAGTCAGTGAAGACCGCCGCGCCGAACCGCTCGGCCACGCGGCGCGCTTTAGGCTCGTCAATGTCGCATACGGCGACGACATCGGCGATGTCACTCATGGCAGCGCAGCCCTCGACATGGGCATCGGAGATGATGCCCAGACCGATGATGCCAACCCGCAGTTCCCTTCGCTGCATGGTGCTACGCTCCGAAAGTGTGGGAGATGTCGGTCTTCGTCACAGGCCGGATGGCGGTGGGCAGATGGGTGATCTGCCGTGCCCCGCTCTCGGTGATCACGTAGGTTTCCTCGTCGCCGATCAGCTCGCCGGTTTCGTGCACCGTGTACATTTCCAGGTTGAGCACGATTCCCGGCTCAAGCACCAGCGCCGCGTTCTCCGGGTAGAGCCAGATTTCCTCAACCTGCAAGCCGATGGTGTGGCCGATGTTGGGGATGAACGGCTTGAGGCCCTTCTGGTCGTAGAGGGACATCGCCAGGTCGAAGACCTCCCCGAAGGTCTTGCCGGGAGCCAGCGCGCCGCCCACCTCGTCCACGATGGCGCACATGGTCTGGTGCAGGGCGGTGATGGCAGGAGGAATCTCGCCACTGAACATCAGCCGCCGGTTGTCGGAATAGTAGCCGGAGACGATGGCTCCCAGGTCGAGCGTGACCAGCTTGCCCGGCTGGAGCTTCTCGTAGATTTCCACTTCCGGGTTCGACGCGCCGAACGACAGCGTGACATGGCTGATCCCGGAAGCGCCGTGCCGCATCATGCCCACCTTCGCCGCCTGCATCAAGCTGGGCCGGTCAATGCCCAGGTGAATCATGTCCATCAGCTCCGCGACGGTCTGCTCCACGACCTGGACGCTTTTCTCCAGCAGAGCGACCTCCTGGGGCGACTTGACCATGCGGGTCAGCATCATCGCCCGATCCACCACTACCAGGTGCTCCGGCTGGACAACCTGGCCGGCGACCTGCAGCACGGCATAGGGGCAGCTTGACTCGATGCCCAGGCGGGCGGAGGACGTCAGGTCGGCGGACAGCACCGAGGCCAGCTCCTTATAGGCCCCGCTGATGTCGGAAAACGTCTTCACGGCGTCCACGCCGTAAGCGACGCCACCCGCCGCACCGCCCCAGCACAGCAAGGTCGTCTTGCCGCGCGCGGACACATAAGAGAAGAAGGGGAGCACGTTGCGCAAGGCGTAGAGAATGGGGTTGCCGCTGCTCGGCAAAGCGGGGTAGCCGGTGGTGTAGAACACGTTCTCCGGTGAGGTCAGCAGGACGCCGTCCAGCCCAGCTTCGCCCATCCGCTTGAGCAGCTCGGCTTTGTTGAAGCCCAATGGCTCAAAACGTACCTCGGACACGATTCTTCCTTTCGGTTGCCAATGTTCCCGCGACAGCCTGAAACAGGGGGCCGCCGCGCCCGATCCGCACTGAGGCCGCTGGCGCGGCTACTCCTCTCCAGGCTCGTCCGTCGCCCTCTCCAGACGGTTCTGGATAGTCTCCAGATGGCGGCGCATGGCCTCACGTGCTGCCAGCGGGTCGCGCGCTTTCAACGCCTGGATGATGGCCCGGTGATCGTCAAGCACCTGATCTACCACGCCAGGAAGCTGCGTCGTGCGCCGGCGGCTGGCTAGCCCCAGGCGACCGATTGACTCCATGAAGCGGATCAGGATGGGGTTGCGCGAGGCATTGGCGATCAGCCGGTGTAGCTCGGCATCGGCCATCATGAAGGCGTGCGGGTCGTCACGCGAGTGCTCGGACTGGGTGACAAGCGCTTCAAGCCCGGCGATCTCCTCGTCCGTGATGTGCGACGCCGCGATCTCGCTGATTCCTGGCTCGATGACGCTTCTGGCCTGGAGGAGTTGGAGGAAAGTGGAAACGTCGAGCGAGAAAACGAAGTCGAGGTGCTCGACCAGAAGCTCCGGTTGCAGAGAGGTGACGTAGGTGCCGGAGCCTTGGCGGATTTCGACCACCTTCATCACGGAGAGCGCGCGCAGCGCCTCGCGCAGCGAGGGGCGGCTCACGTTGAGCATGGCGGCGAGCTCCGTTTCGGGGGGCAGCCGGTCGCCGGGCTTGAGCTTCCGCTCGCTGATGAGGCCCAGCATACGCTCGATAATCCGCTCGCTCAGCGGTTTTTGGTCAATGGTGCTAAAGGTCGCAAAAGGCTCTGTTGAGTTCATGGCGGTTGCATCCGCAAAACTTGTCAGACCATTTGACAACTTTGTCTACAGAGCATTATAGGCGACATCCAAGAACCACGCAAGCAGTTGGTGAAAAACTGCACGATCAGCGTATTCGTTGCCTAATCGGCGGGCGCAGCCCCTTTAGCGAAGCGCACAGCCCAGCGCCCACCGGCAGACCGCACCCGATCATGTTGCTTATGATACAACATAGTTTATCCATTGTCAACAAGTGGCTTTTCTTGATTGACAGCCCGCACGAGGCGTTGTATAATGCACAACAATCTACATCTGTCTGCGCCTCTCGGTTACAAAGGAACACCAAGTTGTCGGAAATCCAATCACTTGCTCGCGGTTTGAAGATCATGGAGCTATTGGCTGCCAGTAATGACCCGGTCAGCATCACCGAGCTTGGCGCAGAACTGGGCATTGACAAAAGCAGCGCCTCCCGCCTGGTTCAAACCCTGGCCAATTACGGCTATGCCGAGCAGGACCCCGTCAGCCGTCGCTACCGGCTGGGGCCGCAGGTCGTGCGCCTGAGCCGCAGCCTGCTCACGCGGATGCCCCTGCGCGACGAAGCCAAGCCCTTCCTGCGCCAGCTTGTCGAGCGCACGGGCGAATGCGCTCACCTGGCTATTCTGGCTCAGGATCAGGCGCTCTATGTGGATCAGGTCGAGTCCCCGGCCTCGCTGCGCGTTACGACGGGCGTGGGCACGCTCGCCCCGCTGCACTGCACGGCGCTGGGCAAGTGCCTGCTGGCCTTTGACAACGGCATTGCGCTGCCCCAAGAGCTGCCCTCGTTCACGCCGCGCACGATCACCGATCCGGAGGCGCTGCGCCTGCATCTGGAGCAGACGCGCCGCCAGGGTTACGCGGTGGACGACGAGGAATACGACTTCGGCGTGCGCTGCGTGGCCGCTCCTGTCTTCGACTACCGGGGCAAGGTCATTGGCGCGATCGGCATTTCCGGCCCGGCGGGGCGCATGGGTCTGGATCGCCTCCCGCACTTCGCGCAGGTGGTGCTGGACGCCGCGCGCGAGCTTTCCAACCGCATGAGCTTTCAACGCACTTGATCGGGAGTTTCAGGGTCTTTCACAGCCCTGATAGTGGCACACTCTTATCATGCAACAGCGTTGCGTAATACACAACAAGGAGCGTTGTTTATGGACATGCTAAACGTGGGCTTCATCGGTGCAGGGCGCATCTCCGACCTGCACGCCCTGGAATACCTGGCCAACGAGCGGGCGCGCATCGTCGCCGTGTGCGACATTGACCCCCAGCTTGCCCAGTCGCGCGGTGCGCAATGGGGCGTCGCGCCCGATCGCATCTTCACCGACTACCATGACCTGCTCGCCCTCCCCGACGTTGACCTGGTCGAGATTCTCCTGCCTCACCACCTCCACCGCCAGGCAACCCTGGACGCCGCCGCCGCTGGCAAGCACATCTCGCTGCAAAAGCCGATGGCCCTGAGCGTCGCCGAAGCCGACGAGATGATCGCCGCCGCCAAGCAGGCGGGTGTCATCTTCAAAGTGTTCGAGAACTTCATCTTCTACCCGCCGGTGCAACGGGCCAAAGCCCTGATCGAGGCTGGCGAAATTGGCGACCCGCTGACCATCCGCATCAAGAGCAATTCCGGCACCAGCCCCACCATGTGGGACGTGCCGCACGCGGCCTGGGCCTGGCGTTACAAGCCCGAAGAATGCGGCGGCGGGCCGCTGGTCTTCGACGACGGGCACCACAAATTCTCGCTGGCCTGGTTCTTCATGGGCCTGGCCGAGGAAGTTCACGCCTGGATCGGCGCAACCGAGCTTGCGCCCGGCTTCGTGCTGGACTCGCCGGGCATCATCTCCTGGAAGTTCAGCAACAACCGCTATGGGTCGCTGGAAGTGGTCAACTCGCCAGAGCTAGTGCTGGACACCCAGCACTACGCCCAGGACGACCGCATTGAGATCACCGGCACCAAGGGCGTGATCTGGATCACGCGCGGGCACGGCAAGATGATGGACGTGCCGCCCGTCGTGCTCTACCGCGACCGCAAAGTGTACGCCCATTCCGATATGCCCGTCGGCTGGGAGCACAGCTTCATCAACTCGACGCGGCACTTCATTGACGCTTACTTCGCCGGTGAGCCACCGAGCCTCACCGCCTGGGAAGGCCGCGAAATCCTGCGTTTCGCGCTGGCCGCCCAGGAATCCGCGCGGGCCGGGCGTGCTGTCGGGCTGTAGCCGGACGCTGTCGGGCCACCATCTGGGGAGGGAACAGAGTATGAGACTTACAGGTTCGGAGATCGTCACCGACATACTGGTGCGCGAAGGCGTGCCCTATGTCATTGGCATTCCGGGGCACGGCAACCTGGCGCTGGTGGATGCTTTCCGCCGTCGCCAGGATGATCTGCAAGTGATCATGCCGCGCCACGAGCAGGCCGCCGTGCACATGGCCGACGGCTATTTCCGGGTCAAGGGCGAGCCGCTGGCCGTCTTCACGTCCATCGGCGCGGGCGCGGCCAACACCGCCATCGGCCTGGCGACCGCCTACGTGGACTCGATTCCGCTGCTGCTGCTCATCGGCGAGACGCATACCTACATGCGCGGCGTCGGCGTGCTGCAGGAGATCGAGCGTCAGCACTGGTCGGACATGCCGCGCATGTTGTACCCGACCGTCAAGCGCGCCTGGCACATTGACAGCCCCATCCAGCTTCAGCGAGCCATGAGCCAGGCGTTCAACGCCATGCGCACCGGTCGCCCCGGCCCCGCCCTGATCACCCTGCCGATGGACGTACAGGCTGACTCGGTGGAGTTGTCCGACGCGCCGCAGCCGCGCGCGCGCCGTCCGCACGACCGCCCTGCCGGCGATCCCGCCGCCCTGCAACAAGCCGCCAAGCTGCTGGCGAGCGCCACCCGTCCGGTGATCCTGGCGGGCGGCGGCGTCATCCTGTCCGAAGGGTGGAAGGAGCTACGCCAGCTTGCCGAGCACCTCGGCGCGTGCGTGGTGACGACCATGCAGGGTAAGGGTGCTTTCCCCGAAGACCACCCACTTTACGCCTGGCACATGGGCTGCAACGGCACGACTTGCGGCAACTTCATGACCACCCATGCGGACGTGCTGCTGGCGGTGGGTGTGCGCTTCGCTGACAAGGCCGCCTCGTCCTACAAGCCGGGCGCATCCTTCAGCATCCCGCCGACCAAGCTGATCCACGCTGACATTGACCCCTTCGAGATCGGCAAGAACTACCCGGTCGAGGTGGGCATCGTTGGCGACGCGCAGGCGATCCTGGCCGGGCTGCTGGAGGCGGTGCGCGCCCTCACCCCGCCGCGTGACTGGCGAGACGCGCCCTACACCCGCGAGATCGCCGAACAGGTCGCCGGCTGGTGGGCGCAGAGCCGCGCCCTGCGCGAAGCCGACAGCGCCCCGGTGACGATGGGCCGCGCCATCGGCGAAGTGCGCAAGGTGCTGCCGCCGGAGGGAATCGTCTTCACCTCGTCGGGCAACGTGCAGGCCCAGGTCTTCCAGGAGATGCCCTTCACCCGCCCGCGCACCTATATCGCGGCGGGCGGCTTCAGCACGATGGGCTGGTCTTTCCCGGCGGCGCTGGGCGCCAAGCTGGCCGCGCCGGATACCCCCGTCGTGGCGATGGTCGGCGACGGCGACTTCCTGATGACCTTCCAGGAATTGGCGACCGCCGTGCAGTACAACATTCCGGTAGTGACCGTCGTCCTCAATAACCAGGGCTGGCAGGCCATCCGCGACCTGCAGATCATCGCCTACGGCGAAGAGGCCGTTTACGCGACCATGTTCGAGCACGGCAGCGAGCCGCTGACTCCGCACATCGCCGACGCCGCGCGCGCCTTCGGAGCGCACGCCGTGCGCATCAGCCAGCCGGACGAGGTCGCGCCCGCGCTGGAGCACGCTCTGGCTCTCGGCGGCCCGGCGGTGATCGAGGTCATGGTGGACACGGGACTCGGCACTTCAGGCGGGCTGGCCCCCGGCTGGTGGGATGTGCCCGTGCCCGGCTACTTCGAGAAGCGCCGCGCAGCCTACGAGCGCGAGCGGCGCGACGAGCGTATCTAGTCACCGGTAGGAGTCTGGACAATGCACCATCACTCTGAGTCTCTGATCCGCGACCTACAAGAGCGCGCGCGCCAGATTCGCCTCGACGTGCTGGACATGGTCTACCGCCGCGCGGCGGGACACCCCGGCGGGTCGTTCTCGTGCGCCGAAATGCTGGCCGCCCTGTACTTTCACCACCTCAAGATCGATCCGGCGCGCCCTGACTGGCCGGAGCGCGACCGCTTCCTGCTGAGCAAGGGGCACGCGGCGGCAGCGCTCTACTCGGCGCTGGCCCAGCGCGGCTTCTTCCCGGCGGAAGACCTGGAGCGCTGGGGACACGCGGGCGCGCACCTGCAAGGCCACCCCGACCGCCTCAAGACGCCCGGCGTGGAGATGTCGTCGGGCTTCCTGGGGCACGGGCTGTCGGTGGCGGTGGGCATGGCCCTCGCCCAACGGCTGCGCGGCCCGCGCCACCACATCTACGTCATGATGAGCGACGGCGACATGCAGTCGGGCGTCGCCTGGGAAGGCGCGATGGCCGCCTCCAAGTTCAGGACGAGCGAAGTGACCGTGCTGATGGACTACAACGACGTGCAGCTTGACGGCGCGGCGCACGACATCATGCCGCTGGAGCCGCTGGTGGACAAGTGGCGCGCCTTCGGCTTCGCCGTGATCGAGATTAACGGGCATAATCTGCGCCAGGTCTTGGACGCGCTGGACACTGCCCTACAGATTCACAGTATGCCCACTGCCATCGTCGCCCACACCACCAAGGGCAAAGGCGTTTCCTTCATGGAGAACACGGCCAAGTGGCACGGCGCGGTGCCCAACGAGAAAGAGTACGCGCAGGCCAGGGCCGAACTGAAAGGATACGAAGCATGAGCGAGATTCCACAGCGCCAGGCTTACGGCATGGCCCTGGCCGACTACGGTGCCGCCAACCCCAATGTGGTCGTGCTCGATGCTGACGTGTCGTCCTCGACCCTGACCAAGTACTTCGCCGACCGCTTTCCGGCGCGCTTCTTCAATCTGGGTGTGACCGAAGCCTCGATGGTCAACGTGGGCGTGGGCCTGGCCCTGGGCGGGGCCATCCCCTTCGTCAACACGTTCGCCGCGCTGCTCACCCTGCGCGCCTGCGAGCAGATTCGCACCTGCGTGGCCTACGCCTGCACCAACGTCAAGCTCGTCGGCGGCTATTCCGGCCTGTCCGACTACAAGGATGGCCCCACGCACTTCGCCACCAACGATGTGGCACTGATGCGGGCCATGCCCAACATGGTCGTGCTGGCCCCCGCCGATAACACCGAGGCCGCTCTGCTGGTGCCGGTCATCGCCGAGCACGAGGGGCCGGTCTACATGCGCATCAGCCGCGCCGCAGTGCCGGACGTGTTCGACAGCGGGCACACGGTGCGCATCGGCCAGGGCGCGACCGTCCGCGCGGGCGGTGACGTGACGATCGTCGGGTCGGGGAGCATGGTCGGGCGCTGCATCCAGGCCGCCGATCTGCTGGCGCGCGAGGGCATCAGCGCCCGCGTCCTGTCCATGACCTCGATCAAGCCGTTCGACGCTGACCTGGTGCGCCAGGCCGCCGAGGAGACCGGCGCGCTGGTCACCGCCGAAGATCACACCATCCTGGGCGGGCTGGGCAGCGCCGTCGCCGAAGCCCTGGCTGAGGGGTACCCCGCGCCGGTCGAGTTCGTCGGCCTGAAGGACACCTTCGCCGAGACCGGCCCCGACCCCGACACGCTGATGGACGCCTGCGGGCTGGCCGTGACCGATGTCGCCGCCGCCGCGCGGCGCGCCCTGGAGCGCAAGCGCTGAGCGCCGCCAGGCTAGACGAGGAGACACCTATGCGAATTGCAGTTATCAACGAGACAAGCGCGGCTGACCGCAACGCCGACATCCTGGCCGCCCTCGACGGGCGCGGTCACACCGTGATCAACGCAGGCATGGTCAAGACGGGGGCCAAGCCGGAGCTGACCTACATCCATACCGGGCTGCTGGCCGCGCTGCTGCTCAACACCGGGCGCGCCGACTTCGTCGTGGGCGGCTGTGGCACCGGGCAGGGCTTCCTCAACGCGGCCATGCAGTACCCCGGCGTGTTCTGCGGGCACGTCCTCAATTCGCTCGACGCCTGGCTGTTCACCCAGATCAACGGGGGCAACTGCCTCTCGCTGGCGCTCAACCAGGGCTACGGCTGGGCGGCGGATGTCAACCTGCGCTTCATCTTCGACCGCCTCTTCAGCGTCGAGTCGGGGGCGGGCTATCCCGCGCACCGCCAGGAATCGCAGCGCCAATCGCGCGAGACGCTGCGCGGCGTGTCGGCGCTGGCGCACCGGACGATGGCCGAGATCGTCGCCGCGCTGCCGGACGACGTGCTCATGCCGGTGCTGCAATTCCCCGGCGTCGGGGCGCTGCTCGACGTTAACACGCTCGAAGACGCGCCGCTCAGGGCGGCGCTTGTGCAACGGATCGGCTAGATAGAGGGAAGGATATGGCAACACAGACCTTAGAGAACTACATCAACGGCGCGTGGCACGCCTCGGCGGCGGCGCAGCACTTGGCCGTGCACAACCCGGCGACGGGCGAAGTGCTGGCCCAGGTGCCGCTCTCGCCAGCGGACGAAGTGGACGCGGCAGCGAAGGCCGCTGCCGCCGCGTTCGAGACCTGGCAGCGCATTCCTGCCACCGAGCGCATCCAACACCTGTTCAAGCTCAAAGACCTGCTCGAAGAGCACATTGACGAGCTATCGCGCTCGATCACCAACGAGAACGGCAAGACGTTCGTCGAGGCCAAAGGTGAGATGCGCCGGGCCATCGAGAACGTGGAGGTCGCTTGCGGCATTCCCATTCTGATGCAGGGCGAGTTCTCCGAGGACATCGCCAGGGGCATTGACGAGTTCGTGATTCGCCAGCCGGTCGGCGTGGCGGCGATCATCGCACCGTTCAACTTCCCCGGCATGATCCCCTTCTGGTTCCTGCCCTACGCCGTTGCCACCGGCAACACGGTGATCATCAAGCCGTCCGAGCGCTGCCCGCTGACCATGCACCTGGCCGTCGAGCTGATGGAGCAGGCCGGCTTCCCGCCGGGCGTGATCAACCTGGTCAACGGCGGGGCGGACACGGTCAACGCCATCCTCGATCACCCCATCGTGGCGGCGGTCAGCTTTGTCGGCTCGACGCCGGTCGCCCGTCACATCTACGCGCGTTCTGCGGCTAACGGCAAGCGTGTCCAGGCCCAGGGCGGGGCGAAGAACCCGATCATCATCCTGCCCGACGCCGACATGGGCACGACCACGCGCATCGCCGCCGACAGCGCCTTCGGCAATGCCGGGCAGCGCTGCCTGGCCGCTGCCCTGGCCGTCACCGTCGGCGAGGCCCGCGAAGCGTTCACCGAGGCCATCGTCGAGGCGGCGCATCAGCGCGTGGTCGGCTACGGCCTCGACCCCGACGTGACGATGGGGCCGGTCATCTCGCCGCAGAGCCTCAAGCGTATCGAGGGGCTGATCCAGCAGGGCGTGGACGAAGGGGCGAGCCTGGTCGTGGACGGGCGCGACGCGGTGATCAAGGGCTATGAGGGCGGCAACTTCCTGCGCCCGACCATCCTGCGCGATGTCGCGCCGGGCGGGATCATCGCCCGCACAGAGATTTTCGGGCCGGTGCTGGGCCTGATGCACGTCGAGACGGTGGAGGACGCCATCGCCCTGGTCAACAGCGGCGAGTACGGCAACATGGCCTGCCTGTTCACCAGCAGCGGTGCGTCGGCGCGCAAGTTCCGCAGCGAGGCCATCGCTGGCAACATCGGCATCAACATCGGCGTCGCCGCGCCGATGGCCTTCTTCCCCTTCAGCGGGTGGCGGGCCAGCTTCTTCGGCACGCTGCACGGCCAGGGCCGTCACGCCGTCGAGTTCTTCACCCAGACCAAGGTCGTCGTCGAGCGCTGGCCGAAGGAGTGGTCGCGCAAGTTCTAGGGGACGCCAGCGCCGGGGGTGAGGCTGATTCGTCTGGGGGCGAGTCAGCGGCCATCCTAGCGCGCCGCCCTGTGATTTGTAGTTCAGGGGCGGACAGCCATCCAGAAAGCACAAAGATCGGCTTGCTTCGTTTACCTCACCCCCAGCCTCGCTTCGCTCGGCTTGCCCCCTCTCCATCCATGCATGG